>Ga0099364_10002360_pt1 | contig 30274 bp, 22 predicted proteins | sample TergutTh196P3_FD_73070 | JGI IMG/M metagenome (GOLD analysis project Ga0099364, IMG submission 73070) | Microcerotermes parvus P3 segment gut microbial communities from Pointe-Noire, Republic of the Congo - Th196 P3 | ecosystem: Host-associated > Arthropoda: Insects > Digestive system > Gut ...
GTTTTTGGTAAAGTGGTGATCAGCGAGTAAACGGTGCTAACACTTCTACCACTATTCGCTGTCGAAAGTCTCTCTCACACGGTAGCTCTCCGTGTGTGTCCGCCAGCTTCCAAGTTTCAATTTTCAACAGGCAGTCTAACATACGCCATGTGAAAAAGCGTCAGTAATTTCGCTGACGAGTGTCATAAGGAGTCCCTAACCGACGTTACGGGCTCTGTGAGCAGGTTTTTTTCTTTGTGCCGTTTGCCGTCTGATCTCCTATGTCGGCAGTTCATACCCTTTACGGCGAGGAAGGTCAACCAGTCTATTGGCTTCGTCATCACCGACGAACTGTTCCTTAACCGGGTCCCAATGGAGCCGGCGATTCAAGCGGCGTGTGAGGTTGACCAAATGACAAAACGACACCGAACGGTGTCCAATTTCGACATCGGCGGCAGGCAGTTCCCGGCTTGCCATACAATCGAAAAAGTTGTCGATATGCGTCGCAGCACTCCAAGTCGGTCCCTCCGGCGGATCGGCTTCGGGAGCATCCGCAATCAGTTCCTGCGGATTTGCCCGGAGAATGTTTCGATTGATTTCAAGGTTCCCTTTTTCGCAACGGAAAACCGCTCCGCCAGCGGGGCCAGGATCAAGTTCAAATCGGACTTCGACCCCATTGGCATACTTGGCGGCGACTCTGCCGCCCCGGCCGCCCGTGTTCGGCATCCATTCGTCCCGGGGAATGTTCCACAATTCCACCGGCCCTGAATCGTCGGCTCCCATCGCCCACTGGATTTGATCGACCCCGTGCGCTCCCCAGTTGGTCATATCGCCGCCGTTGTACTCCTGCCAACGCATCCAATTCAACAGGTCGCGATTGAATTCCCGATACTCCGTCGGCCCCTGCCAAGCATCCCAGTTGAGTCCATCGGGAATGTCATGCGTCGGCATCTCCCTCGGAATGGGTTCCGGTGCCCCGTAATTCCTTGCTAATACAAGATTAACGGCACCCAATTTTCCCTCCCGAATGAGAGCACAACCGTAATGGTTGAGCCGCATGGAGCGTTGCTGACTTCCGACTTGGAAAATCTGTTTGCTCTTCCGCACGCAGTTAACGAGTGTGCGTCCTTCGGCGATGTACGTTGTGAGTGCCTTTTCGGCATAGACATCGACTTCGGCAAGGATTGCTCGGCAACCGGCGAGCGTTCGGGTGAAGTCCTGCGTAATGACGAAGGAACAATCGAGTTTTTCCTTGTCATACATTTCGAGATCACTGTCGTAGAGTTTCCACTGGTCGATGTTATCGAATCCTCCATGTTCTGCATGTTCCCTTCTCTTATCGTTGACGGCATCGACCATTTTTTGCCGCCAGTAATCGGCGACGGCAACGATTTTTGCTCGTCCTTTGGGAATGTGGGACATGAGTTGGCGTGCACGCCCGCCGGAACCGACGAAGCCGACAATAATCCGGTCGTTAGCGCCCGCTTGACCATTTTGCGCCAAGACGGAGCGAGGAATGATAAAAGGGGAAGCAACGCCCAGTGCAAGAGCGGTGCCGAGGAAACGGCGACGTGAGAGATTACGCATGAGAGTGAGGAGTTAAAAACATCGGAACCGAAACCAATGGGTTACAATTCGAGCTTACCAGAGCGTTTGGTAAAAGTCAAGTACGCCTTATAGGGCGACAAATAGGGGATTTTTATTTGCAACCTTTGCGGTTAGTTCTTTTTTAACCGCGAAGTACGCAAGGGATTGCGCAAAGGGCGCAAAGAAGATAACGCAATAACCAAGAAACGTTTACCCACTAAACATTGACACAGCCCAGTCTTGTTCTCTTGTTTATTCCCGCCCGTGCCTGTACAATGGATGGGTAGATTGTTCCGGCAGTACACATAAGAGCACATTCACGGAGTTCCCAACAGAGCCCGGCTCGTAAGAACTGCGGTACGTTGGTTTCTTTGTACCTGTCGGGACAGTAAGAGGAATGAATCCGCCTATTTTTTTGCCCCAATACCGCCATGTCAGACTCTATTCCCCAAACGATGTTCCAGAAAATCTGGGATGCGCACGTTGTTGATTCTGCCGAAGAAGGAGTCGATCTCCTTTATGTCGATCTGCATCTTTGCCACGAAGTTACTTCGCCGCAAGCCTTTGAAGGGCTTCGGCTTGCCCAGCGTACAGTCCGGCGGCCGAATAAGACCTTTGCCGTGCTGGATCATTGTGTGCCGACGATTGACCGCCATTTGCCGATTGCCGATCCCGTCGCCAAAACGCAGATCGAAACTCTCCGCAAAAATTGCCGGCAATTCGGAGTCAAACTGTATGACATGAACGATCCCAACCAAGGGGTGGTTCACGTCTTTGCTCCCGACGTGGGACTTGTCCATCCCGGTATGACCGTTGTGTGCGGCGATTCGCACACCGCCACGCACGGCGCATTTGGGGCAATCGCTTTCGGAATTGGAACCAGCGAAGTCGAACACGTCCTGGCCACACAAACGATCCGGCAGGAGAAACCCAAAACCTTCCGAATTCATGGCGAAAATGCTTTGCCGAAGGGGTGCTCGGCCAAGGATTTGATATTGTACATTATCGGGCAACTCACCGTTTCCGGCGGTACGGGTTATGCCGTCGAGTTCACCGGGCAGCCTTTCACAGAACTCTCGATGGAAGGGCGAATGACCGTCTGCAATATGGCCATCGAAATGGGCGCACGAATTGGAATGATCGCCCCGGACGAAAAAACATCCGCTTATATTCTCGGTCGGGATTATGCGCCGGATCGGAACTTTTGGGATACAGCCGTCAAACTTTGGACGGAAGTGCCGAGCGATCCTGATGCCGTCTTCGATAAGACGTGGACTTTTGACGCTTCCCAAGTCGAACCGATGGTAACTTGGGGAACGAATCCGGGACAGTCCGCTCCGATTGGCGGAAAGATTCCCGAACTCGACTCATACAACGACCCGAACGAACGCAAAGCGGCCGAATCTGCACTGCAATATATGGATTTACGTCCCGGCATGCAGATCAAAGATATTAAGATTCAACGGGTCTTCATCGGCTCCTGTACGAATGGGCGGATTGAAGACTTGCGTGCAGCGGCCGCCGTCGTGCAGGGGAAGCGGCTTGCCAGCGGTGTGCGAGGGATGGTCGTGCCGGGAAGCGGACAGGTCAAACGGCAGGCGGAATTGGAAAAATTGCACCAAATTTTCGTCGCCGCAGGATTCGATTGGCGAGAGCCGGGGTGCAGTATGTGCTTGGGGATGAATGCTGACCTGCTCAAGCCGGGAGAACACTGTGCGGCAACGAGCAACCGTAACTTTGAAGGGCGGCAAGGCAAAGAGGGACGCACGCATCTCGTTTCGCCTGCAATGGCGGCAGCGGCAGGAATCGCAGGGCAATTCGTGGACATCCGGGAATTGTAGATGCGGATGGTCAAATTGGACGTTTTCTTTACGTCCTTTGCGGTTAAGTCTTTTTTTAACCGCAAAGGCCGCAAAGACCTGTTTCATGTTTTCAATGGGGTACGGCTTACCTCCATAACTCCTTGATAGCCTCTTCCAAGTTCATTCCATTAGGAATGGTCTCCGACGGCGGATTGGCACGGAAACGCGCACTAATACGTGCGCCGGTTTCCCGATTCCTCGCCGTTACAACCCGCCCCGCCGGCATCTGGAGAAAACCATTCGGATCGTTCTCCCGCAACCAATGATAAGCATACTTTAACCACGCCCTTCGCTCGTCATCACTCTTCAAATAGAACCAACTGATTTCGTCATATCCCCAAATGAAATGCGATTGGAGCGTCGCCTCGCCCGGCGTTTGCGACATTCCGAAATTGTCGAACTCCACCAAATACGGCAGCGCATCACATTCCCAACCGCTCGGCGTGATACACCCCCGGCTCCTCTTATAAAGGCTGTCTGCATAACCGACTTCCAAGATGCCGTCCATCGGTTTGTCCGTCACTTCCTTGACTCGCAGCGGGAAGGAATTGAAATCGAGCAGACTTTTGCCTTCTCGGACTAGATGTCCGCGAGGCGTGTGGGCATCGAGGATTATCCAACCCCGCCGCGCTTTCGTCTTGGCAAGCGTCCGAATATGTTCGATGACTTCCGACCAATGCCGCAAGTCCCGGTCGTTGTGATCCATCAAATTAACCTGTCCCAAATGAAAGGCTTCGCAACCGACTTCCATATAGAAGCCCGATAAAAAGATGAACCAAAGTTTCGCTTCCGGTCGGGAGATGTCCGGCACCCCCGATAGTCCGCCGCGTCGAACCCCGTCGAGATAAACAATGTCTTCGTGCCGGAAATTTCGGTCTTCGGGGGGAAGTCCCAAGACTTCAAAAGCCCAGCCGGGTACTTTGATGTCGTTCACTCTCTGTGATACGACTTCACATAGAAACGCCTGAAAGACAACGTCGGGATCGCTTTCGTGAATTTTCGCAGCAACTTGGATGGCTTCTTCGCGGTAGAGAGGATTGTTCAGTGCGTCTTCTCTTCCCCATCGGTACATAGCGCGTCCGATGAGTTTGGCTCCGATGTTAATGACTAACCGGATGTCGTCCTCTTTGTCAGGATTTTGTCCTCCTGTATCGGCGGCGAGCGTGTGGTGTTCGAGCAATCCTGTCATGGTGATGGAATGTTTCAGATAGTTTTCCAATACCTGTCGGGAAATGCCGGTGGAGTCGAAGTGGTAATCGGGATTTCGCTCTGCACTGTGGGAGATTCCATTGCTAAGGAACAGAAAAACAAAGCCGCAAAGAAAGTATATACGCATAGGAAGGGACTGAATCGACCGAAGAGAACGTTCCTCTACGATGGTACTTCATCGTTGATGAAATGTCAACGGCGATGAAGGGTGTGTAAAAAATTAGTGGGTAAACGTCTTTTTGTTATGACGTTTCTTTCTTTGCGTACTTTGCGGTTAAAAAGACTTAACCGCAAAGGACGCAATGAAAGAAACGTTCACGGAGCCCGTAACGTCAGTTAGGGACGTTCACAGAGCCCGTAGCATAAGCCAGGGAATCGTTCGGTTATTCCCCGGCTTACGCCACGGGCTCTGTGAACGTTGGACTCTGTGAACAGTAGGGCAAAGTCCGATTTCATGCCGTTAACAGCCTTACGCTCTATCGGAAGAGTGTCTCGACATCAATCGTTGGGACGGCACGCTCGATCATCACTTGCGGACGAGAAAATGACTGGAACTTCAACGGCTCACTATTCCGCTGTCGGGCAGATTCCAACTCCGTACTGATAAGGTTCTGGAACTCCGACCATTGTCTAAAAAGATCAGTATATGCCGGCATCGCTGATTTGACTTCCGTTTCGACAAACTCTGCCGCCCTGGACACATGCCGTCCCGCACGCTCACTCATTTCGGCCGCCTGCTCAATTTTCTCCGCCGCTTGCGTGATACGGAGAATCGCCGACTCCAACCGCCGTTGCACCGCTTCGTCCAACCCCTTGAACTCCGGCGACTCCTCAATCCGTTGCAAGGCCGTCGAACTCACTTGAAATAATTCCGCCAGCGAAATTGCCGAACTGCCGACTTGCAACAACTCCTCGAACGGCTCTTCCAAGCCCGAACAACAGGAGGAACTGACTGAATCCACCTGCGAAGCATGGAGCGAAGTACGAACGACGGCAACTGCCGGTTCAACAGACGGCGGCTCCGCTTCTGCGTCCGGCGGCGCTTCTGTGTTCGGCGGCGCTTCTGTGTTCGGCGACGAAGACAAGACCAGTTTTTCCGGCTTCACATACTCCGGGGAGTGCTCCCGATTCAAGAATTCCGTGTAGGATACGCCGAACCGATCCGATTCTTCCCTCTTTTCCGGCAGCCAGCGGAGCATCACCGGGACTCCCGTCGTGGGATCGGGATAAGGGACTTCATAGGGGGCTGTTTCGGTTGTTTGATACGCATAATGGGGCTCTTTGCGGACGAACGGCGGACGACCCTCCAATACTGCCGCTCCATATTCTTGGAGTGATGTTTCATTCATATCGGATTCGGATTCGTGAACAGAGAGAGAAGTTTCTTGAGACCTCGCCTTGTTGAGCACCCCGGCAAATAGTCCCAGCCGGTGCCGAATTTTCCGCAATAACCGACGACGACGGAATGGACAATGCCGATGGCTAAAATGATGCCGATGACCAAAATTGAAAGGGACAAATTGATCCAGAAAAACGGCAAGTATGGCACCGCACGATACACTCGGCTCGGCAACATCACACTCCTCTACCTCAACGGCACACTCCGCAGTGTTGATTTCCGCAGTGTTGATTTCCGCAACGCCGGTCTCATCTACAAAGGACTCGGCACTATCGGACTCATCGACACTGGACTCAACAGCATCAACCTCGGCAACGCTCGGCTCCTCATCATCGGACTCAACAAAGACAATGTTGTATTCGGCAACGCCGGACTCGGCAGCGTCGGACTCGGCAACTTGGGTCTCAATAACATCAGCCTCGGCAACGCTCGGCTCCTCAACGTCAGACTCGGTAGTGCCGGGTTCCCCAACTTCGGGTGCCTCAACTTCGGCTTCCTCAACTTCGGTTTTCTCGACATCGGCTTTCTCGGCATCGGCTTTCTCGGCATCACGCCCGCCCGCTTCTGCCAATACAACAGTTTCTGCCAATACAGCGGACAATTTCGCCGCTGCGCCGGGCAACCGATAGACCTCCGGTTCCGATTCCTCTAATGCGGCTTCGGCAAATCCCGATTCCCATTCCTCGTCGTCATCTTCGGGATAGGGGGGCTTGTACTTGTTGTCATAAGACGGCAGGGAACAGCGGGTCGATTCCGGTTCGATGCTGTCCGAATCACTTAATGTTCCGAATTCGACGGGATTGAAGTGACGAAGTTGGAAGGTATTCCTCTTACGGTCAACAATTTCTTCAATTTGTTCCGGGGGAATCACGGGCTCCTGAACGGCGGCAGTTTCCTCCCGTTCCATCTCATCGATGGAGTCAATATGCTGTAAATTGGCCCAGGCATCGTTAACCAAGGAGCCGTCAATTCTCTTTATCCCCCGCTCCGCCGCCAACTGCAAGGCAGTCCCGCAAACTTGATTGACCAAACGGGGAATGCCGTCTGTCAACTGGTAGATCCGCCGCTTGGCCTCGTCGCTAAAGATCGGGAATGGAGCATCCGATGCTTCATGGTGCGGCGAATCACGGTGCGGCGGGTCTATCCGCAGAGTCTCCGTTTGCCGAAGGATGTACCGTGAGGTCTCCTCGCCGGAAAAAGAATCGAGATAGCACCGGGAAGCGACACGCTGGTCAAAGGCGTTCAAGCCGGGCAGAGTCAGTATTTCCTCAAAATCCATCGTCCCCGCAAGGACAGCACAGAAGGGAGAGAGTGTACCGCCGACAGGGTCGGTCAACAGCCGGAGTTCTTCGAGAACGGCGGGGCTCAAATGTTGGGCATCATCGAAAAGCAGGATGATGCCCCGGGTTAATTCCTGCTGGGCAAAATCCAGAAGTTGTAACCGCAGTTCGACGGCTTCCCCGCCCGCGTCGGAAATGCGCAAATCGTGAGCCAGTTGCAAAAAAAGGTCTTTCGGCGTTTCCAATCGGCTATGGGAAACGAGTACAACGGTATAGTCGGCTTCCAGCGATTGCCGGAGAACCTGTAACAAGAGTGTTTTCCCTGTGCCTGCCGCTCCGAAAATCAGGGAGATTCCTTCGCCGTTGTGAATAGTATTTTCAACAGTCTGCCGGGATTTTTCCATAAATTCAACGGAAAAATAGGCTTCCACATCAGGAGTAAACAAAAAAGGAGGACGTTTCAAACCGAAAAAAGTATTGTACATATAATTTGATTAAAAATAGGCAAAACAGAGAAAATAGGTCGCTTACTCCCCGACGGGGCGCAATCAGTCGGCACTTCTCCCATGTCTCTTATCGGCAAAATCCCGAACGAACTCCAACCGTTTTTTATCGGTAATATCGCTAATATCGATACGGCATCCCCACAAGGGAAAGAAAATTGACTCTGGGCGGCTCTTTTTGTGTTTTTTTTATTTGACTTTTGTGATGGGAGAAGTATAATGCCCCCGACTATGCGAGTATATGATCCGTCGAATCAGAAATTTGTGTTTCTCACCGGAGCCACGGGGTTGCTCGGGTCGTATATTTTACGCAACCTGCTTGACCGGGGAGAAAATGTTGCCGTTCTTGTCCGGCCGGGCAGGAGAAAAACTGCCGAACGGCGGATTTCCGAGTTGCTCGCCCGTTGGAATGAAGGAAGAGGGAACGAAGAAAATTGGAACGAAGGAAGAGGGAACGGTTATGAAAAAAACAGTGCAAGAAATGCGGCGATGCCCAGAGTGTTTTCCGGCGATTTTTCGCATCTGGGAAAATTAGAGGAACTCTACGGGTACTGTAAATCGATTATCCATTGTGCCGCCAGTTTGACCTTTTATGGGCCTCCCGGCGAAGAGCCGTGGATTTCCAATGTCGAAGGGACACATCGCATTCTCGACTTTTGCGATGCGGCGGGGATTACGGAGATGCACTACGTTTCGACCGCCTATGTTGCCGGTTCCAGTCAGGTGTTTTATGAACGGGACTTAGACATCGGACAGGAACTCCGAAACGACTACGAGAGGAGTAAATTTGAAGCCGAAAAAATTGTCCGTTCTGCGGATTTCTTGAAACAGTTAACCGTCTATCGCCCCTCTATTGTCGTCGGCGACTCCAACACCGGTTACACAGCCACGTTTCACGGGTTTTACGCCGTTCTCAAACTTGCTCATACTTTGGTCTCCCGGCTTCCGATGGGCTCAACCAGCGGGCGAAACCTGCTTTCGGCACTCGGAATGGATGGTTCAGAGCGGAAAAATTTCGTGCCGGTGGACTGGGTCACGGACGTTTTCTGTCATATTTTTTCACATCCCGCACTTCACGGGCAGACGTATCATTTGACGACACCGAATCCGCCTTTATTGACCGATTTTGTCGATGTGGTGCAGGATGCGGTCGAAACATGGTCAACGCTTGCGGATGAACATGACCCCCAGCGTGCCGACGAAGATTGGTTTTTCGAGCACTATGTCAAAGAGGTGCAGATTTATAAGGCATACTTGCAGGATGATCCGCAGTTTGACATTGCGAATACCCTGTCGGCGGCACCGCATTTACCCTGCCCGGCAATGGATAGGTCGTTGATGCTGTTTCTGGCACGGTATGCGATATTATCCCGATTCGGCAAGCAAAAAATCCTTATGGAAGATGTGGAAGGAAGCATGCCGATGTTGCCCGAAACGAAGCCGGAATCGCCGGGAATGAAAGCACCCATCAAGTTGGTACGGCATTAGAGGTGTGTAAAAATTTAGTGGGGATTTTCCTGTTCTTTGCGTCCTTTGCGGTTAAGAAAGGATTTAACCGCAAAGCCCCGTTAATCATTAAAGGCGCAAGGGACGCAAAGTCCAATTTCATACCGTTTTCAGTATAAAGTTGGACACACCCGCGCCTGCTGTCCTCCCGTCCCGCATCATTGTTTTCGGCAGAAAATAGAGTACAATGGGGGTGTGCCATTTTTGGCAGTCTGAGAATTATTATGGCTAAAAAACTTCGTCTTGCAGTTTTGATTTCCGGGACAGGCCGAACGTTGAAAAATCTCATCGAACAAGTCCGCGAAGAAAAACTCTCCGCCGAAATCGTTGTCGTGATATCGAGTATCGCGAATGTGGTCGGATTGCAGCATGCCGAAAAAGAATCGATTCCCGTCGAAATTATCGAACGCTGTCATTTTGGAAGTCTCACCGAGTTTAGTGAAGCCAATTTCGATACTTGCCGGGCTGCACGGGTCGATTACATCGTACTGGCAGGCTATCTTCGGCGGCTGGAAATCCCCGGCGATTTCGAGAATAGAGTTTTGAATATTCACCCATCGCTCATACCCTCATTTTGCGGGAAGGGATATTACGGCAACATCGTTCATTCCAAAGCATTGGAGTACGGTGTCAAGGTTTCCGGCTGTACCGTCCATTTCGTCGATCAGGAGTATGATACCGGTCCGATTATTTTGCAAAAGGCGGTCGATGTCTATGAAGGGGACACGCCCAACGCCCTGAACGATAGAGTGTTCGCTGCCGAGTGCCAAGCCTATCCCGAAGCCATCGAACTGCTTGCCCAAGACAGAGTCTCCGTCAAAGGACGCATCGTGACGATTGCCCCGCCGAAGGATTCAAGACGCGGAAGCGGTGATATTGATTTTTAACCGTGTAGAGAGTACGGACACAACGGAGAACAGGGACAAAACAGAGATAGACACAGAAAGGAGCATTATGTTTTCAGGAATCGTTGAAGCATTAGGCCGGGTAACGGCAATCATTTCGGAACCGCCCGGCTGCCGGTTGGTCATCGAAGAAGCCGCCATCGCTCCCACGCTCAAAGTGGCGGACAGCGTTTCGGTCAATGGGTGTTGTCTGACGGTCGTGGAGCAGACTGACCGGACGTTTGCCTTTCAAGCAGGGCCGGAAACGCTGGCACGCACCAATTTGGGGAAACTGGCGGAGGGGAGTCCCGTCAATCTGGAAAGGGCGTTGGCATTGGGAGACCGGCTGGGCGGACATTTCGTTTCGGGACACATTGACGGTCAGGCAGAACTCGTCCGAATCGACAATCATGGTGATTGGCAGGACCACTATTTTGCCGTGCCGGAGGAACTTGCCGCCCATTTAGCCTCGAAGGGGTCAGTGGCGGTCGATGGTGTCTCCCTCACGCTTGTCCGTTGCGAAAGGGACATGTTCAGTGTCGCCTTGATCCCCTACACATTGAAGGTAACAACCCTCGGCACTTGCAAGGTCGGCGATAAAGTCAACATCGAAACAGACATTTTGGCCAAGTACGTTCAACGGCTTATTGAAGCGAAAGAGTGGAAATAAGGCGAAGGAAGGGAATGATCACAATGAGACGGGTTTTTCAATTTTCTCCTATAACACCCAACCTCCCTAACAATTATGCAGCGTGTCGTCATTACAGGATGCGGATTCGTTACACCGCTTGGTTGCAACATCGAGGCGGTATGGAAATCGGTATGTCTCGGGCATTCGGGAATACGCACCTCATCCATCGACGGCATTGAAGCCTACCGCTCCCAGATTGCCGGAGAATGCTCCGATTTCACGATGGATGGTTACGTTTCTGTACAGGAAGCCCGGCGGTTGGAGCGGTTCGCTCAGTTTGCCATCACCTCTTCCATAGATGCGGTCAAACAAGCCGGACTCGATTTTCAGCAGACTGACCGGGATCGTTGTGCGGTGATTATCGGCAGCGGGCAGGGCGGATTGCAAGAGATCGAAATGCAGCATCTCAAATTGAAGGAGAAGGGACCCGCCAAAGTTTCCCCCTTCGTGATTACAAAAACGATGCCGAACTCGGCGGCAGGAAATGTTTCGATCTACTACGGACTCACAGGCCCCTCCTATGCCGTTTCGACGGCCTGTGCAACGTCGGTGAATGCCGTTTCAGATGCGGTCAGACTGATTCGCTGCGGTGAAATGGATGTGGTGATTGCAGGAGGCAGTGAAGCCTCGGCGACCTCGCTCGGATTGGCCGGTTTTGGAGCCATGCGGGCACTCTCCGAACGGAATGATGCACCGGAGAAAGCAAGCCGCCCCTTCGATAAGGATAGGGACGGGTTTGTCATCTCGGACGGCTGCGGCATCTTGATTTTGGAATCGCTCGACTTTGCAAAAAAACGCGGGGCAACAATACTGGGGGAAGTGTTGGGAACCGGTTTAACTTCGGACGGCACACACATCACGCAGCCGGACGAAAACGGCTTGGGAGCGGCAAAGGCCATCCAAAAAGCGTTACAGGATGCGAAAGTGATGCCTGAAAATATCGATTACATCAACGCTCACGGAACGGCAACGCATCTGGGGGACGTTGCCGAAACCCGGGCAATCCAACGTGCACTGGGAGACCATGCATACAGGGTGCCGATTTCGAGTACGAAGAGTCAAATCGGACATCTTCTCGGCGGCAGCGGAGCGGTCGAAGCGATTTTCTGTTTGCTGGCAATCAGAGACGGCATTATTCCGCCGACGATCAATTTGGAAACGCCCGACCCCGATTGCGATCTGGACTATACACCACTCATAGCGAAAGAACGCCCTGTCCAGATCGCCCTGTCCAACAGTTTCGGATTCGGCGGCCACAACGGTTGCCTCATCCTCGGACGCTTTGAGGTAAACAAAGACTGAACCGCACAATGCACAGTGTATGCAAAGTATACTGCAAACGGCTTGAAATTGGACTTTGCGTTCTCTGCGGTTACAGGATTGGCGGGAAAAATAAGCAAAGAACAAACAGAGCCCGGAGCGGTAGCTCCGGCAACTCACGAGCCCGGTGCGGCAGCACCGGCAACTCACGAGCCCGGAGCGGCAGCTCCGGCAACTCACGAGCCCGGAGCGGCAGCTCCGGAGCTTCCGCTCCGGGCTCTGTGAACTTTTTATCTGCCGGGGCTGTAAGAGGTTCCTATTAGTAATCGCGGCTCCGGTCTCATGTTTCCAAACGCCTTATGCCAGCCCTTAATTTTGCGCTCCGTGCCCGAGGGTTTCGGGCGGCCTCCTCTTCCGAAGCCGTCATCGGCTTCGGTGTAACGGCAGTCCAATACCGGCAGTCCCGAAAGACGTTTTTGACAATCCGGTCTTCCAACGAATGAAAGGAAATCACGGCAGCAACACCGCCCGGCTTCAACCGCTTCGGCAACTCTTCGAGCGTCGCCCGTAAAGCACCGAGTTCATCGTTGACGGCAATACGGAGTGCCTGAAAGGTTCGTGTGGCAGGGTCTATCGGGTTTTTCCCACTCTTCGGCACACAACGGCGGACAACTTCGGCAAGTTGCCGGGCAGTCTGCAGCACGTCCCCCCTTTCGCGGAGTGCAACAATTTTTCGGGCAATTCTCCGGCTATGCCGTTCCTCGCCGAAACGGTAAAGGATGTCGGCAATCTCCCCTTCGGGAAGGGTTGCCAGCAACTCACGGGCAGTCATCCCTTCGGACGTGTCGAACCGCATATCGAGTTCCCCCTCGGAGTCGAAACTGAACCCGCGAGGGGCATCGGCAAGTTGATCACTCGACAAACCGAGATCAAGGAGAAAAGCATCAATTTTGCCGATTTCCAGCATATCGAGGGCTTCAGCAAAAAACCGGTAGTCGGCATGAACGAACCGGACGGGGAAGGGCATTTCCTTGAACAAGTCCCCTTCAAACAGGTTCCGTAACCGTTTTTCGGTACGGTTGAGAGCATCAATGTCCCTGTCAAAGGCGATTACCTTCACGCCTCGCCGGCAAAGGGCTTCGGTATGCCCCCCGCCGCCGAGCGTGCCGTCAACGACAATCTTGCTGGTCGGGGGCATACCTTCTTGGAGTTTGAACAAATCCAACACCTCTTGAAGCAGGACAGGAACGTGAATAGATTCGGACAAACAAGCACTCCCTTCAAGGAAACGGCAAACAAGCACAGATTATACCTGACACGAGAACAAATGGGACGTTTTTTGTCTGTGCTTTGTGCACAAAGGAGAAAAAAAACGTGTTTACAGAGCCCGGTGCGGCCGCTCCGGGCTCTGTGAACTTTTTATCCGCCGGGGCTGTAACCGCAAAGTTTGCAAAGGTCTATCACGCTTCCGCTCAATGTGATAGAATGCATACCTTCGGGAAACAACCTTTTCTCGTTAACAACCGCTCTCTATGACCACAATACTCACCGTGCGCCGCAATGGCAAAGTCGCCATCGGCGGGGATGGGCAAGTAACCCTCGGCAGTTCCGTAGTGAAAGCGGATGCGAACAAAATCCGAAAACTCCTCGACGGCAAAGTCATCACGGGATTTGCCGGTTCGACGGCCGACGCATTCGCTCTGCTGGAACGGTTTGAACTGAAATTGAAGGATTATCCCTCCAACATTCCCCGGGCGGCAACGGAACTCGCCAAAGAGTGGCGCACCGACAGGGTGTTACGGCGATTGGAAGCAATGATGATCGTCGTTGCCGAATCCTCAACGCTGCTCCTGTCAGGGACGGGAGATGTCATTGCCCCCTCAGACGGCATTTTAGCAATCGGCAGCGGCGGGGACTACGCAATGTCTGCCGCAAAGGCATTGATCGCTCACAGCACTCTATCGGCAACCGAAATTGTCCGCGAATCCCTGAAAATCGCTTCCGACATTGATATCTTTTCCAATACCAATGTCGTGATTGAAGAATTGTGAACACGTTTATCGGCGGGAATAGACGCAAGAGAGTCCCTTTCGTGCCCCTTGTGTCCTTTGTGGTTAATTCCTTTTAACCACAAAGTGCACCAGGGACACAAAGAGGACACGAAGGAGAAAGGGTAAATTATTGCCGTGCCGCAGTCTATTCCCCTATACCGCTGATCCATACCGCCAATCATCCCATGCCGCCAATCATACTAGGAACGGACGAAGCCGGTTACGGCCCCTCACTGGGGCCCCTTGTGGTTTCCGTAACCGCTTGGGAGGCCGATTCGGAAAACCTCACATGTCTCTTTGAACCGCTGGGAAAAGCGGGAGTTCCTGTCGGCGACTCGAAAAAACTCTATCACGGCGGTTCGATGACCGCTCTGGAAGCCGGGCTCCTTGCAGCACTCCGAACTCTGAAAAAAAGTGTTGTGCCGATTGCGAATGATAACGAAAAAATTGAGCAACTCTCGGCAACATTTGAAACGGTATTACAGCAACATCAGGTTCGGCTCCTTGACATGCACTACCGTTCAGTCGAACCGGAGGAGTTTAATCAACTTGTGAACCGTTTCGATTCCAAAGGAGCATTGCTTTCCGATATTACGCTCCGTCTGATTGCCGATCAACTTGAAAAATTATCACACGATAAAGATATTCTCGTTCTTTGCGATAAGCATGGCGGCCGTAATTATTACCTTGACATTCTGAGCGGATTTTTTCCGGGCGAGTTCATTCAAATCGTTCGGCAGAGTCGGGAAAGCAGTCTCTATCGTTGGACATCGGCGGCACGGCAGTTGGAATTTCGCTTTCTGGCAAAGGGGGAGTCGCAGTTACCGATTGCGTTGGCATCGATGTTGGCGAAGTACCAACGGGAATTGGCGATGATTCGGTTTAATGATTTTTGGCGGTCTCACCTTCCCGAATTACGGCCGACGGCGGGCTATCCCGAAGATGCCAAACGGTTCAAAAAAGAGATTGCCGCGACCCAAAAACGTCTCGGCATCGCAGACGAAAGCCTTTGGCGGAAGCGGTAACGGAGTCCGCCATTGAAACAGCCCATTGCTTGATGGGACTCCTCTAAAAATCATCTTTTATTTCGGTCTATACCGAAAATGTACCGAATCGACTCTTTGCGTTCTTTGCGGTTAGTTCTTTTTAACCGCAAAGAACGCAAGGAACGCAAAGAAAAAAACTCTTCACAGAGCCCGTGGCGTAAGCCAGGGAATCAACCGAACGATTCCCTAACTGACGTTACGGGCTCTGTGAACTTTTTCCCGCAAGGGAGCACAAACGGCTTGACTTTCACCCCCGCATCAGGTACAATGGGGGCATACGCTTCGGTCTCTTTTTTACTATTTGGAGGTACACCATGGTTATTAGCCGCAACAAAATGTCAAAATGGGGGGGGGGGGGCAGTTTAGGCAGACCCGCCTTCACGCTCGTCGAACTGCTCGTCGTCATCGCCATTATCGGAATGCTCGTCGCGCTGCTCCTGCCCGCCGTGCAAGCCGCACGAGAAGCCGCAAGGCGGATGCAGTGCGGCAACCACATCCGGCAACATGCCGTTGCTCTGGAAAGTTACCACAATACCCATAGCGAATTTCCCGCTGGGTGGCGGCAAACAAAACTCCAACGGGATACAAATAACAACCGCCATAACGATATCAGCGGTATCACCATGCTCCTGCCCTATATGGAGCAGTCTGCCGTCTGGGAACTCGTCACATGGCGGCCGAACAGGGAGCCCTGGAGCAATGCCAATAATCCGTCAGGCAATGATGTTAGCCCTTACATTACTGCGATACCGACGTTCCGTTGCCCCTCGGATGGTGCCAAATATGCCGACCGCCATCAACCCACGAACTACCGGATGAATCGTGGAGACTTGCCGACGAATGTCGATTGGAACGGCAGTGACCGGTCGCATCGCGGACTCTTCGGCAGCGGTGATCATGGGGCATTTACTTTTGCCAGTATCAGTGATGGAGCCTCCAATACGATGGCATTTGCCGAAGGAGTGGTGGTCTCGCCCAGTAACAGAAACCAAGTCGTGGGGGGCATTGCGATGAACATTGAGACCGCGCCCGACCAACAATCGGGCATGCGGGTGAGACCGATAGACTGGCTGGCCGTCAGGGGAGCCAATAAAATGTTTAGAACGAATCCAGAAACAATACTTCCTAACAACGATGCCTATGACAATAATCATGCCATGCTTTCCCGGGGACTGGGCAGACGTTGGGGGGATTCGCGTAATCCCTTTACGGGCGTTTGGACTATTCTTCCTCCGAACAGTCCTGCGGTCTGTCGGGGCGCGGATGCGGGGACTAATCCTGAGGGGTGGACTATTGTTCCTCCCAGCAGTCATCATCCGGGCGGAGCGAGCACGATTGCGGCGGATTCGTCTTACCGTTTTGTTACGGACAGTGTTGATACGAGTGCCAGTCCCCCTCCGCGAAAGGATAACATTACTCTTACGGGCTTGAGTTTGGCTCATGGGGAGATTCAAGGAGTCAACAATGATGGTGATGTCCGTCAGTATTCGGGCCTTTCCCCCTACGGCGTTTGGGGGGCTTACGGCAGTAAAAGCGGCAACGAAACGACGGGACTGCCGTAAAGGGTAGTTGTATCCCTTGCACGGGGACAAAGGGGACGTTTTTTACTTTGCGCCCTTTGCACAGAGCCCGCGGCGTAAGCCAGGGAATCAACCGAACGATTCCCTAACTGACGTTACGGGCTCTGTGAACGTCCCTAACTCTGTGAACGTTGGGCTCTGTGCGCCGCGGACTCTATGAACACGTTCATTTGAACCGCAAGGAGTCTGAAAAAACATTCCGCCATAAACCAATATACAACATTGGTTTGTAACGGTTTTCAACATCTTCATTCTTCACGATGTCAAACTGGTTAGCAAATTCAACAACGGCAAAAACAGTGCCGTGGTAAAAAAACCAGTCATGACAATGATAATCATAATAAACAGCGGCAGACTGATCGCTTGCAAAAACAGAAGGGAAACATCTTCCTGCTGTTCGACGGTATCAGCCGCACGGCGCAATGATTTTGACAGCGATTCCCGAACATCCTCGACGGCCACAAGGGGCGAAAGCCAAGCGGGAAAGAGCCAGTAATAACGCAACACAATTTCCGCAAAGGACATGCCCTCACGGGCAGCAACGGCCGCAGAACGGCAATCACGGCGATAAGCAGAGTTCCGCATCGCTTTGCCGCATTCTTCCAGTGCGTCCGGTAAGGGAACATTCCGCGACACTTGATGAGCCATCTGCCGCAACATTCGGGCTGTGTAAAGACAGCGTCCGATATGTCCAAGCATAGGCATGCAAAGCCAAAAGCGAGGAAAGAGAAACCGGACACCGAAGTAGAGAGTGAAAATAAAGACACCAATCCCCAGCGGGAAAAGCGGACTCCGTGTCATCTGCGAAAGTTGGATCACCCATTCGGTGATGCCGGGAAGTTCTGACTCGAAATCATTGAAAAGTGCTTCGTATCCCGGAACGGTGAAGAGGAGAATGTTCATCAAACAGAGAATGCAACAGACAAAGAGCAGAATGGGATAGGCTAATGCCTGTACGGCACGGTGTATGGTCAGCGAGCGGCGGAGTTCGAGTTTTGCCAGTTCATCGAAAGTATCGGCGAAGTCCTCACTGCTGAGTGCGACATCGAGCAACGTGATGACCGATTTCGGCAGCCCGGATTGAGCGGCGGCGGCCTTCGGTTCGAGTCCTTTGTCCAATAGTTCTGCCAAGCGCAGGAGTGCCGTGTGAGCCGGGGCAGGTTTTTCGCCGATGGTCAAGCGGATGGCCGTCGCCAATGGAATGCCCGACTTGACCGCTTGGGCAACGAGTAATAGTGTTTCATGCATAGGATACTGAAGCCGGGGCGTTTCTCCCCTTCTCAACCGGGGCAACCCCCTTCCGCCCCCCAGGGCTGACGACCCTGGCGGAGTCCATTGTACTATGTAGCATAGCGGCACGCAAGCAGCACATCCTCCGTTTTTGAGAGACTCATTTTTTGAGGGGGCAAGGCGTTAGTGTATCATTGTTCAAATATACCTAGATTATATTTTCGCGGTCTTTACACATCCTTTGCGTACTTTGCGGTTAAATCTTCTTTTTTAACCGCAAAGAACGCAATAACAAAAAACGTTTACCCACTAAATTTTTACACACCCGGACTGGCGGTCGAACTAACGTTGTACGTTGACGACTCCGATTGATTACGGATATAATCTAGTGTGGTCCTTTTTCATTTTGTTTTTTCCTTTGACTTACCGCGATCCGTTTCCGTTGGCTTGGTATGCATTTCCGACTGCGGAGACGACGGGACGACGCTACCCGGAGTTACCACACCCCTATCGCGGAGCATTTCAACGTGATAGAGACCGCATCATACACTGCGCCGCCTTCCGACGACTCAGTGAAAAAATGCAAGTCTTCACCGCCGAATTCGGAAACTATCACCGCACCCGACTGACACACACAATGGAAGTCGTCTGCGTCGCACGCACCATCGGCAGAGCGTTGAAACTCAACGAAGACCTCATCGAAGCCGCCGCACTGCTTCACGATATTGGTCATTCCCCCTTTGGTCATGCTGGCGAAGCAATCTTGAATCAGTTGCTCCACGACTACGGCGGATTTGAACACAATGCACAAGCACTTCGTAGCGTTGAAAAACTGGAGCGGCAGTACTCCGGCTTCCCCGGCTTAAATCTGTCGAAAGAAGTTTTGGAAGGGCAAGCCTATAAAATTGACAAAGCAAACGTACCGCTGCTGGAAATTCAAGTGGTGGACATTGCGGACAGCATTGCTTACGATACTCACGATGTTGACGACGCAATGGAAATCGGACTGCTCACAACGGAACAACTGATGGAGACTTTTCTTTGGAAGCGCACGGCACATAAAGTTCGGCAACAGTGGACGAACCTCAATGACACCGAATTCCGTCGGGCGGTGATTCACGATTTGATTGAAACCCAAGTGAGCGATGTTTTGCAAGCGACGACAGAGCGTCTGGAGTATTTAACCGGTACTCCGGTGCAATTCGGTCGTTCATCTTTCGATGTTCCGATGATTGCGCCGAGTGCGGAAATTGCAGAGCAAAAGCGGGAAATGGGACAGTTCCTGTTGGAGCATGTTTATCGTCATCCGAATGTGTTGGTGAATCGCCGCCGAGTGGCAACTTGGATCGAAACGATGTTCGATCACTATGTGTCGCAGCCGGAGTGTCTGCCGGAGCGTTACGGTATGGTCATTCAACAGGAGGGTGCCTGCCGGGCTGCCGCCGATTACATTGCCGACCAGACGGATCGCTCGATCCGCTCGGAGTTGTTGAAACTCAATCCCCGCCGAACGGTGTGATAGAGTCCGTCAAGGGAACCTCTAATAAAACAAATTCCTAGCGTCCTTTGTGGTTGAATCTTTTTTTCATCCCAAATAGAAGGGAAAACCTGTCTTGTCCCTGTCGTTAGTGATGGTTTTGTTATGCCTTTTGTCAACAGTTGGACGGCGGTCTCCATTTTTGTTGTTTTTCGTTACATCTTAGACACACTTTGTTGACCGCTTTGTAACCGCTTTTCCTTTTTAGAAAGTTTCCCTAACTAATGTTTGTATAAAAGATTACCACGAAAAAAATGAGTTATCGACAAAAAGGGGACAAACATTAATACTACTATTGAATTTTTAAATTTATATTATAGAATACTACACTGCTTCGTCTTTCGTCTTCTTTTTCTCACATGGCGAAAACGACAAACAGAGCCGTACCAGTTCCTCGGAAAAGGCCTGTTTTGTTCCGGTGAATGCGTGTAATTCCTTGCCGGCGGCATCGAAAATGTGAAATGATGCTGCCTCGCGGCCAATCGCACGGGGATCATTCAGAACAACGAAATCGGAACACTTTTTGTGCAGTTTCTCCAAGGCACGCTCCCTGCCGTTGCCGGTTTCCAACGCAAAGGAGACACTCCACTGACGGGAATGCTTAATTTTCCCCAAGGCGGCAAGGATGTCGGGCGTTTCAGTCAAAGACAGCATGATCTCCCCCGTTGTCGGCCCCTGTTGTTTTGGCCCTTCTGTGTTCGGCTTGGAAATTTTCTGCTCCGAAAAGAGAACCGGTCGAAAATCGCACGGCGCTGCCGCTCCAATCACACCGGTACAATGCGGGAAGAGTTCCAAACAGCATTGCAACATCTGCTCCGTCGTTTCCACCGGGTGAACCTCTGCTGCTGCCGGATAAACCACCGACACGGGACCGCTGACGATGACTGGCAGATTGCCCTGCCGTAAGAGGGCATTCGCGAGTGCAACCCCCATTTTGCCGCTCGAACCGTTAGTAAGATAACGCACCGGGTCAAGGTACTCACGCGTAGGCCCTGAAGTAATGAGAATTCTATTCATCGGCAGACTCCGGTTGGAATCAAAATGGAACACTTTATTCTGTGCGTCCCTTGCGGTGAAGTTTTTTTACTGCAAAGTACACAAGGGACGCACAGAAAACGGCCTATTTGTCCCTGTGCAGGGGGCCTTACGTCTTCACCTGTTGCCGTTTGGTTTTGCGTGCCTTGGAATTGGCGGGACGTTTACCATGATTCGCCTTCTTTTTGGTATGTTGCGGTTTCGACATGGGAAAAATGTAACTTAACGAAGCAAGTTTCAGTTCAAGTTTCCTTATTCTAACTTGAAGACTGGTTTATGTCAAGAGCACTGCGGAGCCGTTTTTTTTCTGTAACCACCCTTCGCGGCAAAAAAGAACGGAACCTGCCCTAGAAAAGGCGGTTTAATATGGTAGAATGGCAACAAGGTTCGCATCCCGCATTCCCTCTTGGGGAGTGCCGCTGGGCATCCCCTCGAGGGCGGTAGAGTACCAAAAACACAAAAGGACAACAGACTTATGACAACAATGAATATAGCAACAATGAAAGGGAGAACAAGGGGCGTGAAAGCAATGCCCGGTAGCCGCGATCGACGGCCGCAGCGAAGCGGTATGACGTTGATCGAAATCATGATCGTGCTGGTGATTCTCGTGTCGGTAATGGGTTTCGCAGTCGGTGCCTTTATGGGGCAACGAGCGAGGGCCAACCGGCAAACGACGTACATTTATATCCGCACTCTTGCCGATGCCGTGAATGCGTACGACTATGCGGTCGGACAACCGCCGACCACCGAACAGGGACTGGAAGCATTGCTTGTCGCCCCGTCGGATCTCCGTAATCCGGGGGCTTGGTCAGGTCCCTATCTCGAAGCCCACGCCACGATCAGAGATGTGTGGGGTTCCGACTACCAGTACCGCAGTCCGGGAGAAAACGGCAGACGATTCGATATATTCTCCCTCGGTCCCGATGGAATTGCGGGCACCGACGATGACATCGGGTCATGGATGTCCGACAGCGATTTCCGGTGAGGGTAAGGAAGTGTATCGTAATAACATATCCAAAGGGCGCAAGTTATGCTACGCTCCACTTGCGGCTCTTTGTAAATACTTGTGAATAGGTGAATGTTATTTTGATATACTTCCTAAAGTAATCCATTGTCGAGGCAACTTGAACTTTTTCTTTGTGTCCCTTGTGCGCTTTGTGGTTAATGTTTTTTTAACCGCAGAGCACGCAAAGGGGGTGCAACGTCCAATTTCATACCGTTTTCAGTGTACACACACGCCGTTTGCAGTATAGGTTGACCGTTGCCGTTTTTCTCACTACAATTTCTGCATGCCGCTTCATGTTCCGTATCAGCCGTTGCCGCCGCTGCTCGCGGCGGCAATCGCGGGTATCTTGGCAGACCGTTTCTTGGCGTTGCCCGCTATTCTCTGGGTGTTCCTCTGTTTGGGTGCTCTTGCCGTTTGGTTGGTTTGTCGCGGGTATTCCCTGATTCTCCTTGCATGGGCTGCCTTTTTCGGATTTTGGCATCATGATCATTGGTACCGCTATACAGAGAATGATATTGGGTGTTATGCCGTTCAAGAACAGGGACAACCCGCCGCCCTCATTGGGACAGTCATCCAAATGCCGAGGTACTACCCGAAACCGCCGCCGATGCCCGGACAAATCTTTGACTCTTCCGAACGCACCCTGTTTACACTCCGTGCGGAACAACTTCGGGATGGATGGGAGTGGATTCCCGTCCGCGGCAACATCTTGGTTACCATCTATGCCGATGGCCGGGAGTTCCGTATCGGAGACCGGCTTCAACTCTTCGGCGAACTCTTGCAACCGCCCAAACCGCATAATCCGGGCGGGTACGATTACAACGATTATTTGCGCGGACAACGAACACTCGCCCTGTTCCGCTCTGCCGACAGGAATGCCGTAACGTTATTGGAGAGCAATCGGCATTCCTTTAACCACTGGATGGAATCTACCCGCCGGGCGGGTTTAGCCAATCTTGAACAGCACTTGACTCCCGAAACGCTGCCCGTAGCCGAGGCGATGATCTTTGGTGTTCGGGAATCGGTCGATGATGAAATTCGGCAAAGCATGCTCGACACCGGTACGATGCATCTTTTGGCCATATCGGGATTGCACGTTACCCTGATAGCGGGAATTGGTGCCTTTTTTCTGCGGCAACTGCGGTTTTCCCGGCGAATGACTGCCGTATCGATGATTCTCTTCGTGTTGTTTTACTTGATGTTGACCGATGTCCGCACGCCCGCCATCCGTGCGGCGGCATTGACCTGTTCCGTTGCCGTCGCCTTTTATGTGAGCCGTCCGCTATCGTCAAAAAATTTGCTCTGTGCGTCTGCATTGATCATTCTATTCCTCAAACCATCGGAACTTTTTCAATTCGGTGCACAACTCTCCTTCATTGCGGTGGGCAGTTTTTTGTGGCTGCCGAGGTATGCACGGTTGAAGAAGATGTTTTATCCATCCACTCCCGCCGACGAGGATTTACGCACTCTCCATGACATTGAACGTGTGGAAATCGTCTCATGGCGGTGGTTACGGCGGTTGCAAAAAATCTTTCAGGCATCCATTGACATCTTCCTTGTCAGTTTGACAATTTGGCTCTTTTCGATGCCGCTCCTGTTAAGTCAAATTAACCTCTTCACGCCGGTAGCGGTTCTGGTGAATCCGCTGCTCTGGCTGCCGCTGACGGCAGCGATGTCCTGCGGATTTATCACGGCCGTCGCGGGGCAAGTGCCGTTGGTCGGCAGCATTGCCGGGATCGGTGCCGACTGGTCATTTTGGCTGCTCTTGGAAATGATTGCTTGGTTTCAACGGCTCGGCGGACACTACTGGGTGCCCGGGCCGCCGGGATGGTGGAATCTCGGCTTTTACGCCATGTTCGCCTTCTTCACGTTTCTACCGGTACAGCGTCCGCACTGGAAGGTCTTGCTGACTCTGCTGCTCGTTTGGACACTCTTCGGCATCGGAACGGGATACTACCGCGACTTCGACCGATGGCGGAATGACCGTCTTACGCTTACCGTATTATCGGTGGGGCATGGGAACTGCGTCTTGATCACCACGCCGGACAAACGGACGATTATCTGTGATGCGGGCAATCTTGTCTCTCCCCGATATGCGGCGGATACCATGAGTCAATCACTCTGGCGGTTGGGTAAAACGCACATCGATGCCCTTCTCATTTCGCATCCCGACACCGACCATTTTAACGGCATCCCGATTTTGATGGAGCGGTTCTCGATTGGTGTGGTGTTGATCTCCCCCTATTTTACAGAACCCGAAGATGCAACGGCAACGCCATGGGGGCTGTTGCGGAGGAAATTAGAGGAACGGCGCATACCGATACGCATCGTCGGCAAGGGGGATGACTTATCGGAATGGGGACTTGCCGATTCACTCATCTTGCATCCGCCGAAGGCAGATTTTGCCGAGCCGGACAACACGAATGCAACCAGTTTGGTCGTGCGTCTGGAGCATCGAGGCGTGGGAATCCTCTTACCGGGCGATTTAGACGGCCGAGAGCCTTCCCCCTTTTTATTAAAGGAGCCGATGAGGACGGAAATCGTGATGCTCCCGCATCATGGCGGCCGGTCGATGCAAACGGAGTCCCTTTTGGAGTGGACAACGCCGCAAACGCTGCTCGTCAGTCACGGCAAACTCACCTACAAACCGGAGATATTGGAACAATTCCGGCAACAGGGTTATGAAGTCCGAAGTACCTTTGCCGAAGGGGCAATCATCATCAATATCGGGAAGTAGGGCAGCCGCCTTTACCGAGTCCGTAACACACAGAGCCCGTGGCGTAAGCCAGGGAATCGTTCGGTTGATTCCCTAACTGACGTTACGGGCTCTGTAAAGAGTCTCTGTGTAGGGTTCCCGCCTGCACGGTGGTATCTTTGGAGACTCTTCCCTTTTATCCCTCTGGGTGTTATACTCTTGTACTATGAAGGATACGAGTTACGGCTTCGGTGCTTGGGAATATCGGCATATCTGTAAGACCTGCGGGCATACAGTAAGACCGCCGAAGAACGAGACTCCGTGTAGCCGGTGCGGTGGGGACTTCGGACACCGAGTTTCGATGAGAAAATTTTACCTTGAACCGGAAAAACCGCCGGAAATCGTTGAAATCAAGGGGTTTGCCGACCCCACTTGGTGGGAATCGTTCCTAAGGTTGCTGGGCTTTCGCGTGGAGCCGCGCACCGTGGCCCGTCAAGAGAAACGGGCTGCCCCCCGGCGTTGGCGATGGCAAACCCATGCCGAAGTCGAAGAAGAATCAGGGATCGTGCGGCATGAAAACTTTTTAGACGATGACTCCTATGTGGGTGCCTATGTGCGGTAATGTCCGTGCACGGTAGGGGTGTCGGCAGTTGCATCAATTTTTTTTGCGTCCCTTGCGTCCTTTGCGGTTAAATCTTTTTTAACCGCAACGTACGCAAGGAACGCAAAGTCCAAAATTCATGCCGTTTACAATATACGCAAAGTTCGCAAAGAAAATGTTCCATTTGTCCCCGTGTAAGATATAACAATGAAGCGGTTGTTTGTGCAGTTTCTGCTCCTGCTTGGCGTTTTGCTTTTTCAGGCTGACGCTTCGGGTCAGAGTGCGCCCATTGTGCCCGCCGAACGAAGGGGGGACACCGTTATCCGGCAGACTTCTCTCGATGTGGTTATTCTCGTTGATCCCGCCGGTAATCTCATCACGCAACTGCCCGGCGGCTGGCCCCTTAACTTCTGGGAAGAGTTTCACCAATATATCATGAGGGAGAGCGGTATTCAAGTGCCCCCCTTTATTATCCGCAATGTTACCGCAACCGGCCGGGTGAGAGAAAAATTCGTCGAAGTGGAAGCACAGATCGAAATTGGAACATCCACCTATCAACCGGTAAGGGTTCCTCTCGGCTTCAAAGAGGGTATTTTGCCCAGTGTTGCGCCCAGTGCTGCACCCAGTATTACCCAGACGGATGCCTTGCCGTTTCGTTATACGGGTCCGGGTTCAATGGAACTTACCATTGACCCCCAAGAGCAGCAGTATGTCGCCTTTATTATCCCGCAAAGTCTTCCTCCGCAAAGAGAGCAAAGCGAATCGGCACCGGCAGAACAGAGGGCGGACTCTCCTGATTCGGAGCGGCCTCAAAAGCCGGAAGTCAACCAACGGCACACGTTATCGTTGACACTTTGGTTTCCCCTAGCGCAGCACAACGGCACTGGGTATCGGCTCCCCCTCTCCTTTCCGCAATCGCTGAGTTCGCAGTTCATTCTGGAAGTGCCGATGACCAACATTACCCCGTCGGTCATTCGGGGAACACTCCTGAATACGCAGGAAGATGCCCTACAACAGACGACGGCTTTGCGAATCCAAGGACTTCGCACGGATACCGAAATCATTTGGGAAAAAAAGAAGATCGAAGTGGTTGATGACCATCCCGTGCTGACCGTTGACCAGGCATCCATTAGTGTCAAACTTGATGCTGGCACTGCCCTCTATGATGCGGTATTGCCCGTCAGCAGTGCGACGGGCAGTTTCGATCAGTTGCAGATTCGGCTGCCGCAAGGCTGTCTGCTTGATAGGGAGATGGCGGACAGGCACGCAGCGGCGAACAATTATTCCGTCGGGGAGGCGGATGCAGAGTCGATTGTTACCATTCAATTTCAACAGAAAACGACCGGGCCCGTGCCGATCCAATTACGGGCGGTTCGGCACTTTGAAGGGGAGACCGCTGGTTTTACCCGGGAGTTGGCGGGGTTTGAAGTGCTCGGTGCCGAACGCCAGACGGGCAGTCTGCAAGTGTCGATTTTCCCGCCGGAAATGCGCCCGCACTGGGAATTGATCCGCGGAGTCCGGCGAACCGAAGCGGCCGCACCGGGCATCATGGGAACCGCAGTGACTCCGGCACTCTCCCCCGCCACGAGTGATACCCGATTTGAATTCATTTCGCAGCCCTTTTTCTTTCGCGTTCGGGTAACACAGCCGAGAATTCGGGTCAACGTGAAACCGAAATATCACTTTCACATCAGCCGGGGAACCATTGTCATGGATGCGTGGCTTTCCTACACTATCAGCGGTGCCAAGGCGGAAACACTCTACCTGCAACTCTCCGATTCGCAATGGCGGTGCGAAGTCGCCTCGAATTTTGTGGATGCGGGCAGCGTCGAATTGGACGATTTCGGCATGCTGACCCTGCCGTTGAACAGTTCACGGGATGGGGTCTTCGATATTAACCTCCGTGCCTCCCGTACCATCCCTGCCGATGATGAGCAACGGCACCGGATTATCCTGCCGATCCCCCAGCCGCAACAGACAACGTGGACGGAATCCGCTTCGGTCGCCGTCATACCGGACAATAATGTCGAAATCTTGCCGATTGATGAACAGATGACGGGCTTAACCCGGCAGACACGCCGGGAAATGTTACAGGCACAAATGCAGGTCGATTTTACGGCATCTCAACAGGAGCCGCTGTTTTACCGCACCGAGTCGGGCGAAGCCGAGTTCGTTGCTGACCTGGTATTTCGCCGGCAGCAAATCAATGCAGCAATGCAAACGGATGTTCGGTTGCTGGATGAATTCAATCAAGTTACACAAACCATTGACTACCATGCGTCTTATGAATCGGTAGACCGCCTCTATTTTTTGATCCCGCGGTTATTGGATACGGGGAGTGATGTTCAAGTCCGGCTGGAGAATCAGACCTTGCCGCTTCGGGACACGATTGCCGGTATCTCAGAAAGCATTCCCGACAACTGGGTGCGGAAGATGGTGCTGCTTCCCGAATCGATGTTTCGCGTTGCGTTGTCCTTTGAGTATTCCGTGCCGCCGCTTGTCATTGCGGCGGTCGATGACACGACACGGTTTGCGTTGCCCTTCATTGTGCCGGTCGATGTCCCGGTCTCTGAACACCGTATCCATTTTTCGGCACCCCAAGGCTATCGAGTCGAATTGCAGGATGAATCGCGCCCGTTCTGGGAGTCCTATCGAGACCCTCGCCGCTTCTCTGCGAATACTGCGGAAACATTTCGGACGATACAGCGGCAGTCTCCTCTATCGTTGCCGAATCAACCGTTGCCTCCTCAACAACTGCCGAACAGGATTGCCCTCTTTGTTTCTGCTTCCGACAAGAATGTTTCGGGCGCATCCGTTGTCGAACGTGCTTGGCTGCAAACATGGCTCACCGGCACATTCCGCCGTGATCTGGCGACCTACACGGTGAGAAGTACCAACGACGCGGTGCAGATTCAACTCCCGCCGAATGCTGTCTTGGAACATCCGCTGGATCTTCGTATCAATCGGCAACAGATACCACCGAACATTTCCTCTACGGGATTGCTGACCATTCCGATTGTGCCGGAACAGCATAACCAGTCGATAGAGATTACCTTGGACTACCGTTTCCCCTTTGAGATGTCTTCTATGGAGATGCCGATTATCCTTCCCTCTTTTGAGAGGGATGTGTCGGTACAATATCAGTATTGGCAAGTCATCCTTCCGCAGAGCAAGCATATCGTCGGCTATCCGGTAGGCTGGACACTCGAATACGACTGGACTTGGAACGGCCTATTTTGGTGGCGGGTGCCTTCGATCCGAAGGAGCGACATCGGCTTTTCGGCGGATCCGGCACTGATTGAACCGCCGGTTGCTTCGAGTCAATATGTGTTTAGTCATCTTCAACCTCCTTCCAGTGTAACGCTTTACATTGTAAGCCGTTCGTTGATTATTTTTGGTTCGAGCAGTCTTGCCCTGTTGATTGGCTTGCTGTTGATTTATGTACCGCAGTCCCGATATGCCGGTTCGCTCTTCGGGCTGGGGGTGGCTTTGGCGGCTGTCCTATTTTATCAACCGCCTTTGATGTTATTAACGCTTCAAGCGGCCACGTTTGGGGTCTTCTTGGCACTGGGGGCGGGATATGTCTATCGGATATTCCATCGCCAAAATCAGTGGATTCCCCCCATATTTCCATTACTAGAAGATATGTCGTATCCCTATGGCACCCCGCCGCCGCCGCAATCGGTTCACGAAGTCATCATGGATTCCACCAGTAAAGGGGAAACCGAGATGCCGATTGTCAATAATGGACTCACGCCGCAATGATGCAACGAAAACAGAGCGCAACGAAAACAGAGTCCCGTAAGGAAGTGTATCAAAATAACATTCACCTATTCACAAGTATTTATAAAGAGCCGCAAGTGTAGGCAGTACTCCGCCGGAACTTGCGGCTCTTTGGACATGTTATTACGCTACACTTCCTAACGTCCCTAACTGACGTTACGGGCTCTGTGAACGCGGCTCTGTGAAGAGTTCCCGTCGGCCCAAGGGGGACTTTTTTTTATCCCCCTCTTTTGGTAGACTGGGGGGCAGTTGTTTCTACCGAAATCATTTTGCGAAACGGACGGAGAAATTCGGATGAGTACGCCGCTGGACATTGTCGTTGAAACCCGTAACTTGACGAAAGTTTATAGAGACTTTTGGGGCCGCCAAAAAGTTCGGGCATTGAAGGCACTCGACCTGACCGTCCGGCGCGGGGAGGTCTTTGGACTGCTCGGCCCCAACGGTTCGGGCAAAACAACAACAATGAAACTCCTGCTCGGTCTGCTCTTTCCCACCAGCGGCGAAGCAGTCATGTTAGGTAAGGCGGCAACCGACGTGGGGAAGAATGCAAAAATCGGTTATCTGCCCGAAGAGTCCTATCTTTACCGATTTCTTAATGCCGAAGAGACGCTCGATTTTTACGGACGGCTGTTCAGTATGTCCGGTGCGGTACGTCGGCAACGGGTTTCGCAACTCATCAGCCAAGTAGGGCTCGAATCCGCTAAAAAGCGGCAACTTCGCGAATACTCCAAAGGAATGGCACGGCGGCTCGGACTCGCACAGGCACTGATTAATGATCCCGAATTGATCCTGTTGGATGAACCGACGAGCGGACTTGACCCCATCGGAACGAGACACATGAAAAATATGATTCTCGACCTCAAACAACGGGGCAAGACGGTCATTATGTCATCGCATCTCTTGGCCGATGTTCAGGATGTTTGCGACCGGATCGGCATCTTACATCAGGGAGAACTCAAGGAACTGGGACGCGTCGAAGACTTGCTTAAAGTTTCCGACCAGACGGAAATCCGGGTGTCGGGATTGAGTGAAGAGGCCAAGAGCCGAATCACCAAAATTATCGAAGAAGACGAAAGTGCTAAACTGGTTTCCATCGGCAATCCTACCACCACATTGGAGGAACTATTCTTGCGTATCATCGAAGAGAGCGAAGCCCGACCGGGCAGGAGAGTCCGAGGCGGGAAAGAGTAACAGGCAAAAAAGCGGACGTTCTTTTCTTTGCACCCTTTGCGGTTAATTCTTTTTTAGCCGCAAAGTACGCAAGGAACGCAAAGGAAACACCAATTTATCTACAATCGACTATTATAAAAAATTGAAAATTGAACTTGGAAAACTGAAAAACACAGGTAGGGGTTTTAGAGCAAGTTTTTCAGCATTCGTCGTTCTTACTCTTTAACGTTCCGAAGATGTAACTCTCCGGCAGGAATGCTTATTCGGTGGAATACGTAACCGACACCGTCGGGCAGTTGAAAGGGGGCCGTAACCTTCACCGTTTTTAGTAAAGTGGTGATCAGCGAGTAAACGGTGCTAACACTTCTACCACTATTCGC
>Ga0099364_10002361_pt1 | contig 30272 bp, 16 predicted proteins | sample TergutTh196P3_FD_73070 | JGI IMG/M metagenome (GOLD analysis project Ga0099364, IMG submission 73070) | Microcerotermes parvus P3 segment gut microbial communities from Pointe-Noire, Republic of the Congo - Th196 P3 | ecosystem: Host-associated > Arthropoda: Insects > Digestive system > Gut ...
TGATCAGCACGTCTACAATAGTTATGCCTATGCCAAGCTGATTGTACGTGTTCGTTATGCGATTTCTGGCGTTAGCGGAGAGAGCCACTTTGCCGGTCGTCAGTATTTCCTCGTAATTCATGCTCGCGACTTCCTTGCGGAAATCCGCCTCGGCGAGCCCGGCTATGAGCCTGAGATTCCCATCCAAGTCAGTAATAAAATTGGACACACGCTGCGAACGTTGTGTATTCCCCGATATGAACCTGAGATTTCCTTCGGAGTCAACATTATTTGTTATATAGTACTGGTACGGGTCTGCTATCCTCCATTGGGCAACCCAGCTGATTAGCAGTATCTTGGTGTCGGCGGTCACCATCTTCTGTTCGCTGTCATCCGTTCTGTATCTCATGCCGGGAATTTCCGTCTTCTCGCCAAACTCGAACCGCCTTATCTCTCTCACGTCGAACCTGACCACTTCCGTCCAGGGAGCCTTGAAATGGAGCCCCTCCTCCGTCGAGCCGATAAACTTGCCGAATCTGAAGAGCAGCGCCTGCGAGCCGAGAGGGACCGTATAGAAAGAGTGATACGCGCAGAACGCGACGACGATAATGATTAAGGGTCCGAAAAAAGTCCACGGATTGAAGCGCGCTTGCCGCACCCCTTCCTCCCACACCTCTCCGGCTTGTTTTGCGGCGTCAAATTTGAAAAAATCACGAAAATTCACTCGTTTGCCCATCCGACTTTCCCCCATACAGTTTTTTGTAATTATAGGTTTAAAATATTTATGTTAGATTAACATAAACGCCGCCATTGGTATATATAGTAATATCAGTCTTTCATGAATGGTAGTGTATTGTATAATACAGGAGTAACGCTTAAGTGAGATGAAAGGGGTTTTTTTATTGGCACTCAATCTACGCGGTCGCAGCTTTCTTACTCTCAAGGATTTTTCGAAACAGGAAATAGAATTCCTGCTCAATTTGTCGGCGGACTTGAAGGCGAAAAAACGCGCCGGAATTTACCAGCCCCTGTTACGGGGACGCAGTGTTGCGCTTATTTTTGAAAAGGCGTCGACGCGTACTCGCTGCGCTTTTGTTGTGGCGGCGTCCGACGAGGGGGCTCACGCGGAGTATCTTTCCAAAAACGACATCCACTTTGGCGGCAAGGAGGATACCAAGGATACGGCGCGCGTGTTGGGCCGCATGTTCGACGGGATCCAGTTCCGAGGCTTCAAGCACTCGACGGTGGAGGAGCTGGCGAAGTATGCCGGAGTGCCTGTCTGGAACGGCCTTACCGACGACTATCACCCAACTCAGATACTGGCGGATATGCTGACGATACGCGAGCGCTTCGGTTCATTGAAGGGGCGCAGGCTTGTCTTTATGGGCGACACGAGGAACAACATGGGCAACTCCCTGATGATAGGCTGCGCTAAACTTGGCCTTCACTACGTTGCCTGCGGCCACAAATCGTTGTGGCCGAGGGAGGACCTGGTAGCCGAGTGTGAAAAAATAATCACCGGCTCAGGCTCGGGCGGATCTATATCGATAACGGATAACCCGCGTGAAGGGGTCGCCGGAGCGGATGTGATATACACGGACGTATGGTATTCGATGGGCGAGGAGGAACAGGCGGCCGAACGGAAAGCTCTGCTTGCCCCGTACCAGGTAAACATGGAACTTTTCAAGGCGACGGGCAGAGATGATACCGTCTTCCTGCACTGCCTCCCTGCATACAAGGGGAACGAAGTCACTGATGACGTATTTGAACACCCCGGCTCACTCGTATTTGACGAAGCCGAGAACAGGCTCCACACTATAAAGGCCGTTATGGTGGCGACTTTGGGAGCTGCTTGATTCCAATCATTTAAAAACCTCCTTGACAATCAGCCTTTGCCAAGGAGGTTTACCCATTGGGATGTTATTACCACTTTATAGTGACTACAGGCTTAATCAGATCCGCCGGCTTATCCTTCATAAGCAGCAGGGCCTTTTCTATTGAATCGAATCCCTCGAACCTATGGGTAAGGAGCTTTGAAACGTCAAGGCGTCCGGTCATCATCAATGAAACGAGTCTTTCCGTCCTGTATCTGCCCGCCGGCATCAAGCCTCCGTTTATAGATTTGTGTCCCATGCCGACGCCCCAGTCGAGTCTTGGAATTTTTACATAATCACCGCTTCCGAGATAATTGATATTTCCAATACTGCCGCCTGGTTTAAGCATTTTTACCGCGTCAATAAAAGTATCGCAGTCGCCGCCTGCAACTATGACCTTATCAACGCCTTTCCCCTTTGTTTTTTCCAATACCTGATCTACAATGGGACCTTTTTTATAGTTTATGGTATCGGTTGCCCCGTATTCTTTCGCAATCTTTACGCAGTCCGGCCTTGAACCCACGCCATAAATATAAGAAGCGCCCCTGAGGACGGCTCCGGCTACGGCCATCAAGCCGACGGGGCCTATGCCTATCACGCAAACCGTGTCGCCGTACTGTACCTGCGCGAGCTCAGAACCATGAAAACCTGTAGGGACCATATCCGACAACATAGTGGCGTCCGCGGGATCCATACCTTCCGGCAGCAGGGCCAAATTCCCGTCCGCGTCGTTTACGTGAAAAAATTCGCTGAAAACTCCGTCTTTTATATTGGAGAATTTCCAGCCCCCCAGCATACCCCCCGAATGCATTGCATACCCGGCCTGCGCTTCGACAGAGTTCCAGTCGGGCGTGATGGCGGGGATAATTACCTTGTCGCCCGGCTTAAAAGTCTTGACCATATCGCCGATTTCCATAATTTCGCCAACGGCTTCATGACCAAGAATCAAGTCGCTCCTTTCGCCGAGCGCGCCTTCCCAGACGGTGTGAATGTCAGAGGTGCAGGGGGCGAGGGCGATAGGACGCACAATCGCGTCCAGCGGGCCGCATTTCGGCTTTTCTTTTTCAATCCAGCCGATTTTACCTATACCTAACATTGCCAAACCTTTCATATAAAAACCTCCTATTTTCGATAGAATAAATTTTTTTTATTATAGCAGGCGTGGCGTGAAAAGGCGTGGTACAAATGGCGGGTTTAGGGCCGGTGCGCGCCGCGCCGCTTTTTAAATCCAGGTTTTGCGCGGCGGGTTTGCTAATTCAGATTGTTATAGTATCATAAGCCATTGGTGAATTTTTTTCATTTTTCTGCCAGGAGGCGACGGCATGAGAATCAGGCTTGACGAAGTTGAACTTCCTTTGAGCGAGAAAATAATAGAGGAGGGCAAGGAGGCCGTTTTTGAAGCCGCGCGCAGGAGCGCTCTCTCAAAAAAATCCGTCATCGTGGAGATAATGGTCGATGGAGTTCAGATAGAGGATGAGGAGACTTTTTTCTCGCTGTCCGGAGGAGTGGACATACATTTCACTTCGCAGCCGATAATCCTGCTCGTCCGTGAGTCGGTGGAAGAGGGGCGGAAATATATTCCAACGCTCCTGAAGGGGCTCGAAGGGATCGCGACACTGATAGAGGAAGGCCGGGATAACGAGGCGACTAACTCGTTCGCGCAGGCTGTGGAGGGCATAAACTGGCTGGTCGGCGTATTTGCGCGGAGCTGTGCCCTGCTGGGCATCACGTCGGACGTCCTTTCCGCGGGGGACTGGGCGAAGGATTCAAAGGAATTGAACGAAGCGCTTGAGGAGATCATATCGGTAATGGAGAGCGGACGCGCAATGAGAATGGCGTTCTCCATACGCGAAAGGCTGATACCGGAGATAACCAAATTTTCGTCTTACTGGTCGGATATATCTTCCCAGCTTGACAGCCCATTGCAGTAGGGGATCGCTGAGTAGCGGCTTTCCGGGCCGAAGGTTTATTCAGTTGTTCCAAAGGTTGGATTTTTAGGATGGTGTTGCAGTTTTGTCTTTAAGGAAGGGTATCGTGATCTTCCTTTTGTTGAGTTTGGCCGTATGCGCAGCTTTGATATATTTCAGTTTCGACCGTACGTCGCTCGCGATATTCAAGGAAGCCAACCACTCCGGATTATTTCTGTCCTTTTTGCTCGTGATATGCGTTTGGATGCTGGACGCGTTCAAGATGATACTGCTCGCCCGCGCGTCAGGCGCGAACCTAAGCTTCCGAGCGTCAATGGAGATTACGTGGATAAACTACTTCGGTTCGGCCCTCACCCCTTTCCAGAGCGGGGGAGGACCGTTTCAAATGTATTTGTTGTACAAAAACGGCATCAGCGTCGGCAAAACCGTGGCTATTACTCTGGTGCGCACAGTGCTTATAATAATAATACTGGGCGTAATGATACCGTTTGCCATAATGACAGAGAGCGACATACCAAAGATTGGAGTGCGGGCGCACACTTTCATCTTGTGCATCGTGGTTTTTATGTTAATTGTATGGCTGGCCCTGGTATTGAGCATAGTCAAACCCGCCCTGGTAAAACGCCTCGCCGCGAAGATTATTGCCTCACTGGGGCGCGCCGGTTTATTGAAAAAAGAAAAACAGAATAAATGGATAAAATTGGCCGTCCGTGAAATTAACGCCTACACCGAAAATGTGCGGGCCTTCATGACCACGGGAAGGAATTATTTCATAGCGGGTTTTATCATGGCCTTTTTGCAGATACTGGCCCAGTTGTCTGTGATGCCGTGCATGATATGGGCCCTCGGTTTTCCCGTGTGGTATCCGGAGTGTATCCTGGCGCAGGCGACTTTCCTGTTTCTGCTGTATTTCGTCCCGACTCCCGGAGGGAGCGGAGCCGCGGAGGGAGGGGCGGCGCTGGTGTTCAGCCTGTTCGTTCCGTGGAGCGTGGCCGGCACGCTCGGCGTCGGCTGGCGGCTGCTGACCGAGTACACCGGCATCGTCCTTGGCTTGATTGTAGCGATACGGAGGATCGGATGGAAGCTGGCGGGCGAGCTTGTAACCCATGAGGTTCCCGTCATTTCGGTCTCGGGCGAGGACACAACCGGCGACGATTCCGATTCCGGGGGTATGTGGAATTGAGGGAACTCATATTCAAGTACAGGGGCCTCGTGTGGGGTCTCTTTGTCGTTGCCGTTTTGATTTTCCCCGTCTCTTTTTCCCTCGCCAGAATATACGCGGCAATCCCGCTTCTGATTGCGGGGCAGTCTCTCAGGTTTTGGGCCGCGGGCTTCATACCCAGGTACAGAACCCTGGTCGTGGACGCTCCAAGCCTGGTGACCGGCGGTCCGTACGCGTGGACGCGCAACCCTCTCTACGCCGGCAACGGAATCATGGGCCTCGGTTGGGCCCTCATGGCAGGCTGGGCGTGGGAGGCCGCGTTCGCCGTGATCTTTTTCACGCTCTACTCGCTTATTATTATCCCTTTCGAGGAAAAGTTTCTTGCGGAACGCTTTGGGGACGAGTACGCGTTCTACAGGAAATCAACGCCCTCGCTCTTCCCCGCGCTGCGGGACATCAGGTCGAGGATGGATAGGAGTCGCGCCGGGTTCGACGCCAAAAAATCATGGTTCATGGAACGGCACTCTCTTTTGATGAACGCGCTTGTGACAATCGCAATTCTCGCCCGCCTGTATTTTTCGGGATAACCCAATTGAGTTCAACCCCTTAGTTCGGCGCTTCTCCGGTGTCCGTGCAATCCCTCTATCCCCGCCAGATAGGCGCAATGCGGGGACAGGAATTTTCCGCCCTCGGATGTGATTTCCTGGAAAGAGCTGATTTTGAGGAAAGTGAGTGTGTTCACTCCGCTGGAAAAACGGGCGGAGCGGGATGTGGGCAGAATATGGTTGGGCCCTGATACGTAATCGCCGAACGAGACCGGCGCATACCGGCCGATGAAAAGCGACCCAAAGTCGCGCAGCTTCCCCGCAACCGCCGCGCTGTCCTCCGTCATGACCTGAATGTGCTCCGGAGCTATTTCATCGCTCAACCTCACAGCCTCGTCCAGAGAATCCGCCACAAGGATTCTGCCGTTATCATTCCACGTTTGTCCGGCAAGTTCAGCCGTCGCAAGACGCTTTAGTTCCGCCTCAATCGCCGCTGTTACTTCCTTCGCTAATTTTTCGCCGGTTAAAATCAGTACCGACCAGGAGTTGGAGTCATGTTCGCAGTTGGAAAGCGCGTCGGCGGCGATCCACACCGGGTCTGCCGATTCGTCCGCAATGATGACGGCCTCGCTCGGCCCGGCGAGCATGTCAATGCCCACCGTTCCGGCCACTTGGCGCTTTGCCTCGGTCACATACCGGTTCCCGGGGCCGACGACGACGTCCACCGGAGGCACAGACGGTGTTCCGTACGCGAATGCCGCTATGGCCTGGGCTCCTCCCATGCAGTAAATCTCATCGGCTCCGGCTATATCCATAGCCACAAGGACGGCAGGGTGTATGCCGCCGGTTTCCTTACTCGCCGGGGACGCGGCGGCAATCCTTTCGACGCCCGCGATGCGGGCGGGAATGATGGACATCAGCGCGGACGACGGCAGAGGATAACGCCCGGCCGGCACGTAGCACCCGCATGATTTGACGGGGATCAGCCTGTGCCCCAGCGTCACCCCTGGGGTAATCTCGCAGCGCAGTTCTTTGAAAGAGTCATGCTGACGAGCCGCGAAATCCCTTATTCTCCCGGCGGCGAATTTGAGGTTTTGAACCGTCTCGGATTCAACCGCGGAGTAAGCTTTTCTCACCGCGTCCGCATCCACTCTCAGAGCGGACGGCCTGAATCCATCGAACTTTTCGGCGTAATCGAGGACGGCTTTGTCGCCGCCGGCGCGGATGCTATCAATAATATCCCCAACTGTGCGCTCCACGGAGATTTTTTCACCCTCGGCATCCGCGCGCTGTTTCCGCGCAGCCTCTTTAAAAATTTTCATTTATGAAAGTCCTCCTTCAGCTTGCAAGCCTGTCGGCGTCAACAGGGATATTATACTGAAAATGGACGCTCCAGGTCTATTATCATGCCGTCGCGCGCGGTGATCACCCGCGTATATTTTGTGGACAGCCGCCGCTCCAGGTATTCGTCGCCGAGGTTTAGCATTTCCCCGCCCATGTGCGTGAGGATGGCCGTCTTTGGATGCAGGATGCCCAGGAGGGATTGGATATCGGTGATGGTCATGTGGTCAAGCCGCGCTCTTGGGAATTTAAGGGTGGCGTTGATCACGAGCGTTTCGCAGTCCGCGTATCTCTTTACAAAATCGGGCATGGGAGCTGTGTCGCTTATTAGCCCCCACGCCGGCAGTCCCGCGCGCCTGATGATAAGGCCAAAGCACTGGACCCCGTGATGCGAGTGGCGCACCGACTCGATGGCGACGCCCTCGACAGGCGACGCGAGGGCCCCGTCCTCGTGGATGACAATTTTGTCTATCCTATCTGTAAGATACCGCATAAGCACCCTGTCGCCGTCCTCAATGCAGTCACGAGTCAGGAGGACTAAGCCCCTGGGGAGGCGCGATTTTAAAATCATGCCCTCGGAGAGCGCGTTAATATCTGAACTGTGGTCCAAGTGCCTGTGGGTCAGTATCAACGTGTTAATGTCGATGGGAGAGAGCGGGGGAGAGGCCTCGCATATTTTAACCAGACTGCCCGGCCCCGGATCAATCACTCCCCTTGAGCCGCCGTATGAAAACCAGATCCCGCCGGTCGACCTGCGCTGTGATAACATAATAAAACGCGTGCCTGCCGTCCCGAGAAAACGAATAAAATTTTCGGGGTAAGAGCCCCGCATAATAATTCCTCCAAAGAAAAAAATACTGCAAAAATTTTTAATTTTTCCAATTATCGGCGTAACAGGAGTTACGGAGAGTATTATATCCGTTTAATAACTATTAATGATGTAAATTGCTGGATTTTGTTTTAGGGATACGTAGAAATACGTTTTTTGTGATATGCTCATGCAGGGATAAAGTATACAGGGGGTGGAGGTATGAGCGACTCGCGAGATTTGTGGATGGTGGGAGACCTGTTGGACGCAATGTCCGGCTCGCATATTCCAAATTACGTTACGATGGTAATTCAGGAAGTGCAGGCATGGCTTGTAACCAACATTTCCGAGGAATACACGGTGGACACGTCGGACGCGGCGTCGGGGGAGAGAAATATATCCGCCGATTTGGAATACCTGATGTCGCAGATCGAATGGGCAAGCGCCTACGCCGATATTATTCCATCCCTGAAAGGCACGCCTCGGAAGGAGGAGGCTCTTGTAATGTCGGTCGGCCCAATAATCCTCGACGAAGGTCTGCGTATGCTCATTGATCACGCCGCCCTTTTCGCAAGCGACGTCTGCCGCAGAGTGTGGATGATTTCCGACACATGGGTGATCGGGGACGTCATTCCTTACACCCCTCACTTGAAGACCCTTCGCGAGCGGGGTTTCCAGATACATTTCATGCTCGTGACCCCGTGGAGCTATACTGAGATACCCTGGAACAACGTTACGGGAGAGATGAAATAAGGAAGAATTTATCCCGTCAACTGACAAGATAAATTATATGGTTTATTTGTTTAAATCCTTCCCGCCGCGTGCAGCAGGCGGTTTTTTATTGCTTCTCCGAGCCCCGCGCCGTCAGGGAGGTCCGCGATTATCACTGAGGCCCCGCAGCTTTCCAGTTCGCGCAGCGCGCTGAACAGCCCGCGCGCGTAGTCCTCCAGAGTGTCGAATAATATACTTTTCATAAAACCGTCCGGCGGAATTCTCATTCCGACGTAACACCATTTCCCAGCGTTTTGAAAAATTTTTATCCCTTCGTATTCCCACAGGCGGATCTCCACCGCCGGGGCGTAGTGTCTGTGGCTTGTGCCGGGCGATCTGCGCCGGTTTGCGCCTTCCCCTTGAACCACGTCCGCTATGGTTTCCAGCATCTCCCGCGTCACTCCGCCGGGGCGCAGGATCGAAATATTACCGCCCGTGGCGTCGACCACGGTCGATTCAACGCCTATTGCCGTGCTTCCCCCGTCGAGTATCATGTCCACGCCGTCTCTCAGGTCATCCCATACAGCCTCCGCGGTCGTCGGGCTGGGACGTCCGCTTCGGTTGGCCGACGGCGCGGCTATCGGCGTTCCGCTCATTTTAATTAGGCTGAGAGCAATGGGATTCATCGGGGAACGAAGCGCCACCGTGTCGAGTCCGGCTCTCGCGGCGAGCGGCACGTTGCCTCGCGAATAGAGGACAATAGTGAGCGGCCCGGGCCAGAAGCGCTCCATCAGGTTTTCAGCCGCGTCGTTTAATACCGCGTACAATGAAGCTTCCCGCATGTTCGTCACGTGAAGTATCAGGGGGTTGTCGGCGGGGCGGCCCTTTGCCTTGAAGATTTTCCGTATCGCGCCGTCATTGAGCGCGTCCGCGCCAAGCCCGTAGACCGTCTCCGTAGGGAACGCCACCAGACCGCCGTTTCTAATTATTTCGGCCGCTCTCGATATCGCCTCGTCCGTCGGGGCGAATATTTTTTTAGGGTTTCTCTCCGTCCCGTCCACTAAGCGACAAAGTCCTTAAAATAGGCTGCGCGGAACTCGGGGAATCTGTCCTCTATTATGGATCGCCGGGCTTCTTTTACTAGACGGATGAGAAAACGCAGATTGTGCCAGGTGCACAGCCTTGCCGCCAGTATCTCTCCCGATCTGTAGAGGTGCCTTATGTAAGCCCTGGTGTAATTTTTGCAGGCGTAACAGTCGCAGGTCTCGTCAATCGGCGAGAAGTCGCGCTCAAAACGCGCGTTCTTTATGTTTATCCTGCCCGCCCGCGTGAACAGGTTGCCGTTTCGGCCGTTTCGTGTCGGAAGCACGCAGTCGAACATATCGACGCCCCGCGCTATGCCCTCTATCAGATTCTCCGGCATACCGACGCCCATCAGGTAGCGGGGGCTCCGGCGCGGAAGGGCGCGCTGCATTACGTCCAGGATCCTGTACATTTCCTCGTGCGTCTCGCCCACGGAGAGCCCGCCCACCGCGTAACCGTCAAATCCTATCCCGGCTATCCGCTCCGCACATTCCAGGCGCTGATCTTCGAATAGAGCGCCCTGGACAATGCCGAAGATCGCCTGATTTTTTATTTCGTTTTCGAGCCAGAAGTTTTTGCATCTGCGCGCCCAATTTACCGTTCGCTCCACGGCGGCCCTCGACGTATCCTCCGACGCTGGGAGAGGCACGCACTCGTCGAAGCACATGGCTATGTCGCTGCCCAGGCTCTTCTGCGCGCCCATCGACAACTCCGGAGTCATCAAGTGTTTGCTGCCGTCGATGTGTGAACGGAACTCCACGCCTTCGTCCGTGATCTTGCGAAGCTCGGAGAGCGAGAACACCTGAAAGCCGCCGCTGTCCGTGAGTATCGGATATGGCCAGCTCATAAACGAGTGCAGTCCTCCGGCAAGCTCCATGATTTCCATGCCGGGGCGCAAGTACAGGTGGTATGTGTTGCCGAGGATTATTGCCGCGCCAATTTCCTTCAGCTCGGGCGTCGTCATCGCCTTCACGGTTGCCTGCGTGCCGACAGGCATGAATACCGGCGTCTCGATGGCGCCGCGAGGAGTGATGAACTCTCCCGCGCGCGCGCCGGTCACAGGGCACTCATGAATTATTTTGAACTCGAACATCCGACCGCCGCCCGTCATTAGATCAATTTCGGCTGATAATTATACATCTTGTCCGAAAGTGCATCCAGAAAAGTGTTGACGACGCAGGTTACTTTAGATATATTTGAATTGTTGGAACCGTTCCCAATATCGTTTTGATCGTACTTGGTGAATATGGAGAGGGTTAAAGTGGAAGAGCCCAAACGATGTATTTTTTTAGTGGATGATAACGTGATGTACCTGAAAATGGGTAAAGCTGCTTTGCAGCATAAGTATACCGTGGTACCCATATCATCCGGCGAAAAACTTTTGCCTCTGCTGGAAAAAAGAAGGCCGGATTTGATATTGCTTGATGTGGCAATGCCTGGTATGAGCGGGTATGACATAATAAAGAAAATAAAAGCAAATCCCGAAACCGCGGAGATACCAGTAATTTTTCTGACCGGAAACAGCGAGCTTGAAAACGAGCTATTAGGACTTACGCTAGGCGCGGTGGATTATATAACCAAGCCTTTCCCGCAGCCGCTTTTACTCAAAAGGGTTGAAATGCACTTGCAACTGCAGGCGCAAAAGAATGAATTGCGCGCGTTTAATGAAAATCTGCGCGAAATGGTGGAAGAGAGAACAGGCGACATACTCACCCTGCAAAACGCGCTTATTATGTGGGCAGCGGAAGTGATTGAATTTAGGGATGAGGAAACCGGCGAGCATGTGGAGCGCGTTCAGAAATACCTGGAAATATTATTGAATGAAATGCAAAAAACCGAACTTTACCCGGATGAAGTAAAAACATGGGATATTGACGCGTTTTTGAAATCAGCTCTCCTGCATGACGTTGGCAAAATAAAAGTGCGCGATGAAATTTTATTGAAAAAAACACGGCTTACCGACGATGAGTTTTCCGTTATGAAACTTCATTCGATATACGGTAAAATGCTGCTCGAAAGCCTGGAGGAGAAAGTGCCTAACCAAACTTTTTTGCAGTACGCGAAAACACTCGCATACAGCCATCACGAAAGATGGGACGGAAACGGCTATCCGGAACAGTTGAAGGGTGAGGAAATCCCCCTGCAAGCGCGTATGATGTCTATTGTGGACGTGTATGACGCGCTGATTTCGGAACGCGCGTATAAAAAAGCTTTTTCTCATGAAGAATCAATAAAGATTATTTCTGAGGGACGCGGCACGCAGTTTGACCCTGATTTGACGGATTTGTTTGTAAGCGTGGCCGACGGAATTAAAAATGTAAACGAGTCCGTAATATATAAAGAAGCATAAAAACTAGGGCATATTTTGGAAAATCGTATTATTTACTTTGCATCAGACAGGAGTGTATCTTAATGGCCGACCGCGTAAAATTACTTGCCATACAGCATTTAAGATTAGACGGAAAAATACTTACGAACGACGATTTGCTCTCTGATTATTCTCAAATGTTGGTTAGGTTTATCGAGATTGTTCCCGATCAGGAAGAATCATTAAAACTCGCATTGGAAACCCGAGACCTCGTTTCGTGCGTACAATGTTTGACGACCATCTGGGACCTGCTCATAAGAATCAACGCGAATGATTTGGCGGAGTGGTGCCTGAAACAAATCAACGAGTTTAAAAAAATGACCGGCGAAACAATCGTGGATCATGAAAAAATTGAGGCGGATATAACAAATTTCATAACCATTCTGTCCACGCTGTCCATTGACATACAAATGGCCCTGTACCAGTGGGCGGCTCCAGCGCCGGTTACGCCCGCGCCGGCCGCGCCGAAAGTAGTCACGCGGGAAAAGGTGAAAGAGAAAAGAGGCCCTTCCGAAAAAATCATACTGGCGGTGGATGACGCGCCATTCTTCCTGACAACATTGAAAAGCTGCCTTAGAAGATTGCCGTACAAATTGTTCTGTGTGACCTCCGGCGCGGCCGCGCTGCGTTTTTTGCAGGATAACGATCCCGACCTGTTTGTACTGGATATTGAAATGCCGGAAATGAACGGCCACGAACTGGCGCGAAGGATAAAACAGGGCGGGCATCAGGCGCCCATCATCTTCCTGACCGGAAACGCCACGGAGAAAAATGTCAAAAAAGCCCTTGAAGCCGGCGCGGCGGGTTTTATTGTAAAACCGATCAACGACGAATTGGTCGTAAATAAAATCAAAAAGTTTATGGAAGACTAGATGCCGGTTTTTAAATCGTGAACAACAAGTTAATACGCGTTTTGCTCTCCATAATGTTATTGCCGGTCATATTTTTGGGCTGCGGGATATCAGGAGAGAGGCAATCCGGCGGATCTCCGGTTTTTTCCTCCTATCGTGATATTCCAGGCGTGACCGGCGAGGAAATCGAAGCAATCGAAGCGATCCGGGAACAGAGGGAATATTTTACTTTCGGGATGATGCCGAGTATCGAAGCATTTCTCGATAGGGACGGAGAAATAAAAGGATTTACGGCAATTTTTTGCGAATGGCTGACCGAGTTGTTCGGGATTCGATTTATACCCGGACTTGTTTCATGGAATGAATTGCTTGAGGGACTCGGAAGCGGTGAGGTTGATTTCACAGGCGAATTAACAGCCGGCGACGAACGCCGACAAACATATATTATGACCGACGCGATAGCGCAACGCGCGTTAAAATATTTACGGCTCGCGGACAGCGCGCCCATACCTGAAATCGCGAAAACGCGCCTGCCGCGGTACGCGCTCCTTGAGGGAACCACGACCGTTCGCGACGTTTTTTTTTACGCGGAGGAAGAGTTTGAACCCGTATATATCTCCGATTTGGGTGCCGCGTATGAGCTGTTGAAAACCGGGCAAGCCGACGCCCTTATTTATGAAAATACATCAGAGGCGTTTTTCGACGTTTACGGCGATGTTGTGACGGAGAATTTCCTGCCGCTGGTATACAGTACTGTTTCCTTTACGGCGCAAAATCCCGAGCTTGCGCCGTTTATTTCAGTCGTGCAAAAATCATTGGAAAACGGCGCTATCCGCTATCTAAACGAGATATATAACCAGGGTTATAAAGAGTATATGAAACACAAGCTGTTTATGCGGCTCAACGAGGAGGAGCGCGCGTATATCAATACCCGTCCCGTCGTGCCGTTTGCGGCTGAATCCTATAATTATCCGATAAGTTTTTACAGCGTCCGCGAAAAAGAATGGCAGGGGATATGCTTTGACGTACTCCGTGAAATTGAGTCGCTCACCGGGCTTGAATTTGCGGTTATCCATGAGGGCAATACCGAGTGGCCTGTCCTGCTTAAAATGCTTGAAGACGGAGACGCGCTTATTATCTCGGAATTGGTCCGGACAAAAGAACGGGAAGGCCGCTTTTTATGGCCGAATTCATCGTTTCTGACGGATAACGCGGCGCTTATATCCAAAACGGAACACCGCAATATCGACGTCAATGAAGTTTTGTCCGTGAAAGTGGGATTCACCAGGAGCGGCGCGTACAGCGAACTGTTTCTGAGATGGTTCCCGGACCACAAAAATACAGTGGAGTACGACAGCGTTGGAGAATCTTTCGAAGCCTTGATGCGCGGCGAGGTGGACATGAAGATGACCAACGGCGCCAAACTTCTGTATCTGACAAATTACCTGGAGCTTCCCGGTTATAAAGCCAATATCGTGTTCGACTACAGCTTTGAATCCACGTTCGGGTTTAATAAGGACGCGGCCGTTCTGTGCGGCGTTGTCGACAAGGCGCTTGAACTGATCGACGCCGACGCGATCTCGGGACAATGGCTGCGCAGAACCTATGACTACCGCGTAAAACTGGCGGAGGCGAATATGTCGTGGATAATCGGCACTGTCCCGACACTCATACTGATACTTATTTTCCTGTCGGCCCTGTATATGAAAAACATCCAAAAAAGCAAGACCATAGCGGGTCAGTCGGCTGTTCTTTCCGCTATATATAATTCCATACCCGCCATGGTGTTCACCAAAGACCTCAACAACGTGTATACAAGCATCAACAGCAGATTTATAGAAGAAACGGGAATCGACGAATCAGAAGCAATCGGCAGAAAATTCCAGGAGATAGACGGGCATGATATTTATGTCGAAACGGAATTTATAGAAGCTGACCGAAGAGTAATAGAAGAAAATATTACAGTGACAACGGAAGGATGGTATTCTTTTTTCGATAAATACCAGGCTAAGCAAATCATCAGAACGCCTTTGATTCAAGACGGCAAGGTCGCCGGCTTACTTGGAATCGTAATGGATATCACCGAGCGAAAATTGGCTGAAGAAGCGGCGGCTAAAGCGCATGAACAGGCAAGGATAATGCTGGACACAATCCCTACTATTTCCTGTATGCTGATAAATACTGATCATGAGGTATTTGACTGCAACAAAGAGGCCTTGAGATTATATGATTTGAATGAAAAGCAGGAATTGATTGACCGTTTTTATGACCTCTCTCCGGAGTATCAACCCTGCGGGCGAAAGTCGAAAGAATTTGCGCTGGAGCTTATTAGCCAGGCGCATGACGAGGGTTATTGCCGTTTCGAGTGGATGCACCAAAAGCTGAATGGAGAGCCAATCCCGTGCGAAGTGACGCTCATCCAGGTTGAGTTCGATGATGAAGTCATCGTCGCGGGGTACTCCCGTGATCTGCGAGAGCTGAAGGCCACTGAGGAAAAGGCGCGCGAGACTGAAATGCGGATGCAGCTCATGCTTGACACAATGCCTCTTGCCTGCGATTTAATCAACCAAGATTATGAAATAATAGACTGCAACCAGGAGGCGCTCAATCTTTTCGGCGTTCGGGACAAGGAGGAATACCGCGAAAAGTTTTTTGATCTCTCGCCGGAGCTCCAACCGTGCGGACGGCTGTCACGAGAACTCACATATGAATATTTGGACAAAGCGTTTGACGCCGGTTATCACCGTTTCGAGTGGCTTCACCAAAAGCGCGGCGGCGAGCCGCTGCCCTGTGAGGTCACGTTGGTTCGCGTCAGGCACAGAGGTGAATACATAATCGCGTCGTACATAAGAGATTTACGCGAGCAAAAAGCTGTTATCGAGGAGATGCGCAGGGCGGAAATCGCCGAGGAGAGCAGCAAGACAAAGAGCAAATTCCTGGCGATGATGAGCCACGAGATACGCACGCCGATGAACGCTATTCTTGGTATCACGGAGATCCACCTGCAAGACGAGGCGCTCGAATCCAAATATGAGGAGGCGTTCAGCAGGATCTACAGCTCAAGCAACATGTTGCTCGGCATCATCAACGACCTGCTGGATATGTCGAAAATCGAAGCGGGCAAGCTTGAACTGGACCTCGCCGTATACGAAACCACCAGCCTTGTTAACGATGTTGTGAACCTTAACCTGGAGCGCTTCGGCGGCAAGGAGCTCAAGTTTGAGCTGGAGGCGGACGAGAACACGCCGGCGGAGTTGATAGGCGACGAATTGCGGATCAGGCAGATTTTGAACAACCTGCTTTTAAACTCATTCAAATATACGAAACAAGGAACGGTAAAGTTGTCGGTCTCCGCGGAAGCGGGCGGAGAAAAAGAGTCCCGAGTGACGCTTGTTTTCCGCGTGAGTGATACCGGCGTGGGCATGACGGAGGAGCAGGTTGCCATGCTGTTCGATGAATACTCCCGCTTCGACACGGAGGCCAACCGCCTAACCGAGGGCGTGGGATTGGGCATGCGCATCACGCGCGGCTTAGTGTCCCTGATGGACGGCGAAATCAAGGCGGAAAGCGAGCCCGGCAGAGGCACAACCATCAATGTACGGCTGCCGCAGGAGGACGCCGGCGCCGGTGTTTTGGGAATGGACGCTGTGGAAAATTTACGGCGGTTTGAAAACAAAGCGGCGTATGCAAGAAAGTCGCAGGTCGCATACGAGCCGATGCCCTACGGCCGCGTGCTGGTCGTTGACGATTCGGACCTGAATTTATATGTGGCAAGGGGGCTTCTTGCTCCTTACGAACTGGTTATTGATGTAAAGGAGAGCGGATTTGAGGCAATAGACATGGTTAAGAACGGACAGGAGTACGACATTGTGTTCATGGATCATATGATGCCGGAAATGGACGGTATAGAGACGGTAAAAAACATACGCGGCCTGGGGTATTCGCGCCCCATCGTCGCGTTAACGGCCGACGCGGTGTCGGGGCGGGCCGATATGTTTCTCAAGAGCGGTTTCGACGACTTTATATCAAAGCCGATTGACATACGTTATTTGGACGCCGTTTTGAAAAAGTTCATCCGCGACAGGCACCCGCGCGAAGTTGTTGAGGCCGCGCGCGCTGTGCGCAAGCGAAAGAAAGAGGCGGAAATATCAGAGAGCAAAGTGGCGTCGGAATTTTTGAGCGCCTTAAACAAAATCGGCGCAATCAACGCAAAAATCGGCTTGTCCCGCTTCTCCGGCGTTGAAGACATGTACTACAACACTTTGGCATTATTTCACAAAAAGCTGCCCAGAGAATGTGATACCATGTCCGATCTCATGAGCGCGAATGATATAAAGGGTTTTTCCATTGCCGTACACTCGATGAAATCCCAGCTTGCCACCATCGGCGCGATGGGTTTGTCCAAGACGGCACAGGCGCTGGAAACAGCTTCGAAAAATAACGAAATGGATTATTGCGTGAATAATTTCCCGGCATTCAAAAAAGATATGCTTGTGCTGCACGAGCAGTTATCCGCTGTCTTCCCGGGCGAAGAAGCATCCTCCGCCGAAAAAACCCAAAGGGAGCCAGGCGACCCTGAGTACCTTAGGGAACATATCGAAAAAGCCCTTGAAGCCGCGGGCGATTTCGACCAAGATTCCGCCATCAAAGCCATAAGCGAATTGCAGGCCTACGATTATGACAGGGAAATCAGCGCTCTGCTGAATGACGCAATGGCCGCGCTTGACGACTTTGATTTCGATACGGCCTCGGAAATATTGGGAAGGTTTTGATAAATGACAGATCAAAAGCGGGACGCGCGCGATTCAGTTCTGTTGGATTGAGGTATAATTTGGACCAACGTATATTTTACTTTACATTTGAAAGGGGCGTATCCTAAATGGTTGACCGCACAAAGCTGCTTTCCATACCTCATTTAAAATTTGACGCGAAAATACTTAATAATGACAACCTGCTATCCGATTATTCTCAACTGCTGGTCAAATTCACCGAGACTATTCCCGAACAGGAAGAATCATTAAAACTCGCCATGGAAACCCAGGACCACGTTTCGTACTTGCAGTGCCTGGCTGCCATCTGGGACAAGCTCGAAAAAATTCAGGCGAACGATTTGGCGGAGTGGTGTCTTAAACAAATCTACGAGTTTAAAAAAATGACCAACGAAAAAAACGTGGATTATGAAGCAGTCACCGCGGAAATGACAAATTTTCTGACCGTTCTGTCCACCTTATCCATCGACATACAAATGACCCTGTACCAGTGGGCCCCCGTCCCGGCTCCAACCCCCGCCCCGGCAGCGCCCGTCCCAACCGCGCAGAAAGAAGTCACGCCGGAAAAACCGAAACCTACTAAACCGAAAAAACCTACCGAAAGGATCATACTGGCGGTGGATGACGCGCCGTTCTTCCTTACGACGTTGAAAAGCTGCCTGCAAAGATTGCCGTACAAATTATTCTGTGTGACCTCCGGCGCGGCCGCGCTGCGTTTTCTGCAGGAGCACGACCCCGACCTGTTTATACTGGACATTGAAATGCCGGAAATGAACGGCCACGAACTGGCGCAAAGGATAAAACAGGGAGGGCATCAGGCGCCCATTATCTTCCTGACCGGAAACGCCACGGAGAAAAATGTCAAAAAAGCCCTTGAAGCAGGCGCGGCGGATTTCATTGTGAAACCGATCAACGACGAAATGGTCGTAAATAAAATCAAAAAATTTATGGAAGGATAGAAGCCAATTTTCTTTTGGAGCATATCGTTAACAGTGCTGTCGTTATTTGTGGCGGCGAGGGTATAAACTCATCGGCTGAAACGATGGAAATATCAGGAGAAATCTTTTTAAATGAAAATAGCTAACAAATTGATATATGTTTTACTTTTCGCAATGATATTGCCGGCTATATTTTCAAGCCGCGTGATCTCAGGCGAAAGGCAATCCGAGGGATTGCCGGTTTTTTCCTCGTATCGTGATATTCCCGGCGTGACCGACGAGGAAATTAACGCAATCAAAGTGCTCCAGGAGAATACGGAATATTTTAATTACGGGATGTTCCCCGGTATCGAGGCATTTCTCGACAGGGACGGCGAAATAAAAGGGTACGCGGCTCTTTTATGCGAGTGGATGACTGAATTATTCGAGATTTCATTTATACCCGGGCATTATACATGGAATGAATTGCTTGAGGGGCTTAAAAATGGCGAGGTTGATTTCGCAGGTAATCTGACGGCCAACGACGAACGCCGGCAGACTTATTTCATGACCGGCCCCATAGCCCAACGCTCGTTAAAATACTTACGGCTCGCGGGCAGCGAGCCCCTGTCTGAAATTGCGAAAACACGCCTGCCGCGGTACCTGCTCCTCGCGGGTACTACGACTATTCTCGATGTTATGATCAACGCGGAAGAAGAGTTTGAACCCGTGTATATATACAATATGGATGACGCGTATGGGTTTTTGAAATCCGGGAGAACCGACGCCTTTATCGCTGAGAATACGTCAGAGGCGCTTTTCGACGTTTACGGCGATGTTGTTACGCAGGATTTCCTTCCGCTGATATACACCCCTGTTTCCCTTACGACGCAAAGCCCGGAACTTGAGCCGATTATCTCAGTGGTGCAAAAAGCGCTGGAAAACGGCGCCGTCCACTATCTGAACGAGTTGTACCGAAAGGGCTATCGGGAATATATGAGACACAAGCTGTTTATGCGGCTCAGCGAGGAAGAGCGCGCGTATATAAACGCCAATTCCGTTATACCGTTTGTGGCTGAATACAACAGTTATCCGGTGAGTTTTTTTAACATTCATGAAAAAAAATGGCAGGGGATATGTCATGACGTGCTCCGCGAAGTGGAGGTTCTCACGGGGCTTGAATTTGTGGTTATCAATGAGCAAGGCACGCGATGGTCTGATCTGCTTGGATTGCTTGAAGACGGAGACGCGCTTATGGTCTCCGATTTGGTCCGCACGAAAGATCGGGAAGGCCGCTTTATATGGCCGCAGACCAACTTAATAACAGATAAGGCCGTGCTTATATCCAAAACGGATTACCCTAATATAAATATTAATGAAATTTATTCCGTGAAAATTGGATTAGGCAGAGGTAACGCATATACCGAATTGTTTAACAGATGGTTTCCGGATCACAGAAGCACTGTGGAATACGACAGCATGACTGCCGCCTTTCAAGCCCTGACTCGCGGCGAGGTGGACATGATAATGAACACAAATAATATGCTTTTACAGTTGACCCATTATCAGGAGCTTTCGGGTTATAAAGCTAATGTTATATTCGACTACGACTTTGTATCCACATTCGGATTTAACAAAGACGCGGCTGTTCTATGCGGCATCGTTGACAAAGCTCTTGAACTGATAGACACCGACGCGATCTCGGGACAATGGCTGCGCAGAACTTATGATTACCGCGTAAAACTGGCGGAGGCGCGGATGTCGTGGATAATGAGCGTCGTCCCCGCGCTCGTGCTGGTACTTGTTTTCCTCTCAATCATGTATATGAAAAACATCCAAAAAAATAAGATCATTGCGGGGCAGTCGGCTGTTCTTTCCGCTATATACAATTCGATACCGGCTATGATGTGTACCAAAGACCTCAACAACGTATATACGAGCGTCAACAACCGGTTTATAGAAGAAGCTGGAATCGGCGGCTCGGAGATAATCGGCAAAAACTTCGGAGATATAGGCGGAAACATTATTGACGCGGAGTCGGAATTCAGAGAGGCCGACCGAAGAGTAATCAATGAAAATGTCACCGTGACGACGGAAGGGTGGCACTCTTATCTCAATAAATCCCGCGCAGCCAAGGAAATCATCAGAACGCCCCTGATTCAAAACGGCAAGGTTGCGGGCTTGCTTGGAATCGCAATAGATATTACCGAGCGAAAGCTGGCGGAAGAAGCGGCGGCCAAAGCGTATGAACAGGCAAGGGTAATGCTGGATGCGATCCCTACTATTTCCTGTTTGCTGATTAATAGTGATCATGAGTTGTTCGACTGCAACAAAGAGGCCGTGAGATTATATGGTTTGAATGACAAACAGGAATTAATCGACCGTTTTTATGACCTGTCTCCGGAGTATCAACCCTGCGGGCGAAAGTCGCAAGAATTTGCGATGGAGCTTATGGACAAGGCGTTGGACGAGGGTTACTGCCGTTTCGAGTGGATGCACCAAAAATTGAACGGCGGGCCGATGCCGTGCGAAGTGACGCTCATCCGTGTGGAGTACGATGACGAGATAATCATTGCGGCGTATGCCCGTGACCTGAGCGAGTTAAAGGCAACCGCGGAAAAGGCGAGTGAGGCCGAAGGGCGGATGCAGCTCATGCTTGACGCAATGCCTCTTGCCTGCAACCTTATTAACCGGAATTACGAAATCATCGACTGCAATCAGGAGACGCTCAACCTGTATGGCATAACCGGCAAGGAAGAATTTCGCGAAAGGTTTAACGACTTCTCGCCGGAGTTCCAACCTTGCGGACGGCGATCGCAAGAGCTCATAGACGAGTATACGCATAAAGCATTTGAGACAGGCTGTCACCGCTTCGAGTGGATGCACCAAAAGCTCGGCGGCGAGCCGCTGCCCTGTGAGGTCACGCTGGTCCGCGTCAGGTACATGGGCGAGTACGTAATCGCGTCGTACACCAGAGATTTACGCGAACAGCAAGCTGTTATCGAGGAGATGCGCAGAGCGGAAATCGCCGAGGAGAACAGCAAGACAAAAAGCAAATTCCTGGCGACGATGAGCCACGAGATACGCACGCCGATGAACGCCGTTCTCGGCATCACGGAAATTCACCTGCAGGATGAGACGCTTGAGGATAAATATGAGGAGGCGTTCAGCAAGATATACAGCTCAGGTAATCTGTTGCTTGGCATCATCAACGACCTGCTGGATATGTCAAAAATCGAAGCGGGCAAACTTGAGCTGGACTTCGCCGGATACGAAACCGCAAACCTTATCAACGACGTCGTGAACCTTATCCTGGCACGCTTCGGCGGCAAGCGGCTCAAATTTGAGCTTGAGGCGGACGAGAACACGCCGGCGGCGCTGATTGGCGACGAGCTGCGAATAAAGCAGATTTTGAACAACCTGCTTTCAAACTCATTCAAATATACGAAACAGGGAACGGTAAAGTTGTCGGTCTCCGCAGAAGCGAACGATGAGAAAGAATCCTTCGTGACGCTTGTTTTCCGCGTGAGCGATACCGGCGTGGGTATGACGAAGGAGCAGGTGGACAAGCTGTTCGACGAATACACCCGCTTCGACACGGATGCCAACCGCGTAACCGAGGGTGTAGGGTTGGGCATGCACATCACGCGAAATCTGGCGCATATGATGGGGGGCGAAATTCTGGCGGAAAGCGAACCCGGCAGGGGCACGACCATCACCGTGCGGCTGCCGCAGGAGGACGCCGGCGCCGGCGTGTTGGGGGGGAAAGCCGCGGAAAATTTGCGGCGGCTGGATGAAAACAAAACGGCGTATGCAAGAAAGTCACAAGTCATGCGCGAGCGGATGCCCTACGGCCGCGTACTGGTCGTTGACGACTCGGAATTGAATTTATATGTGGCAAGGGGACTTCTTACCGCCTACGAACTGTTGGTCGATACCGCCGAGAGCGGATTTGAGGCAATCGACATAATTAAGAACGGACAGGAATACGACATTGTGTTCATGGACCACATGATGCCGGAAATGGACGGCGTTCAGACGGTTAGAAAAATGCGCGGCCTGGGGTATTCATGTCCAATAGTCGCGTTAACGGCCGACGCCGTGTCAGGTCGAGCCGATATGTTCCTCAATAATGGTTTCGACGGCTTTATCTCAAAGCCTATTGACATACGTCATATGGACGCCGTTCTGAAAAAGTTTGTCCGCGACAGGCATCCGCTCGAAGTTGTTGAGGCCGCGCGCAAGCGCGTGAAAGCGGCGGAAACTGACGGAAGTAAAACGGTATCGGCCTTCTTGAACGCCGTGAACAAAAATGGCGAAATCAACATTGGGTAAAATATAACGCCTGCCGGCCAAGTGTTGTATTTAAGGGTGATGTATGTTAATGTTTTGTAATTAATGAAATAAATTTAAAAATAACAGAAGGACTTTTTTTGATGAAAATAAATAATAATGTGATATGTGCTTTACTGTCCGCAATTTTATTGTCGGTTGTATTATCAGGCTGTGCGAATTCCGGTGAAAGGCAATCCGGCGGATTGCCGGTATTTTCCTCGTACCAGGACATTCCCGGTGTAACCTATGATGAAATCAACGCAATCGAAGCGCTCCGAGAACAGAGGGAATATTTCATTTACGGGATGACTCCGAGTACCGAGGCATTTCTCAATAGGTACGGCGACATGAAGGGGTATGCGGCCCTTTTATGCGAATGGCTGACCGAATTGTTCGGGGTTCAGTTTATACTGAAAAATTTTTCGCGGAATGAGCTGTTTGAGGGGCTTCAAAACGGTGAGGTCGATTTCACCGGCGAGTTGACAGCCGGCGACGAACGCCGGCAAACATATCTCATGACTGACGTCATCGCCCGGCGCTCGTTGAAATACCTACGGCTCGCGGGCAGCGCGCCTATTGCTGAAATCGCGAGAACGCGTCCGCCACGGTACGCGCTCCTTGAGGGAACTGCGGCTGTCAGAGACGTTTTGTATTACGCGGAGGAGGAGTTTGAACCTGTATATATACCCGACTTGAGCGCCGCATATGAGCTTTTGAAAAGCGGGGAAGCCGACGCCCTCATCGCTGAAAATACATCGGAGGCTTTTTTCGACGTTTACGGCGATGTTGTGGCAACGAATTTCCTGCCGATGATATACACCCCGGTTTCCCTTTCCACGCAAAATCCTGAGCTCGCGCCGATTATCTCGGTCGCGCAAAAAATATTGGAAAACAACGGCATCTATTATTTGAACGAGCTGTACAAACAAGGTTATCAGGAATATAAGAGACACAAGCTGTTTACGCGTCTTGACGAGGAGGAGTACGCATATATTAATTCCAGTTCCGCCATACCGTTTTCGGCCGAATTTGAAAATTATCCGGTAAGTTTTTACAACACCTATGAAAAAGAATGGCAGGGGATAGCTTTTGATGTGCTCCGGGAAGTGGAGGCTATTACGGGACTTGAATTTGTGATTGCCAATGACCAGCGTACCGGATGGCCTGAGCTACTTAGGATGCTTGAAGACGGAGACGTTGTTATGATCACGGAATTGCTCCGCACAAAAGAGCGGGAAGGCCGCTTTTTATGGCCGAATTCCTCGTTTCTGAAAGATTATGCCGCGCTTATATCCAAAATTGATCACCGCGATATCGATATTAATGAGGTTTCGTATATGAAAGTGGGATTACTCAAAGACAGCGGACAAACCGAACTGTTTTGGAGATGGTTCCCTGAGCACAACGATGCAGTGGAGTACGACAACATGGAGGAATTAATCGAAGCCCTGATGCGCGGCGAGGTAAACATGATGATGTCCAGCGCCGGCAGTCTTCTATGGCTGACAAATTATCTGGAGCGTCCCGGTTATAAAGCCAATCTCGTGCTCGAAAGCGGCTTTGAATCCACCTTCGGGTTTCATAAAGACGCGGCTGTTCTGTGCTCTATTTTCGATAAGGCGCTTGAGTTGGTTGATACCGAGACGATCTCGGGACAATGGCTTCGCAAACATTATGACTACAGCATAAAAGTGGCGCAGGCACAGGTACCGTGGATAATAGGCGCCGCCGTCGCGCTCGTGCTGATATTTATTTATATGACAGCCTCATATATAGAAAAGGCCAAAATAAACAAGACCATTGCGAAGCAGTCGGCTTTGCTTGCCGCTATATATGATTCTTTGCCCGCAATGGTGTTCAGCAAAGATCTTAATGGCATATACACAAGCTGCAATCGGAAATTTGAAGAATTAGTAGATTTCGGAAAAACAGGCATAATCGGCAGAACCTTTGCCGAAGTAATTTCATATGACGGCGGATCAATGCAGGATATTTTGGGGGCTGACCAAAGAGTAATAGATGAAAATATCACCATAACGACCGAAGGATGCTATATATCGCCCGATAAATCCCGCACGCCGATGGAAGTGATTAAAACGCCTCTGATGCTGGACGGCAAGGTGGCGGGCCTTTTGGGAATAGCGTTGGACATCACGGAACGGAAAAAAGCGGCGGAAGCGATGCTCAAGACGCACGAGTACACAAAACTCATGTTGGATTCCTTTCCGCTGTGCAGTCAATTGTGGAGCATCGATTTTGAGACTATAGACTGTAACGAGGCAGGCGTCAGGCTTTATGGATTTGCTGACAAGCAGGAATATGTGAAAAGATTTTTAAACGAATGTTCTCCTGAGTATCAGCCCGACGGACAGCGTTCCGATGAAAAGGCCCTGGCGCTGGTAAAAATGGCGTTTGCCGAAGGGTACTGCGTCTTTGACTGGATGCACCGAATACCCGATACCGACGAGCGCGTTCCGTGCGAGGTGACGCTCATCCGCGTAGAATATAACGACGAGGTTATCGTTGCGGGGTACACCCGCGACCTCCGCGAGATAAAAGCCGCCGCCGAAAAGGCGCGCGAGGCGGAAGAGCGGATGCAAATCATGCTTGACACAATGCCCTTTGCCTGCCGCCTGATCAACCGGGATCATGAAGTTATCGACTGCAACCGTGAGGCGATCAATCTGTTCGGCGTTACCGGCAAAGAAGAATATCTCGAAAAAGAGTCCGACAGCTTTTCACCGGAGTTCCAGCCCTGTGGAAGGCGGTCGCGAGAACTCAGAGACGAGAGTTTAAATAGAGCGTTTGACGAAGGCTATCTGTGTATGGAGTGGATGTTCCAAAAACTTGACGACGGCAAGCCGCTGCCCTGTGAGATAACGCTGGTCCGCGTAAGGCACAGGGGTGAGTACATAATCGCGTCGTACATCAGAGATTTGCGCGAGCAAAAAGCCGTCATTGAGGAGATGCGCAGGGCGGAAATTGCTGAGGAGAGCAGCAGAGCAAAGAGCAAATTCCTGGCGACGATGAGCCACGAGATACGTACACCGATGAACGCCGTTCTTGGCATCACGGAAATCTTCCTGCAGGACGAGACGCTCGACTCCAAGTATGAGGAGGCGTTCAGCAAGATCTACAGCTCAAGCAATATGCTGCTTGGCATAATTAACGATCTGTTGGATATGTCAAAAATTGAAGCTGGCAAGCTTGAACTGGTCTTAGCCAGATACGAAACCGCAAGCCTTATTAACGACGCCGTAAACCTGATCCTGGCGCGCTTCGGCGGCCTCCATCTCAAATTTGAGATGGAGGCCGCCGAGAACACCCCGGCGGCGATGATCGGCGACGAGCTGCGAATAAAACAGATTTTGAACAACCTGCTTTCCAACGCATTCAAATATACGAAAGAAGGCTCTGTAAAGATGTCGGTCTCCGCCGAACCCGGGGACGGAGAGAAAGGCTCCTTCGTGACGCTTGTTTTCCGCGTGAGCGACACCGGCGTGGGTATGACGGAGGAACAGGTAAGCCAGTTGTTCGACGAATATACCCGCTTCAACACGGAGGCCAACCGCGTAACCGAGGGCGTGGGGCTGGGCATGCACATCACGCGCAGCCTGGTGCATTTGATGGGAGGCGAAATATATGCCGAAAGCGAGATCGGCAGGGGCACTACCATCACCGTGAGGTTGCCGCAGGAGGACGCCCGCGCCGGCGCGTTTGGCAGGGAAGTTGCGGAAAATTTGCGGATGTTCGATAAAAACAAAGTGGCGTACGCAAGAAACACGCAGTTAATACGCGAGCCGATGCCCTATGGCCGCGTGCTGATCGTTGACGACTCCGATTTGAATTTATATGTGGCAAGGGGGCTTCTCGCTCCTTATAAACTGGTGACTGATACTGCCTTGAGCGGATTTGAGGCAATCGACCTGATTAAGAGAGGACACGAGTATGACATAGTGTTCATGGATCACATGATGCCGGAAATGGACGGCGTCCAGACGGTGGAAAACATTCGCGGCCTGGGGTATTCGCGTCCCATCGCCGCGTTGACGGCCGACGCCGTGTCGGGGCGGGCTGAAATGTTCCTCAAGAATGGTTTCGACGACTTTCTCTCAAAGCCGATCGATATACGTCAACTGGACGCCGTTCTGAAAAAGTTTATCCGCGACAGACATCCGCGTGAAATTGTCGAAGCCGCGCGAGCCGCGCACAAGCAAAGGACGGAGGCGGAAAACGTCGAGAGCGAAAAGGCGTCGGCCTTTTTGGATAACGTAAAAAAAATCGCCGCTATCAACACTGAATTTGGCTTGTCTCATTTTTCGGGAGTGGAGGATATGTACTACGAAACTTTGGCGTTATTTTACAAAAAACTGCCAAGGGAATGTGACGCCATGTCCAATTTCATTAACGCGCAAGATATGAACGGTTTTTCCATTGCTGTACACTCGATGAAATCCCAACTTGCCACCATCGGCGCGATGCATTTGTCCAAAACGGCAAAAATGCTGGAAACGGCTTCGAAAAATAACGTTGTCGATTATTGCGTGACCTCTTTCCCGGCCTTCAATGAAGACCTGCTTATTCTGCACGGGCAGTTGTCGGCCGTTTTCGCGGATGACGAAAAATCCTCCGCTGAAAAAGCCCCAAAAGAGCCCGGTGATCCCGCGTACCTTAGGGAACATATTGAAAAAGCCATGAAAGCCGCGGACGATTTCGACGAGGACGCGGCTGTCCAAACGCTGAACCTGCTGCAAGCCTACGATTATGGAGAGGAAGTCGGTTCGCTGCTGAACGACGCGATTACCGCGCTTGACGATTTCGATTTCGATGCGGTTGGAGAAATATTGGGTAAAATTTATAACCTGCCGGCTGAAAGCTAAACACGCGCAATCCGGTTAGCGCTTCATTAAAGCTTCAATCAGCGCGGTGGCCTCGTCATATTCGCTCATCAATATGTTGTCGGATATTTTTCTGATAAAATCGTAATCTTCCGACCCTTGCGTTAATTTCGATAAGCTCTCAACAGTTTTGTAAATGGCTCCAGGATCCCATGCGTCAAGCGCCGATTTCAATTCGGTGAGTGTGGATTTTAATGTTTCCGAATCAATGGGAGGTTTCTCCGCCTTTGCAGCCTTTAACTCACGGTTTATACCGGCGAGAAGCGTTTCCAAAGATTTAAAAAAATTATCGTTATACATTTTAATATAGGCTAAATCTTCCCGCTTGCCCGCCATCTCCAAAGCTTTTGCGGCCTCAGACAGCTCATCGGCCCCTATTATTGCGGCGGCGCCCTTCAACGCGTGGGCATGGATTGTGTACAGGGGCAGATTATCCGTTTCAAGGCAAGCCTTTATTTCCTTTATCCTTTCAAGTCCGTCTTCATAGAATGCGGCAAGCGTTACCAAATATCGTTCAATTGTTCCGCCCGACATTGAAATACCTTTTTCAATATCCACCCCTTCAATCATAATGCCATTATCCATAATGTCACTATCTTTTGTTACAGTGGTTCCGTGGTGATGTTCTGAAAATTTCTCATGTTTGTCCTTCGGAATCCATTTTTCAAGAATCGAGTTCAACATGACTATATCAATCGGTTTTGACAAAAAATCGTCAAAGCCGTTTTCCAAAAACATTTTCTCTGTGCCTGATATGGCGTTCGCCGTGAGCGCCACAACAGGCACATTTTTGTAATAGGGGTCCAGGGCGCCCAGTTCTCTTATTCGCCGCGTTGCCTCAATTCCGTCCATTTCCGGCATCTTATGGTCCATAAACACCAAATCATAATCTTTTGACTGAATTGCTTCGATTGCCTCCATACCGCTCTTACACAAATCAACCTTCATGTTGTACGGCAGGAGTAATCCCTGGGCTACTTTCAGATTGGTATTGAAGTCGTCTACAATAAGCGCTTTAGCGCGAGGCGCGGTAAACCTCACGTTAAAAATATCGTTGTCGCGGTAAGAAAAAACGTCGGATACTTCGTTTAAAATATCGGCGACCGGTATAGCATACGCGGGCATAGCGAGCGCCTTCAGGCTTCTGTCAGGAATAGTTTCGCCATACTCGGCAAGTATAACAATTTTGGTGTTCTTCCCGAACTTTAATATGACGTCCTTGCTTTTTTCAAACAGAGCGAATGAAATGAAAAGAAAGGTATAATTCCGGCCTGACATTTTTTCGAGCAGTTCAGCGCCGCCTGAAACAAGCGTACACTTTACGCCAAGATTCAGAACTGTGTCCGCTACGGATTTGGCGTATAATTCGCGCGCGTCAAATAGAAGCACGCTCATATCGTCCGCGTTTTCAACTGTTGCCAGCGCTTTTCGCGTATGGTACTTTTGAGGCAGAGTAATGGTAAAGGTACTGCCTTTTCCATATTCGGACTGAACGCTGATGCTTCCCCCCATTGCTTTTAAAATGCTGTCCGTAATGGAAAGTCCCAGTCCCACTCCTTCGATGTCTTTGTTTTTATCCGTGTCGAATTGCTTAAAATCAACGAACAGCGCGTTGAGGTCCTCCCGTTTTATGCCTCTTCCGCTGTCTGAAACTTTCATGACGAGGTTTACAGTGTCCTCACCCGCAAATTCGGCGTGAGCGGCAAAGGATATGAAGCCGATTTCCGTGTATTTGACGGCGTTGCCCAAAACATTGATAAGCACCTGACGGATTTTTGCTTCGTCGCCTATCAGTGCGTTTGGGATATTGCTGTCTATATTTACCGTAAAACTTATCTGCGAATCAATTAACCTCATTCTGATGATGCTGATCATGTTATTTATTAACGACGGGAATAAATAATCGTCCGGGACGATTTCTAGTTTGCCGGTCTCGATTTTTGAAAAGTCTAAAATGTCATTTATGATAGAAAGAAGGTTTGAGGCAGCCTGTTTTACGTCGAGAGTGTATTCGCGGACGGCATCCGACATCTCTCCTCGCAGGGCAAGCTCCGTCATGCCGATGACGGCGTTCATAGGAGTACGTATTTCATGGCTCATTTTGGCGAGAAAATCGCTTTTCGCGCGGTTGCTCCGCTCCGCCATTTCTTTTGAAGAAATCAATTCGGTAATATCAATGGAATGTTGAAGATGAACCGTTTTTCCATCGAGCCAGCGAATGTATCTGTCCATATGATGATAGATGCGGTCGGTTACAGCGCTGCGCTGCTCCCATTCTATAATCTTGTCCGGTTCTTTGTTCAACTGGTGATAAGGGCAAAAATCGCAAATCGTGTCCCTTCCCTTTTGCAGTTTCTTGTAACAAGCCTGTCCCGTAACGTCACCCTCAATGCCATAATGCTTTTTCATGCAGTCGTTCATGAACAGAATCTCGCCGGTATTGGGAATGGTGACGAGAATCATCGAGTTGATGCTGTTTAAAACATTTTCCAGAATCACGATAAACTCAGTTATTTCCGTAATATCCTCGACGGCGCAGACCACGTCGGTTACTGAGCCTTTACTGTCAAAGAGAGGCGTGGCGCGTAAATGAAATACTCTGTCGTCTATATTTTTTACATAATCCTGTATCTCTTTGGTGGCAAACGCTTTGCGTAAGGAATTAACGATTTCATTGTGCGCGTTCTGAAGGATGGCTTCATC
>Ga0099364_10002362_pt1 | contig 30263 bp, 28 predicted proteins | sample TergutTh196P3_FD_73070 | JGI IMG/M metagenome (GOLD analysis project Ga0099364, IMG submission 73070) | Microcerotermes parvus P3 segment gut microbial communities from Pointe-Noire, Republic of the Congo - Th196 P3 | ecosystem: Host-associated > Arthropoda: Insects > Digestive system > Gut ...
CCTCGCCCCTTCGCCCCTTCGCCCCTTCGCCCCTTCGTCCCTTCGCCCCTTCACCCCTTCGCCCCTTCACCCCTTCGCCCCTTCGCCCCTTTTTCCCCCGTATATTGACGCCATGACATAACAATTGACGCCATGACACAACAATTGACACAATGACATGTTTACTTTGATTTTTCTCCCGATCTTTGAAGTCGATTTGAATAATAATATCATTTTTGAAACAATTGTAATATAATTTTTTTTTAACATGAAAAAGCTTCTTTCAGGACAGCGACTTATTAGAATTATTAAAGGCGCCATGATTTGTTTCCTTTTATCGGGTTGTCTGACTACTAAGGATATAACTTATTTTAATTACTATAAGCCTGTCAATCCTGAAAAGGATGAGTTGGTAACCAATATGAAAACCGCTTTCATACCGGTGGTGAAACCGGGTGATATTTTATCGATTACAGTAAGCAGTTTGGATAAGGATGACCGGGAGATATTCAACCCGCTCCCTCCTACTCTTTCACATCAGACGCAAGTCGGCGGGTTCATTGTGCTGCAAGCGATTCAAGGTTTTAAGGTGGATACGTTGGGTTTGATTCATTTCCCGCAAATCGGGGAGATAAAGGTAGCCGGACTGACGACGAAAGAAATAGAGTTGAAAATGACCGACCAGTTAGAGCCTTTCGTTAAGTCGCCTACTGTTTATGTGTATATTGCCAATTATATCATATCGGTATTGGGTGAGGTGGCGCGTCCCGCACAGTATGTCATTCCGCATAATCAAATTACGCTGCCGGAGGCGTTAGCGCTGGCCGGCGACCTGACTATCTACGGCAAGCGAACTAATGTGATGATTGTGCGTGAAGAAGATGGGCAGCGTATTTTCGGACATGTCGACCTTACAAACCGGCATTTGTTCCGCTCACCTTATTATTATTTGTATTCAGGCGATCTTATATATGTAGAACCAACAAAAGGAAAACTAACCTCCACCGACCGAACCTTTCAGTGGGCGCCTGTCGTCATTAGTTCCTTATCGTTTATCCTATTGATTATAAACACAATAACAAAATAATATTATCATGGAAGTCCAGACTAAAGACCTGTATCCTTACGAGAAACCTGCATCTGAAGACGCTTTAGTAGATATTCGAAAGACCCTGTTAAAGTATCTGGCTTACTGGAAATGGTTTATTCTATCGTTTACAGCGCTTGTGGCAGCAGGCTTCGGTTATCTTTCGTTCCTTCCACCTCAATATAAAATATCGGCCAGTATCCTGATTAAAGACCATACTAAAAGCGAAGGATTGACGACGCTTGAAGAATTGGATTTGTTCTTCAAAGGCAAAGTAGTGGAAAATGAAATCGAAATCCTGCGTTCATACGCCTTGTTGGAAGAAGTGGTTGACGAGTTGAATCTGCAAGTGCGGTATACGGTCGAAAACGGTTGGCGGACAAAAGAAATATACGGCAATGTGCCTGTTAAAATAGAAATCATTTCGTCGACCGATGAGTTGTTTTCACGTCCGTTTACGTTGCGCTTCGAAGATGACCATGTCCTGTTCGACGAAAAAGCCTATCCGCCTAATGCCTTGATTACAGAATCATTCGGCAATATCCGTATTTCGACTGATTCGCTTCCTGTCGTATGGGACTACGACAAACCTGTTACAGTAACCTTTACACCCAAAGCATCCCTGATTGAATCGCTGCACAGCAGTCTGTTAGTAACTTTAATAAAAAACACCTCAGTCATTAACCTGTCAATCCTTTCGCCCATACCCCGGCGCGGCGAAGATTTTCTGAACCAACTGATTATAGCCTATAACAAAGCAGCGGTCGCCGATAAAAATAACATGGCAGGCATGACGCTCAATTTTATTGAAGAACGTCTGGAACTGGTAGAGAAAAATTTAAAGAAAGCGGAACAGAACGTGGAACAGTACAAAATGGAGAAAGGGATTACCGACATAGGCGCAGAATCGTCTATTTTTCTGCAAAACATACAACGAAACGATACGGAGTTGAGTAAGGTAAAAATTCAGTTGGACGTACTGAAACAAATCGAACAATACGTGCTCTCCAATACCAGCAGCGCCGCACCGGCGACATTAGGGTTAAGCGACCCTACCTTAGTGTCGCTGATTGCATCCCTCACCGATACTGAAGCAGAACGTATCAAATCACTTTCTACCGCACAACCGGCAAGCCTGAAAATCAAAGCGCTCGACGACCAGATTAAAACGCTGAAAGGGAAATTGATTGACAATATCCATGTGTTACGCCGCAGCCTCGAAACAACACAACGGAACCTGCTCGCCGAAAGCCGACGTATGGAATCCGTAATTAATTCCATACCGCAAAAAGAACGGGAATTAATCGATATTACACGACAACAGGAAGTTATAAACCAATTATATATCCTCTTGTTGTCAAAACGCGAAGAAACAGCTATCTCTTATGCCGCCACTGTGGCCGACAGCCGCGTAATAGACCCGGCAAGGAGCGCCTCCTACCCTGTAAAACCTAATAAGAGATTGATACTGATGATGTTCGGGTTTGTAGGGTTATTATTGCCTGTCGGCATACTCGGATTGATGGATTGTTGCAAATCGACCATTTCAACAAAAGAAGAACTCGAAAGGCGGCTGAAAGCGCCTTTGGTTGGCGAAATACTGTATGTAGAAAACGCAAACAAGATTGTTTTACTTAATAAAAGCAAAAACCGTCAGGCCGAACAGATACGCACCCTGCGTACCAATCTGGAATTTATGCGCGCAGGGGGAGGGGTTAAGGTTATCCTGATAACTTCCGGTATCAGCAACGAAGGCAAGTCGTTTTTGTGCGCCAATTTAGGCGCGGCTTTGGCTTCTATCAACAGAAGAACGATCCTGTTAGGATTCGATTTGCGAAAAGCGGGATTGGATAAGATTTTTGGTATCGACAACGACAAGGGACTGAGTAACTACCTTGCAGGACAAGTAGCGTTAGAACAGGTTATTCGCGCTACCGAAATCTCGGAAAATTTAGATATAATTCCTTGCGGACGCATAACGCCCAACCCGCAGGAACTGTTGCTGGGCGACGAAATGTTGCCGAGCCTGATTGAACGGTTGAAGGCGCATTACGATTATATTATAATTGATACATCGCCCGTCGGTATCATGAGCGACGCCTTGATTTTAGACCGTTATGCCGATATTACGCTCTATATCATCCGGCAAAACTATACGCCTTTCAACCATATCAAACTGATCAACGAAATGTATCAAACAAAACGTCTGATAAACTTGGGCGTAGTTGTCAATGGAATAAAAGAAGAGAAATGGAACGGTTACGGTTATGGCTATGGTTATGGCTACGGGTCGTATAAATATTATTCAAAATACTACGGAAACGACGAGGATTAAAAATATATAACGAATGGATATTGTAATTGATTTTGATGGAACGTGTGTTACGCACGAATATCCTGCCATCGGACGCGAAATCGGAGCTACGAAGGTTTTGCAGGAATTAGCCGACGCCGGACATCGTCTGATATTGTTTACTATCCGTTCCAACGGGAAAAAGAAAAACAACCGTACCTTGGACGAAGCGGTAGAATGGTTTCGGGAGCGGAATATTCCGCTATTTGGCGTACAAAAGCATCCGGAACAACATTTATGGACGTTTTCGCCCAAAGCATACGGGGACATATATATCGACGACGCCGCCTTAGGTTGCCCGTTGATGATACCTAAAACCGACGAACGCCCTTATGTGGATTGGAAAACTGTACGAAAATTGTTGAAAGAGAAGGGTCTCCTTTCATAATATCGTCAGCTCTTCATCTGAAAGGCGTATCAGGTTAATTATAAGAATTTTAGTCACACCCAAATGGGAGTGACGAACCTTTGGCATGTTATGTATGAACACAGCTGAAAACACAAAGAGAATCGCCAGAAACACGGTCATACTCTATTTTCGTATGTTTTTTGTGCTGGGGGCGTCGCTGTATACTTCCCGGGTTGTATTGACTACCTTAGGCGTTGTTGATTATGGCATATATGGCCTTGTGAGTGGTTTTGTGATCATGTTAGGCGTTCTTAATTCGGCGATGGCGTCGGGCACTACCCGTTTTCTGACTTATGAGTTAGGAAAAAATACCGCGAAACAATTCAATAAGGTGTTTTCGATGTCCATAAATACACATTTTTTAATCGCATTCGTTATCGTATTGTTTGCCGAAATAGCAGGGGTTTGGTTTCTTAACACAAAATTGGTAATCCCTGCCGAAAGGTTGAGTGCGGCAAACTGGGTTTTTCAATTCGCACTGTTATCGATGTTTTTTCAGGTAGTCCAGGTGCCGTATTCCGCCTCTATTATTTCGCATGAGAAAATGAGCGTTTATTCCGGTATCAGCATCATCGAAGTTTTACTGAAGTTGTTGGTAGCTATTTTCTTTGTTTATATTCCTTATGACAAGTTAAAATTGTATGCCGCCCTGTTATTTCTGATTTCGGTAATCATTTTTTTAACAAACAGGTTCTATTGTGTAAACAGATTGCCAGATTGCAACTACAGGTATAACCGTGATAAGGAGTTATTTAAGCAGTTAATCAGTTTTTCGGGGTGGAGTTTATTCGGTAACATGGCGACGGTAGCCTTTGTTCAGGGAGTGAATATCATACTTAACATGTTTTTAGGGCCGGTTGTGAATGCAGCCAGGGTCATTTCACTGCAAGTCTCTGCGCTGACCACCCAGTTTGTATCGGGTATTTACACGGCGGTAAATCCGCAAATCATCAAATCGACCGCCTCAGATGATACCGCTTATTTATTCCTGTTAATCAACAAAGCGTCAAAGTTATCCTTTTCGATTGTTTTCGTCATTGTTCTTCCTGTCATGATGAAAACAGAAGAAATTTTAACCTTGTGGCTACGGGTAGTACCCGATTATACGGTGATATTCACGAAGTTGACATTGGTAAATGCGGTGATTGGCACCTATTCGGCCTGCCTCATCACCTTAATTCAAGCCATTGGCAGAATAAAAAAATTCCAGTTATTTTTCAGCGCGTTGTTTTTATCGAGTTTGCCCGTTTCATGGCTGTTGTTAAAGTTGGGATTTCCGGCTCCTTATGTTATTTTTTCTTTGATTGTCTTTGAGTTACTTGCGTTATTGCTGCGTTTAATAACCGTGAAACGGCAAATAAACTTTGATATAAAAATGTACTTCAATCGTGTAATCCTGAAAACCGTTCCTTTGGCTGTTGTCGCTTTATTCATAACAGGTCATATCAATATCAGTTATTATACAAGTTTGTTCAGTCTGATTTTCAATTGTATCGTTTATGCGCTCATTACTGTCATTCTTTTTTACCTGTTCTGTTTTGACAGCGTTGAACGAAAGTATCTTCTAAAATTATTTAAAAAATGACCCTGGAATCCGATAAAAAAATCGTCTTTCTGTTATCATTTATCTCCCCGATTGTTGGTTTATATACGGCCATCAGGTACAGGTATGAGCCTTGGGCTAAGAATTTATGCTGGATATTCTGTTCATTTACCGGTTTAGTCATCATCTACTCTTATGCGGAAGGATATGATATCTATCGTTATGCCCTGCAAATAAAAGATTTCTACAACTCCGAGCTTGGTTTTATGGGGCTTGCCCGGCAATTTTACGCACAGGAGAATGTGGATCTCTATCAATTCATTTTGGTATTTGTCACTTCCCGTTTCACTGATAATGAACATGTTTTATTTTTGTTGTATGCCATTATCTATGGTTTTTTCTATTCAAGGAATATATGGTATATCTATGAAAGGAAAAACAACGAGAATAAAAGCTATCATATAGGTATACTGATACTTTACATTGCACTGATTTGGCCGATATGGCAAATTGCCGGCGCACGATTCGGGACAGCGTTTCATCTGTTCATTTATGGAGCCATGCCTTATGTTTTTGAAAAAAACAAATCAAAATTGGTTTTTCTTTTTCTTTCCGCCGTTGTTCATTTCTCTTTTATATTTCCAATAACCATATTCTTAGCCTATTTATTTCTTCCCCGAAAACAATACATAGTTGTCATTTTCTATGGTATCACACTCTTTATCAAAGAGATTAACCTTTCCGCAGTGAATGAATTTTTAAATACTTACTTGCCCTCCTTCCTGCACAGACGGGTCGATATTTATGCCAACGAAGAATTTCTGATAAGAATCAAAGAGATGACATATTCCTTCCATGTTACTTTCATGAAAAATATCGGTTATTTCACCGTACAATTGCTTTTGTTTATTTCGTTTTATATGTTGCAAAGATTTTTAAAAGATAATTCAAAAATTAACCACCTGTTTTTTTTCAGCACCCTGTTGGGCGCCTTTTCAAATTTATTCTCGTTAGTCCCGAATGGCGACAGATTCCTTTCATTAAGTCAATTTTTTATCTTGACATCCGTTACTTTTATTTTTTCCGAATTGCCAACCTCCGAAACGTATCGAAAAAGACTGCTACCGCTTGTTTTGCTATTGCTTGTACCTATTATTTTTATTATCAGGGTTGGATGTGATTACTATGGCTTTTCTCTATTCGGGAATTTTATCACCGCATTTTTTATTGATGATTATACGCCTTTTATTGAACTTTTTAAATGATGAACATTGCTTTTTTTACTTTTCAGATTGGACATTCCGCCGGCGGACAGGTGACAGAAAGGTTATTGAAAGTATTGGGTGATAAACCCAATGTCAATCTGTTTGTTTTCGCTTCTTCTTCTACTGTAACAAACGCCTCAAATATCTATACATTAAAATATTACACGCTGTTTGGAGATACGTTTGACAAAATCCTGAATATTATCATTGGAAAAGATTTGAAATCGATCGTATGGGAATTTGAATTTTATTTAAAATATCGCAAACTGTTTAAAACCACTCCCATAGATGTGATATATTGCTATACGAATAGAAATGCCAAACCCATTCTCAATATCGGCTATCGGTACGCTAAAACTTTTCATATTCCTTATGTGATACATTTCAGCGACCCGATACCGCCTCCTGCCGGTTGGCAAAACAGCGAGTTATATCGTAAGTCATTAAAGGCGCCTATCCGGAAATACCTGAAAGCAGCAACGCTGATTTCAATGAATAATCACCGGATGATTGCATTTATGCAGCAGGAATATAAAATGGATATCCTAAGGAAATCGTTTGTAGTACCTGATTGCTGTGAATCGGAAAAGAAATTTTACCCCGTGCGAGAATCAAACACCTTTGTTTTTTCGTATATTGGTAATTTTTATACCATAGCAAGAACCCCGACGAAATTGATAACCGGCTTCTCAAAAGCCTTTGAACAGAATCCTTCCATTCTACTAAAAATAATCGGCGACAACAAAATTAATTTGGATGACTATCACCTGACTGACCGGTGTAAATCAAACATTGAAATTATACAGTGGGTAGCCGATGTCGGGGAATATATGGCTCAGTCGGATGTTTTAATTGATGTTGACGCCGACTTGGATAATGATGTCTTTATTTCCAGCAAACTGAAAACATATCTGACCTGTAACAGGCTAATCTTGTCGGTAACCGCCATTAACAGCCCCAGTTATGATTATTTAGTTGATGTAAAAGATTCTGTAATCCTTTCGACACATGATACGGCAGAGATCAGCCGGTCTATTTTGGAGGCGGTCAATAAATGCCGGACGGATATTGATTATAGTGACAGGGATGGGTTAATTGCACGGTTTAATGTTTCAAATGTAGCAGATACGATTATTAGTCAATTTAATACGATAACAAATGTTCAAAGATAAAATACTTCTGATTACGGGGGGCACAGGGTCTTTCGGGAATGCCGTGTTACATCATTTTCTTGATTCAGACATCAGGGAGATACGCATTTTTTCGAGAGACGAGAAAAAACAGGATGATATGCGGCATACGCTGCAAAACGACCGCATAAAGTTTTACATCGGAGATGTTAGGGATAAACAATCGATTGACGGGGCTATGACCGGAGTGGATTATGTATTCCATGCAGCGGCTTTGAAACAGGTTCCTTCCTGTGAATTTTTTCCTGTTCAGGCGGTTCTCACTAATGTGCTGGGGACGGAGAATGTGTTGGATTCCGCTATCAGTCACGGCGTCAGGAAAGTGATTGTCCTAAGCACGGATAAAGCAGCTTATCCTATTAATGCGATGGGCATGTCGAAAGCCATAATGGAAAAAGTAGCGATAGCTAAAGGCCGTCAATTAGGCGACAAAATAGACGGGCATGCAAAAACTACCATTTGTTGCACCCGTTATGGCAATGTAATGGCGACACGAGGCTCTGTTATTCCGCTATTCATAGACCAAATTAAAGCCGGAAAAGACTTGACGTTGACCGATCCCAGCATGACCCGTTTTATGATGACATTGAACGATGCGGTCGGATTGGTCATGTATGCGTTTGAATACGGCCAAAATGGTGACTTATTTGTACAGAAATCGCCGGCTGTGACATTAGAGGTATTGGCTAAGGCGCTCATTGAACTTTTTCAGTCAAAATCAGCTATCCGTATCATAGGAACACGTCACGGCGAAAAATTATATGAGACATTAGTGACACGCGAAGAGATGGTTAAAGTGGTAGATATGGGTAAATATTTCAGGATACCGGCCGATAACAGGGACTTGAACTATGACAAATACTTCGTTTTAGGCATGGAAGAAATTTCAACCTTTGAGGATTATCACTCCCACAATACTAAGCTGTTGGATATGGAAGGGATAAAACATTTATTACTGCAATTAGACCTTGTCAAGGAAGCATTACTGAAATGAAAATACTGATCACAGGAGCGAAAGGCTTTATAGGGAAAAATTTGATTGCAGAACTTCGTAATCAAGGATTTACCGATTTGATGGAATATGATGTAGCCTCAACGTCGGAGGACTTGGATAGCTATACCCGTGAGTGTGAGTTTGTTTTCCATTTAGCAGGGATAAACCGGCCTGAAAATCAGGAAGATTTTATGACCGGTAATTTCGGATTTACTTCATTGCTTTTGGAATCACTTAAAAAATACGACAACAAAGCCCCGATTGTACTAACCTCTTCCACACAGGCTATCTTAGAGAACCCGTATGGCTTGAGCAAAAAGGCATGTGAGGAACTGATTACCCAATATGGTGTGGCGACGGGAGCTTCCGTTTTTATTTACAGATTGCCGAATGTTTTCGGGAAATGGTGTCTTCCGCATTATAACAGCGCAGTAGCTACTTTCTGTAACAATATAGCAAACGATCTGCCCGTTCATGTCCATGACCCGAATAAGGAGTTACATTTAGTTTATATCGACGACGTTATCCTTTCGTTCATCGGCAAATTGACCCCAGCCATTGCAAGCCTGCGAAGTAAACCGGAATTAGCAGAACCTATCTACCCTCTGTATACAAAAAAATTAGGCGCAATTGTTGAGTTGCTGTACCAATTCAAGGAAAGCCGCAACACGCTACAAACGCCGGATATGAGCGACGCTTTTATTAAAAAGCTGTATTCCACTTATTTAAGTTATCTGCCAAAAGATCGATTCAACTATTCCCTGAAAATGAACAGTAACCATCAAGGCTCCTTTACCGAATTTCTAAAATCCACGCACAGCGGACAAGTCTCTATTAATGTTTCCAAACCACATAGTATCAAGGGAAATCATTGGCATCATACCAAAGCCGAAAAGTTTTTAATAGTGAGCGGACAAGGCGTTATTCGTTTCCGCAAAGCGGGTACGGACGAAATCATTGAATATTTTGTTTCAGGCGACAAGTCAGAAGTGGTCGATATTCCGGCAGGATACACGCATCACATTGAAAATCTGGGAGAAACAGATATGGTAACAGTCATATGGGCAAGCGAAGTTTTTGACAAGAAAAACCCTGATACGTTTATTTCTAAAGTTTAGAAGTTATGAAAAAATCATGTTATTCTAATCACCCCCAAGCAATAATGAAAATTTACCCATTAATCATTAATCATTAATCATTAATCATTAATCATTTTTTTTGCATGAAAAAATTAAAAGTAATGACAGTCGTAGGCACCCGGCCGGAAATTATACGGCTGGCTTGTGTGTTGAAAAAATTAGACCGGTCGGAAGCCATAGAACATACCCTGGTTCATACCGGACAAAATTATGATTATGAGCTGAATGAAGTGTTTTTCGAAGACCTTGATTTGCGTAAACCGGACTTTTTTTTGAACTCCGCCGGAGCGACTGCTACCGTCACAACAGGACAAATCCTTATCAACATCGAACCTGTATTAGAAAATATCAAGCCCGATGCTTTTCTTGTTTTGGGCGATACCAACTCGTGTCTTTGTGCGATAGCTGCAAAAAAACGTCACATTCCAATCTTTCATATGGAAGCGGGCAACCGCTGTTTTGACCAACGGACACCCGAAGAAATCAACCGGAAGATTATAGACCATATCAGCGATATTAACCTTACGTATAGTGATATCGCCCGCGGTTATTTGCTGGCGGAGGGATTCCCGTCTGAACGAGTTATTAAGACGGGTAGCCCCCTGTATGAGGTTTTAAATCAGCACCTCCCCAAAGCCCGGAAGTCTTCTGTTTTATCAGATTTATCTTTGGAAAAAGATAAATATTTTGTCGTTTCGGCACACAGGGAAGAAAATATTGATTCCGATAAGCGCTTTTTCAAACTGATAGAAATACTGAATGGAATAGCTGAAAAATATAATTATCCTGTTATCGTTACTACCCACCCACGAACACGTAAAAAAATCGAGACGATGAAGGTGAAACCCGACGAGAAGGTGCGATTGATAAAACCGCTGGGATTAAGCGATTATTTAGCCTTGCAAATCAATGCGTTCGCCGTACTTTCCGACAGCGGAACCATCAGCGAAGAATCGTCTATATTAAATTTCAGGGCGTTGAATATCAGGGAAGCGCACGAACGACTTGAAGCGATGGAAGAAGCCAGCGTCATGATGGTAGGACTAAACCCGGAACGGGTGATGCAAGGATTGACGCAACTACAATATCAGCAAACAGGGGAGAAACGTAATTTCCACCAGGTGGCTGACTATTCCATGCCGAATGTCTCGGACAAAATAGTGCGCATTATTCTATCTTACACAGATTATATTAAAAGAGTTGTGTGGAGTGAATAATTCTTTCATTCACAGATTTTTAAATAAAATGAATATCAAACAATACCTAACAAATATTCCCGGTTGGCATACAAACCGGAAAATTGTCGTTATTGAAAGTGATGATTGGGGAAGTATCCGTATGCCTTCCAAAAAAGTATATGATTACCTGCTAAAGAAAGGGTATCGGGTAAACGAAAGACCCTACGAGCGATACGATTCTTTAGAAAACGACAAGGATTTGGAATCATTGTTCGAGGTTTTGACGAGTGTCCGCGACATAAACAATCATCATGCTATCATCACTGCCAATAGTGTCGTTGCCAATCCCGATTTTATTAAAATAAAAAAGTCGCATTTTCAGGAATATTATTATGAATTGTTTTTTGAGACTTTTAGTAAGTACAACCATTCCGGCGCTTTTGAATTGTGGCAGGAAGGACTGAATAAAGGGTTCTTTATCCCTCAATTTCATGGACGTGAGCATTTTAATATTCCGGTATGGATGCGAGCGCTTCGGGAAAAAAATAAAGATGTTCAAATTGCGTTTGATTTGGGAATGGCAGGCATTTTCCCAAAAGAACACCCGGAAAAAGGGAATGAATATTCAATCGCTTATCTGTTTGAGACCCACGAAGACGTCATTTTACATCAACTATCTATCTCGGAAGGTTTAGACCTCTTTGAGCAGATTTGGGGATACAAATCCGAGACATTTATCGCTCCCGGTTATACATGGAGTAGAAAAAATGAATATATATTGAATATTCAGAAAATCAAGTTAGTACAAGGAATGAATTATCAATTTGAGCCTCAAAACGATAACGGGAAAAAGAAAATATTTCATTTTAGCGGAGAAAAAAATAATTTTGGACAACGATATAATGTCAGAAATTGTTTTTTTGAACCGACACTTAACCCCAATCTCGACTGGGTAGATACTTGCCTAAACCAGATACAGATTGCATTTAGATGTAAGAAACCGGCTATTATCTGCTCTCACAGACTAAATTATATTGGGAATATAGATACACGAAACAGGGACGGTAACTTGGTGAAATTAAAAAACCTGCTCATGTGTATTCAAAAAAAATGGCCGGATGTTGAGTTTGTTTCTTCAGATAAACTCATTGAAATAATGACATGATGTATATTCATTAATCATTAATCATTAATCATTTTTTTCGTATGAAAATAGCAATACATAAATCTGGGGATTTCGTTGCGCATTGGGTTGCGTACTGTCAGGAGAACGCTATTCCATACAAGTTGGTTTCCTGTTACGATAATGACATCTTGCGGCAATTGGACGACTGCGACGTTTTAATGTGGCATCATAATCATGCTTCCTGCAAAGATGTGCTGTTTGCTAAACAGTTTCTTTTCGCTATCGAACAGTCGGGTAAAAAAGTATTCCCCGATTTTATGACCTCATGGCATTTTGACGACAAGGTAGGACAAAAATATCTTTTTGAGGCTATTCATGCTCCTTTGGTACCCAGTTATATTTTCTACTCCAAAAAAGAAGCCTTGCAATGGGTAGAATCAGCATCTTTTCCAAAAGTGTTTAAACTTAGAAGAGGAGCGGCTTCGCAAAATGTAAAGTTAGTGAAAACGAAACAAAAAGCAAGAAAACTAATTAAAAAGTCTTTTAATAAAGGATTTGCCCAATATGAAAAATTAGATAATATAAAAGAAAGATGGAGAAAATATCGAATAGGAAAAACAACACTATTTAATGTTCTAAAAGGCTTTATGCGGATTTTCTATACGACTGACTTTGCAAGAATTATCGGTAATGAAAAGGGTTATGTTTATTTTCAGGATTATATCCCCAATAATACAACCGATTACAGGGTGAAAATTGTCAACGGGCGTTGTTGGGCGTTTCAGCGAAAAGTAAGACCTAATGATTTCAGGGCTTCAGGAAGTGGCGCATTAATTTTCGACAGAAGGGCTATACCTATGGAGATGATATACGCCGCGTATGGGATATATAATAAATTAAAACTTCAGTCCGTTGCATTTGATTTTGTCATGAATGGCGATGTTCCGTTAGTTATTGAAATGAGTTACTGCTTTGGACTTAGTAATGAAGAGTTTACGCATGGATACTGGGACTCTGGCTTGACAAGGCACGAAGAAGTATTTAATCCTTTTGAATGGATGATAGAAAATCTAATACATGATGACGCTCAATAAAATAAAACTGTGTTGTATTATCCACTCGCTGAAAGCCGGAGGTATGGAAAGGGTTATGGTTGAGTTGGTAAACAACTTTGCAATGAGGGATAATGTTGATGTTCACTTGGTTTTATACGGGAAAAACAGGGAGATATTTTATTCTGTCGATTCGGCGATCACGATTCATACCCCTCGTTTTGAGTTCAGGGATTCACAAAGAACCCTGTCTACTATTCACACCATGTTGTGGTTAAGGAAAGAAATAAAAAAAATTAGTCCATCGTATATACTGTCTTTTGGCGAATATTGGAACAACTTGGTGTTGCTCTCCTTATACGGATTATCAGTCCCAATATTTATTTCAGACCGCTCACAACCCGACAAGAATTTAGGTGTTCTACATAATTTTTTAAGACGGTATCTTTATAAAAAAGCCGGAGGTGTTATTTGCCAGACTAATCAGGCGAAATCAATAATGCTAAAAAGATATGCCTATAAAAACATAATTGTTATCGGTAATCCTATTCGGGACATAAAAAAACAGGAAAATATGATACGGGAAAATATTATTATTTCAATAGGCAGATTAATTGATACGAAGCATTTTAATCGTCTTATCACCGTATTTTCCAAGCTAAATTCAACTTCCTGGAGATTAGTTATCATTGGAGGAAATGACAATAAACAAAACAACTTACAATTGTTAAAAGAACAAATAAAAACTTTGAATTTGGAAAAAAATGTTTTATTGGAAGGCTATCAAAAAAATATTGATGATTATTTGTTACGCAGTAAAATTTTTGTTTTCATGTCGAGTAGCGAAGGGTTCCCAAATGTGATAGGCGAAGCTATGTCCGCCGGACTGCCTGTGATCTCGTATGATTGTATCGCCGGACCTCGGGATTTGATCGAAAATGGTAAAAATGGCTACTTAATCCCTGTTTTTGAGGATGCGCTTTTCTTGGAAAAGATGAAATATCTTATGACTGATGAATCTGAAAGGGATAAAATGGGTCAGTATGCAAAACAATGTATGACGAAGTATGAGCCAAATATTATTTGTGAAAAGTATTTCCAATTTATAACCAATCAAAAATGCAACTAAAATTACTTCAAATTAACACATCCGTTAATACAGGCAGCGCCGGAAGGATAACCGAAGATATAGGGAAAACAGCTAAAGCCGCAGGTTATGAAAGTTTTATAGCCTATGGACGGAAAAGTAAGGGTAGTTGTTCCAAATTAATTCGGATAGGAAATAAGATTGACCTGATTTTTCACCTGCTAATCAGTCGCTTATTCGACAGACATGGTTTAGGCTCAAAACGGGCGACCCAATCATTTGTCCGGCAAATTGAAAAAATTAAACCTTCTGTGATACATATTCACAATATTCATGGTTATTATATAAATTATAAAATTTTGTTCAACTATTTAAACAAGCTAACGATTCCGGTTATCTGGACTCTTCATGATTGCTGGCCAATGACCGGTCATTGTACTTTTTTTGACGCGGTTAATTGCGACAAGTGGTTGCTGAAGTGCCATTTATGTCCTAATAAAAAGGGGTATCCGAAAAGTCTGTTGTTTGATAATTCAAAAAATAATCATGCCGGAAAAAAGGCGCTTTTTTCTTCGTGCAGGAACTTAATAATTGTAAGCCCTTCCATGTGGCTTGCAGGTATTGTTCAATCTTCCTTTCTGGGGAACAAGAAGATAATAACAATACATAATGGAGTGGATATACAAATATTTCAACCGGCAACTTCAAGGGAAGTATTACAGAAATACGCCATTCCTGACAATAAATTCATAATTTTAGGCGTCGCCAATCATTGGGATAAACGCAAAGGACTTGCTGATTTTGTTCGTTTAAGCGAATGTATTGATAACACTTTTATGATCGTCTTAGTAGGACTAAACAAATTTCAACAAAAAGACTTGCCAGCAAATATAGCTGGCATTTCCCGTACGGAGAACATACAGGAGTTAGCTCAACTTTACTCCATTTCAGACGTATTTGTCAACCCGACCCGAGTCGATAATTTCCCCACGGTCAACATCGAAGCTTTGGCTTGCGGCACTCCCGTAATAACTTACAGGACAGGAGGAAGTCCCGAAGTCATCTCAGATGATACCGGTTTTGTGATTGAAAAAGGAGATATAGCCGGATTAAAAAAAGCAATAGAGACAGTGAGCCAATCAGGCAAGGATTATTATTCGGAAAATTGCAGGCGACGAGCCGTTGAATTATTCAACAAGGAAGACCGGTATAACGATTATATAGCGCTTTACAATGATGAGAAACATTATTAGAAATATCAGCAATATTCCGGGCTGGCGTACGCGCAGCAAAATTGTTGTTATAGAATCAGACGATTGGGGCTCGGTTTATATGTCGACTAAAGAAGATTTCGACAAACTTACTTCTTTGGGATTTGATTTTTCCAAAAGCCATTATCTGAATTTCGATTGCTTGGAATCAAATGATGACCTGGAAATGCTTTATGAAGTCCTGTCCCGCCACAAAGATTCCACCGGAAGAGCGCCTGTGATGACCGGGGTTAATGTTGTTGCAAATCCTGACTTTGAGAAAATTAGAAATAATGGTTTCAGAAAATATGAATATGAATTGTTTACAGAAACCTGCAAAAAGTATAACGGGCGTAACAGGGTCTATGATTTGTGGAAAGAAGGTATCAATAAACGATTGTTTGTGCCGGCCTTTCACGGAAGGGAACATTTGCATGTCGGACGTTGGATGAAAATGTTACAAAATAACGACAAGACTATCCGGACTATTTTTGATTATGGTATCCCTTATGTAAACAGAGGGCTTGATGGCGAAAAAATCCCTGATTTGAGAGCGGCTTTCGACATCAATAGTATTTCGGAATTGTCCGGGCTGCAAGCGGTTCTTATTTCGGGATTGATTGAATTTGAAAAATTGTTCGGGTTTAAACCTGTTTATTTTATCCCGACTAACGGCCCGTTTAATAATTCATTGGAAGAGTTATTATGTGAAATTGGAATAAAATACATTGGAACCGGCAAAATAAATAAAGAACCCTTAGGTAATGGACATTTTAAAAAACAATTTCGCTATTTGGGTAAAAAAAATACACTGGGACAAATCTACTTAACCCGAAATTGTATTTTTGAACCATCCAACTGGGAACATCCAAAGGATAAAGATTGGGTAAACAGCTGTTTAAAAGATATTGAAATTGCGTTCAGGTGGAGGAAACCGGCAACAATTTCCTCACACAGGGTTAACTTTACTGGCTCTATTCATCCTGAGAACAGAGCCAATGGCTTGAAACAATTGGATTCACTGTTGTCACAGATCATGGAAAAGTGGCCTGAAACGGAGTTTCTAACCTCAGAAGAATTAGGAGATTTGATAATATGTAGTGTCTGAAAAAGATTTCATTGTTCATTGTTCATTATTTTTATGGAAATAAAAAAAGACAGGATTGTCTTTGTCAATCAAAGCGTTGGATATTTGATGATTGACATTATTAATGCATTCGCCAAATCGGGATATTATACACAGATTGCCTTGATAGCGGGAAACATTAAAGGAATCGAAAGGTTGGATAAAAAAGTGAATGTTTCACGAATGAAGCATTACAAAAGAAATACATTAAGTCGCCGGAAATTGTCCTGGATTGTTGGGACTGTACAATCACTGATTATCATACTGTGGAAGTATAGAAGGTTTCATTTGTTTCTTGTTTCAAATCCGCCAACTATTTCATTCATAACCATGTTATGTAGAAACCGTTATTCGGCATTAATCTACGATGTATACCCGGAAGGTCTTGTCTGGGGCGGTTTTATTTCGGGAAATTCGATGATAAATAAAGTATGGAGTAAGTTTAATAATCGTTTTTACAGAAAGGCTCAACATGTTTTCACCGTAACTGACGGAATGGCAATAGGTATAAAGGCGTACAGTCCAAGTATTAACGTAACAGTTATTCCCATTTGGCACGATGAATTGAAAGGAGTTCCCGAAGATAAAAAAAGTAATCAATTCATTACATTACACGGGTTGTATGATAAATTCATTGTCATGTATTCGGGAAATATGGGGAAAGGACATGATATTGAAAAGCTTGTGTTTGTGGCCAATGACCTGAAAGATGAAAAAGATATCGTCTTTATATTTATTGGCGAGGGATGGAAAAAGACCATCATACAGGATTTGATTAGAAACTTAGAGTTAACAAATTGTATGGTTTTACCTTATCAAACGGAAGAAATGTTCCCTCATTCCTTGTCGGCCGCCGACGTTAATGTTGTTTCAGCGCCTGTCGGAACCAATCATATTTGTGTGCCAAGTAAGGCGTATAACCTTATATCTTTAGGTATTCCTATGCTGGGCATTTCAGAAAAAAACACGGAGTTATGTCAACTCATCGAAAAAAATGAGATAGGAGCTTGTTTTTCAAGAGAAGAAACGAAGGAAATCGCCTTGTTTATCTTGTCTTTGAAAAACAATCGGGATAAAATGATGAGATATAAAAAAAATTCAGTGTATGTTTCCGCCCGTTATTCTTCAGCCAATGCTTATATGTTTGTAAATACTTTAAATAGCAATTAATTAATACAAAAATGGAACTACAAAAATTTATTGACAGTTTCGCATCCCTGTTTGAAGGAACGGATGCCATTTCGTTTTCGCCACAAACCAGATTTAAGGAATTGGATGAATGGTCGTCTATGTTGACATTGGCGACTATTGCAATGACTGACCAGGAATATAAAGTGATTCTCAAAGCGGCTGATTTTCGCGATTCTTCAACCCTTGAAGACCTGTTTTTAATCATACGTTCAAGATTGGTATAGTAAATTATGAGTGTTTTTATTAAACATATCTCCTACTGTCTTCCTGAGAAAACGCTCACAAACGAGTTTTTGGTTAGGGATTTCCCCGAATGGACTGCGGCTAAAGTGGCAGAAAAAATCGGCGTCAGAACACGGCACATCGTTTCTGAGAACGAGACGGCTTTGGATATGGCTGTAAAAGCGGCAAATTTATTTTTCGAAGAACATGAAGTCGAACGGTCAAGTATTGATTTCATTCTCCTTTGTACGCAAAGTCCCGACTATTTTCTGCCAACTTCCGCCTGTATTCTGCAGAATCTATTAAAATTACCCACACATTGCGGCGCTTTGGATTATAACCTGGGATGCTCCGGCTTTATATACGGGTTATCGCTTGCTAAAGGACTAATAGTAGCCAATATCGCAAAAAATGTTTTGCTTATCACGTCCGAAACCTATTCAAAATATATTCATCCACAGGATAAAAATAACAGAACTATTTTTGGAGATGCAGCAGCTGTTACGCTGATTTCAACCGGGGGAGACGCCGAAATCTTGAATTTCTCCTTAGGAACGGACGGAAGCGGGTATAAAAATCTGATTGTGAAATCCGGCGCCCTACGTCAACCATACAAAACGAACAAAATTGACTTTGATGAAGCGAACAATCCTGTATCCGAAGACTATCTTTATATGAATGGAACAGAAATTTTTAGTTTCACACTGGAGGCGGTACCCCGGTCAGTCGAAGAAACGCTAAAAAATAATTCGCTGAATAAGAATGAAATAAGTTTATATATATTGCATCAGGCAAATAAATACATGCTGGATTTTCTGAGGAAAAAAATGGGAATCGAAAATGACAAGTTCTATTATTGTTTGGAAAATTTCGGTAATACTGTTTCCTCCACCATCCCGATCGCCCTGAAAGAAGCCGCCAAAGAAGGCAAGTTGAAAGGGCATATTTTGCTTGCCGGTTTCGGTGTGGGTTATTCATGGGGAGGATGTATAATTAAAGTCGGTAATGGTTATTAAAGTATTAAAAACATTTGAATTACAGGACAGTGATTGGACCCGGATAGTCTCCGGATTCAACAATTCATTTGACAGAAAAACAACAAAAGAACGTTTGGTTTGTTTTTATCAATCAAATAGTTTCGGCTATGCTTACCACGCTGTTTGTAATGAAAACGACACGATCATCGGTTTTACATCCATCCTGCCATTTCTATATTTGTACAAAGAAAGGAAATTTAAAGCCGGTATCAGTTGCAGTTCTTTTGTTTTGAAAGAATATAGATATGACGCCTTTATTTTAAAAGATATGTTAGATGCTTTAAAAACAGAATGTGCAAAAAATGATTTTTCAGTATTTTTAGGAGTCCCCAACAAAAATGCTTTCAACTATTTAATTACTTTTTCAGGCTTCAAATTGATCGGTAATCTGAACTATTATGCACTTCCTTCCAAGTTGCTTACTGTCCTGAGAAAAGACAAATTAAAATTTTTGAATGTAATAACATCGTTTTGTTTTCATATTCATTGTTATATAAATTTGATATTCAGTAATATATACAATTCAAAAGAAAAATTGTCGGAATACAGGCTATTGATAACGGATGATTTTCACAAAACAAGGTTTTCTGCCTCCCGCTACTCATACGCAGAGAAGGGAGCGATAAAATGCTGGTACCGGATTGTGGATGAAGCCGGCATTTTAACTGCATATTTAATGGATTTCAGAGAAAATTCATGCAGAACATATAAAGCGCTGTGTGTGGCCACCCGGTATATTTTAAATACAGAGAGGGTTGACATGTTACTGTATGTCGGTACACTACGAATGAAACAGGGATTATTGTTCAAAACGCCCTCCCGATTTCAGCCGAAGCAACTCCCGCTTATATATGGTTTGTTGGAAAAAGATAACAAGGAACAGTTTGATTCTATGGCTAATATAAATCTGTGGGATTTCGGATTGATGAATTTTGACGGACGATGAATATTTTAACTTTCGACTTGGAAGAATGGATTATCTATACCTATTACGACAAGGGGGGTAAAGATTATTTTCTGCCTATTTTAGACAAGAATCTGGGTTATTTACTTGATTTATTGGACAAATATAATCAAAAAGCGACATTTTTCTGTTTGGGTCAGTTAGCGAAAGAATATCCGGATGTGGTCAATCGGATTTTAAGACGGGGACATGACTTAGGCTGTCATTCAAATACACATCAGCTGATTACTACGATGAATCCCGATTCTTTTTTACAAGATACGCAAACAGCGCTAAAAAGGTTGGAAGACGTTTGCGGGAAGAAAATCACTTCTTACAGAGCGCCCGCTTTTTCTATTACCGAACAAAATAAGTGGGCTTTTGAAATTTTGGTTGAATTGGGGATCGTTTATGACAGCTCCCTGTTTCCTGTTTCACGCAGTTTCGGCGGATTTCCAACGCTTTCCGCATCACAACCGTTCGTCCTGAATTTCAAGCAGAAAGAATTGAAAGAATTTCCTGTCTATGTAAAAAAAACAGGCTGGACAAGTCTCGCCTTTTCAGGAGGCGGATATTTCAGGCTAATTCCCTATCCTTTAATAAAAAAATGGACAAGCGAATCACCTTATACGATGACTTATTTTCATATCAGGGATTTCGACAAAGAACAAAAAGTCGTGTATTCATTGAGATATTTTAAATCCTATTATGGAATTAAACACGCATTTGAAAAACTACAAAAATATCTTTCTGATTTTCAGTTCTTTACTTTAGAACAGGCTGGTCAAAAAATGGATTGGGGTAGTGCGCCGATGTTGGCGTTATAAATTGGTGATTTTTAAAAAAACACAAAAAAAAAATGAATAATATCGCAATATATGGAGCAGGTGGATTCGGGCGGGAAGTGGCTTGTATTATTAATGCCATTAATCAAGTGAAACCGACATGGCGTCTAATTGGATATTTTGATGATGGTCGTCCGATAGGGACAAACAATTATTATGGAAATGTAATCGGTAACTTGGAATCTCTGAACGATTATCCAGAAAAATTAGCGGTCGTAATGGCTATTGCTTCTCCGAAAACACTTGAATATCTAACGCAAAAAATGACACGCAGCAACATTTATTTCCCTAATATTTTTGCGCCAAATGTGTTGTTTTTTGATGAGACCTCAATCGAATGGGGCTATGGAAATGTGTTAGGATTTGGCGTCCGTATCAGTTGCGGGGTTAAATTCTGCAATTTTAATCTGTTGAATGGCTGCGTTTCGATTGGCCATGACGTTACAATCGGCAACTATAACGTCATACAACCGGATACAAGAATATCCGGAGAGACCGTCATTGGCGACAGCAACTTTTTTGGCATACGTTCATCGGTATTACAGCGGCTGAACATAGGTAATAATACCAGAATAGGAGCGGGAAGTGTCGTCATGCGAAATACAAAAGACGGGAAACTGTACTTTGGCAATCCGGCAAAAGTAATTATCGAATAGAGCTTGAACCTCTACATGAATCTGGAAAAAATAACCAAAATGGATTTCATTTCTCTCATTCGCTTCGTGGCAACCTTACTGATTACAAATTCTCATTTCGGCGATTTGTACCCTTCAGGTTATACCCTCCTTGCTACCGGAGGAATGATTGGTAGCGCCTTATTCTTTTTCTGTTCAGGATATTCATTATATATAAGCTTCAGTAAAACAAAACTGAGCAGTTTACAATGGCTGCTGAAAAGGTTTTTACGTATATATCCGAGCATGTGGATGTTTCGCATTTTTTCTTGGCTCTTTTTGGGAGAAGATTTTAGCTGGATAAATATTATCATACCCGGATACCTGTTTTTGAATGCGATAATCATTTTTTATCTTGTTTTCTATTTTATAATCAGGTATTTCGCCAAATATTTGAAATCGATTACGTTTTTATTAATAATCCCTTTTGTGACAGCATTTTTCCTGCAATCCGACCGCTTCCCCGATTTCATTATAGAAGATACTTCCAATTGTTACCATCTGCACTATTTCTATCTTTTTGCGATTATGCTGTCAGGCGCCATTTTAGCGAAAAGAAATAAAGAAATAAACTCAAATAAATACGACTTGCTCAAATTATTTACTTCAATAGGGTTATACTATGGTTACAAAGGGCTGCTCATTCATTACGAATTATGGATATTTCAATTGTTATTACCTCTTTTACTGATAATTGTTATGTATTACTTCTTTAGAGCTTCAAATTTTATTATTAAAAAGAAATATTTCCGTCACAAGTCGGTTCAATCTTTCATTTTTTACATTTCAAATTTGACTTTGGATATTTATATCGTTCAATTTGTATGTATAAATTATGCAAAAAACTATTCATTCCCAATTGGCTACTTCGGAGCTATCGTGTTAATAGCGTTATTAGCAATACTTTTAAATTACTTATCAAAACAAATTGTAAAATTTGCCTACACGAAATTTTAAAAAACAACATATAAGTTTATGGAAACGAAATTCATCTATTTATTAGCAGATATTTTAGCTATGGATGTAAACGAGATCAAGATGCATGACAAATTTCGCGATTACCCGAATTGGGACTCACTCACCTATCTTTCGGTGATTGCCATGATGGACGAAGAGTTTGATGTTCAGGTAGAATCAAGAGATTTTAAAACATTAGTCTATGTTGATGATTTAGTCAATGTTGCAACTAATGTTAAATATGCCTTTGTTACAGCTTTCTGAATTACATGTCTTTACTGCAGTTTTCTGATATCGGTATTACTGGGCTATCGGCAGCCGTACCTGAAAATGTTATCCGTAATTACGAATATACCCTGCATTTCCCTGCCGAAAAGGTCAGGGGGGTAGTGGATAAAATCGGAATTAAGGAACGACGTTTTGCGGATGATAAAACCTGTTCTTCGGATTTGTGTTTTGCAGCCGCCGAAAAACTTATTCAGGAAATGCAAATAGACAAAAACGAAATTGATTTGCTCGTTTTTGTATCCCAGACACCTGACTACAGGATGCCGGCTACTTCAATCATATTACAGGACAGGTTGGGATTGTCAACGAACACGATTGCTCTTGATATTAACTTGGGATGCTCCGGATTTATCTATGGTCTTTCGGTTGTCTATGGTTTGATGCAACAACAAGGAATACGAAAGGCTTTGCTGTTAGATGGCGAAACCCGATCGAAAGTATATTCGCCCAAAGACCGTCAAACGGCTTTCCTGTTCGGTGACGGTGGCGTAGCCGCCCTTATTGAGCGTAATGAAAAATTCGGACAAAGCTATTTCTCTCTGAACTCGGATGGGTCGAGGGAATCGCTGATTAAAATCAACGCTGGAGGATACCGGAATCCAAGTTCAACGGAATCATTAAAAGAAAGGATAGTGGATGAATTTGGCAATATCCGTAACGAAGAACAGGGATATATGAACGGTGGCGATGTGTTCAATTTCATCATTCGCGAAATTCCGAAAGACTTCAGACGTTTGTTTGAATTTTCGGGCGCTGACAAAGAAAAAATAGACTTTTTTGTTTTTCATCAGGCGAATGATTTTATGAACAACTACTTAGTAAGGAAGTTAAAGATAGAACCGACTAAAGCGCCTTCGACGCTTGCACGGTTTGGAAACATATCTTCGGTTTCTTTGCCGTTGACCATTGTTTCCGAACTTCAAAATGAGTTGTTGGGCAGAAAACTGTTGTTTTTATGTGGATTTGGAGTTGGCATATCCTGGGCTTCAGCTATTATTCAGGTTGATAATTGTATCATTCCAACTATTGTGGAGGTTTAATCATGAAGAATCCTTTTAATTTACAGGGAAAAAAAACATTAGTGACAGGCGCATCCTCCGGGATAGGCAGGGCGGTTGCTGTCACCTGCGCTCAGATGGGGGCATCGCTTGTTGTGTCAGGCAGAAATGAATCGCGTTTGAAGAGTACATATCTCGCGTTAGAAGGTCAGGGACATTCTTTTCATAAAGCCGATTTAACAAACGAAGAGGAAGTACGTTCATTAATTGAAACGATTGAACGTTTGGACGGGGTTGTACACTGTGTAGGAATAAATAATAGATTGCCGGTATCGTGGCTAACCGAACAAAATATCACTCACATGATGCAGACAAATTTTGTATCATCCGTTTTATTATCCCGCTCTTTATTAAAGCAAAAAAAGCTGAACCCGGAAGCATCCGTCGTATTTATCTCCTCAATATCTGTCGATTATCCGGCTAAAGGGAATGCTATCTATTGCGCCTCGAAAGGAGCTATCCGTTCATTCTCGAAAGTAATGGCATTGGAAACGGCTGATGCTAAAATCCGGGTAAACTGCATCGAACCCGGAATGATTGCCACCGAATGGTTAGACAAAACAGATATGACGGAGGAGCAGCGCCAACAAGCCATTGCCAAATATCCGTTCAAACGCTTCGGCGCCCCTGAAGAAGTAGCCTACGCCGCCGTTTATCTGCTTTCTGATACAACAAAATGGATGACCGGAAGCGTCATAAAATTAGATGGAGGACTCACTTTATGCTAACATTATGTATAAATTTTTCGTTAAACGCTTTTTTGATTTCAGTCTGTCGTTGATAGGGTTACTTATTTTATCCCCTGTCTTCATCGTTATCTTCATTATATTGTTTTTTGCCAATGACGGGAAACCGTTTTTTTACCAGCGCCGCCCGGGTAAAAATGAAAAAATATTTCGGGTTATAAAATTCAAGACCATGAACGATAAAAAAGACGTTCATGGGCGTCTGTTGCCCGATGCGAAACGTTTAACCCGCGTCGGACAATTTATCCGCAAGACATCGTTAGACGAATTACCGCAATTATTCAATGTGTTAATGGGCGACATGAGTTTGATAGGGCCGCGTCCGCTGTTGGTTGATTACTTGCCTTTGTATGACGAAGAACAAAAACGCCGACACGAAGTGCGACCCGGAATAACGGGTTGGGCGCAGGTCAATGGACGTAATGCTATCTCGTGGCTGCTAAAATTCCGGTTTGATATATGGTATGTGGATAATCTATCGCTCAGGTTGGATTTGATAATTTTCTATCTCACCTTGAAAAAAGTATGTTCAGGTGAAGGAATCAGTTCAAAGACAACTGTTACAATGGAAAAATTTAAAGGAAATTTCTAAATAACATGAATCCTCGTATCTTTCTTTCCCTTGCCCACATGGGCGGCAGCGAACAAGCCTTTATTCAAGAGGCTTTCGATACAAATTGGATCGTACCGTTAGGCCCCAATGTGGATGCTTTCGAGCGTACTTTGTCCGACTATATCGGTGAAGAGCGCCATGTAGTAGTATTAAACTCCGGCACAGCAGCTATTCATCTCGGACTGATTCTTCTAAATGTTCAGGAGGGTGATGAAGTAATCTGCCAGAGTTTTACTTTTGTCGCTTCCGCCAATCCGATTGTTTATTTGAAAGCTAAGCCTGTCTTTGTTGACAGTGAAAAGGATACTTGGAACATGGACCCTGTGTTGCTGGAGGAAGCTATTCAAGACCGGCTTCATAAAACCGGTAAGCGTCCGAAAGCCATAATCACTGTCCATTTGTACGGGATGCCAGCAAAAATGGAAGAGATAAGGGCGGTAGCCGATAAATACGCAATCCCGGTCATAGAAGATGCAGCGGAAGCGTTAGGCTCTGTTTTGAACGAACAGAAATGCGGCGCTTTTGGCGACTTGGGAATATTATCATTTAACGGGAATAAGATAATCACAACATCCGGCGGAGGCGCTTTGGTATGCCGTACCGAACAACAGGCAAAAAAAACCAAGTTTTTTGCAACCCAGGCGCGCGATGACGCTCCGCATTATCAACATTCGTTTATCGGCTACAACTATCGGATGAGTAATGTGTGCGCCGGCATCGGACGCGGGCAGATGTTGGTGTTGGAAGACCGTATCGCCCGACGAAGAGCCATTCACCGGCTCTATACCGACCTGCTGAAAGATACGCCCGGCATTACCGTCATGCAACCGCCAGCCTCCAATTACGAACCCAACTGCTGGCTGACCTGTATTCTCGTCGAATCAATACAGGCGGGCAAAACCCGCGAAGATATCCGGTTAGCGATGGAAACCAACAACATCGAGACGCGACCCTTATGGAAACCTATACACCTGCAACCCGTTTTTGCCGGCTCAGCAGTTTATATGAACGGCACAAGCGATCATTTGTTTGATGAAGGTTTATGTCTGCCCTCAAGTTCTATCCTGACAGACAACGACATACTGCGAATCACAGAAGTGATTCGCAGTTGTTCACCCCGTAATTCCCCATCATAATGCTTGATATACGAAAAATCAACATCGAAGATTTGCTCGGACGAAAACCCATTAAAACCGACATAACTTCGATAGGTATGAATATGAAAGGGAAAACCGTACTGATTACGGGTGCGGCAGGTTCTATCGGCAGCGAATTGGTTAAACAACTATGCCGGTTTGATGTGGATAAACTATTACTGGTTGATATTGCCGAAACGCCGCTGCATCAACTATCGCTCGACTTGAACGATACGTCATTAATACCCTACTATATCCTGTTTGTCGCCGACATACGTAACAAAAACAGGATGAGGTATATTTTCGAGAAATACAAGCCGCACTACATCTACCATGCCGCCGCCTACAAACATGTACCCTTGATGGAGCAGTGTCCGGGTGAAGCCGTACTCACCAATGTGATGGGCACAAAAATCCTTGCTGATTTGGCTGTTACGTATAGCGCAGAGTGTTTTGTGATGATTTCTTCTGATAAGGCGGTAAACCCTACCAATGTGATGGGCGCATCAAAACGCATCGCCGAGATATATATACAAAGTATATCGACCGCCCTGAAAAAAGAACCTGACACCTCATTGCGTTTCATCACCACCCGCTTTGGTAATGTACTGGGTTCCAATGGCTCGGTCATCCCCCGTTTTGCTAAACAAATATCGGAAGGCGGCCCCGTTACCGTTACGCATCCCGATATTATCCGCTATTTCATGACTATCCCCGAGGCATGCAGCTTAGTGCTCGAAGCGGGCAACATAGGCAAAGGCGGAGAAGTGTTTCTCTTTGATATGGGCAAATCGGTCAAAATAAAAGACTTGGCAGAAGAGATGATACGCTTGTCCGGATTGGAGCCTTATAAAGACATCGACATCGTCTATACCGGATTGCGTCCGGGTGAAAAGCTGCAGGAAGAATTGTTGTACTACAAAGAAAAAATGCAAACGATGCAGAACCAGAGAATAATGATTAGCAGCGTAAAAGACTGTGATTCAAATCAGGTAAAAGCAGGATTGGAAAAATTGCTGCAAACAGCCGAAGCCTGCAACGAAAAAGAAGTCGTAAAAATCATGAAAGAACTCGTACCCGAATTTATCAGCAATAATTCCGAATTTGAGATGTTAGACAAGTAAATGTATCATCTCCGAACAGTCTTTTCCAACCAGCTTTTCCACCGCTCCCAGTCTGGCATCTCCGTTTGAAGCAATGCGTAAAAAGCCTTTGTATGGTTTTTGTGCAACAGGTGACACATTTCATGGGTGATCACATATTCGATACAAGGTTTGGGAGTTTTAATCAATTCTATGTTGAGGATAATTTTACCTTTTGGCGTGCAGCTACCCCAACGGTTTTCCATTGCTTGTATTCGGAATAATTCAGGTTCAACACCGTATCTCTTATTAAACCGTTGAATAATAGGTTCCGCGATTTCCGAAAACTTCACTTTGGCACGCGCACGATACCATTCCTTCATTACGCTTTCAGCCTTAGATTGGGATGTACAAACTACTTCAAAACAATGCCCGTTAAAAGAAACGCTGTTGGGTTTGCCTTTTTTTACATACAAACGGTATTGTCTACCCAGATACCAATGGGATTCGCCGTTTATATATCTCCGTTTGGGGATATTTTTGTCAAATGAATCGAAATAGCGCTGCTGCCTCACTATCCAAGCCGCTCGCTTCCCCACTTTTTCTTCAATCTTAGAAATAGGAGTTCCAACAGGTGCTTTTATCCGAATCGTACCATCGGGATACACCGCTATCCCCAATGTTCGCCGATTGGAATAGTTAATTGTATAATCTATTGTCATTGTCCCATAAGTCATAAATTCGTGTTAATTCGTGTAATTCGTGGACAATGTAAACCACAATTTAGCCACATCCACCGACCGATCAATTATCACATCCATATCATCAAATGACAGCGGAATATCATATTTCCGTCTAACCTCATCCATTAGATAGTCCTCTATTTCTATCTTCATCCGCCCAATCAGGTTAGATTTTGAAGCCCAGTCTATAATCGGTCTGCCGCTATCTATCACATGCTTACTGATAATGCCATCAACAGATAGCGCAGTATCCAATGCCAGACTCTCAATGGAAACCGTACCTGCGACAGGAAGCGTTTTATAAGTTTCCAAAGCCAACCCATAATACGCCCGCGCCGTATTGTTGTTCGCTATCACGGCAGGTATACTGCTGTCAGTATGGGAAAGAACAGATTCCATATTTTGCGTAGCCCGTTTCAGGTATTCCACTTCGTTTATCCTGCCCTGTTCATAAGCGGAAATGGTTTCTTTCAACAGTTCGGAAAATTTTTTGTAAAATGCCGGATCGGTATCCATGTTCTCCGTAATATATTTTGCCGTCCGGGAGGCAATCGTATCCGCCTTTGCCGCTTTTCCCGTTATCTTCTCTACTTCTTCCGTAAACTTCTCTTTATCAAATATATCCACTAATTCCGTTAATATGCTCACCTCGCTGCTTTCGATATGTGTGTCTATCAATTTTTGTATTTGACCTTCATATTTTTTGTAATCAAACCGGTCGGAATATCTTTCCTGTACCGCATGTCGCAGTTTTAAAAACATCGTCAGGTCGTCCTTATAACGATTGATTATCGCCACATCATTTTCGTTGTGAAATTTGATCGATGAAAGGGCTATTTTCAGACAGGATGCAAAAGCCGTCAATTTCTCATAAAACTGCTGCCGAATATCCTCCTGTCGAAGATGTTGACTGTATGCCTCTAAATCTCTTTTATTGGCGACAGACTTGAAGATATCCAATAAGTCGGAATGTTTTTGGGGCAACTTCACAAACTCTTCGGAAACATCCGTAAATATATTGTCCAATTCTCCCGGATCGTAGTCGGCATAAATAATCAATGCATCATATAAAGGTTGAAGAACGCCGTAATAGTCAATAATATATCCATATTCTTTTCCTTCGCATACTCTGTTTACCCGCGCCACGGCTTGTAACAAGGCATGTTCTTTCAGGGAGCGGTCTATATACATAACGGTATTGCGCGGTTCGTCGAAGCCGGTCAGTAACTTGTCTACCACAATGATTATTTCCGGCTTTTCGCTGTTTTTAAAACGGTTGATCAGGTTATTCTCGTATTTTTTAGGCGAACTGTGTTCGTCCATCATCTGTTTCCAGAACGATTTTACTTCATGCGCGGTTTCGCCATACGGCGTTTCTTCTCCTTCCCTGTTATCGGGCGGCGTAATCAGTACTTCGGACGTGACAATCCCTATCTGGTCAAGATACGTTTTGTATTTGACGGCAATCCGTTTGATGGGACAAACTAACTGTGCTTTGAATCCTGTGCCCTGCCAGTTATCCCTAAAATGCTTAGATATATCCCATGCTATGGTATAAATGCGCTGTTCGGCCTGGCTTACAGGGTCTGTGCGGCTAAATTTTTTCTTCATATCTGCTTGCTGATAATCGGTTAGCGGCTCGCTGATTTTATTGAAGAAACTGTCAATGGCATGTTCATGTACGGTTTGAGGCGCAATTCTACCTTCATACAGTAAGGGCACGACGGCGCCGTCTTTTACTGCCTGGTCGACTGTGTACACAGGGAGGATGATGCCGCCGAATTTGGTTGCCGTACTTTTTTCTTTCTTCATCAATGGCGTTCCGGTCATGGCTATGAAACAGGCGTTGGGCAGCGCTTTCTGCATTTGAATGCTCATCTCGCCGTACTGGCTGCGGTGGCCTTCGTCAATTAATACAAAGATGTTTGTTTCTTGTCCACGAATTTCACG
>Ga0099364_10002363_pt1 | contig 30246 bp, 26 predicted proteins | sample TergutTh196P3_FD_73070 | JGI IMG/M metagenome (GOLD analysis project Ga0099364, IMG submission 73070) | Microcerotermes parvus P3 segment gut microbial communities from Pointe-Noire, Republic of the Congo - Th196 P3 | ecosystem: Host-associated > Arthropoda: Insects > Digestive system > Gut ...
TTGCCGCAGATATATCGTTACTATTTTTAGGATATAACCTAAAGAGGGCAATAAGTATGCTAGGAGTTCAGGACCTGAAAGAAAGAATGAGGATGATGAAAGAGGCTGTTTTGGGTTATTTTTCACGTTTTTTCCAAACCTCAAATATTGCACTCAATCAACACCTCCTTTTGTTTTTCTCTGATTTTCGGACGGTCTGGTCCGCTATACTATAGGCGGCAGCCGAACCGATATTTTTACGCAAAAAAACCGCCCTTCGGTGAAATCGGGCCGAAGGGCGGTTTTTTGTGCCGAAAAATATTATTCGTCCTTACCCGCGCTTCGCGAATCTCCTCGCGTGACTCGCGCAATAAATACCGGCCGCGAACAGCAGCAGCAGATAGACATAAGACTGCCCGGCATTGCAGCCCATACTGCTTTCTCCAGTGTCATTGGGGCAAATCACATTGATGGTCACGCTGCGTGATACGCTATTGGTTGTGACATTACGTGACGCAGTGCTTGTGGTACTGGCGGTAATCGTCACCGTGCCCGAATTGTGCGTGGTTACACGACCGTTTCCGTTTACCGTCGCTATATTGTGGTTGCTTGAAGTCCAATATAACTGCTCTGTCGCGTCCCATGGTTCGACCAATGCCGCTATATAGAAACTATCCCCGGAGAGTATCCTTGACGGAACGCTGAGCTGCGAAATCGATTCAGTTGGTACAGGTTCAGTCGACAACTCCCGCTGCATTGCGTTACCGATGTTGAGCAGGCCGTATTTGGATAAATATTCCCTGGGATTATTGCCCGGTGCAACAATTCTAGGGAAATTATTCGCCGATTCGAGCAGGATTCTTTTCAACTGCACGCCTGTCGCGCCTTTAAAATCTTCATTTTTAGAGGCAAGCAATGCCACCGCTCCGCTGACGAAAGGAGCGGCCATTGAGGTACCGCTCTTGTCGGCATAACTACTACTACTGATTTGAGTCGTGCTGTAAATATTGCCGCCGGGAGCTGCCAGATGTACATACTCGCCGCTCCAATTTGAAAAACCACTCGCTAAGTAAGGTGATGATGGTCCATCATCAATGCTGCCGACCACTATCATGTTTTTGAGGCCGATAAACGACGCGGGGGCGGAAACATATCTATCGACATATCTATCATCATTATTATCTTCAGAGAGATTCCCGGTGAAAGGTCTTCCAATATCAATACCGTCGTTACCCGCCGCGACGACAATTACCGGCGCATTTACCCCCAACCCCAATTCAAAATCTTTAAACGCCATATACTCCGCGTTACCCAGAAGGTCGGTGATGCTTGTAATTTTTTCGTAATCCCACCCGAACGACATGTTTATCGCTTTAATTTTTACACCACTTCTGATGAGATCGGATATACGCGTCAGAGCCCTCAGTATGTCACTAACGCTGCCCGTCCCGTCATAGCCCAGGACTTTCAGCGTTATCAGGCTTACCCTCGGACTTACTCCAACCATTCTATTAACAGGAAGATCGTTTCCTGCGGCCGCGCCTATTATTCCGCTTACATGCGTTCCATGGCCGTTGTCATCCGTTATGTCGTTCGTTGAGGCGCTCGTGAAATTCCTGCTGTTCACCAAATCTAAATTGAAATCTTCCTCATTGTCTATGCTTTCTACGAAGTTCAAATGCTCAGTATTTATTCCCGTATCCAGCACAGCAACATAAATTTCCCTTTTTCCCCAATTATATTCATTGTCCCCACCCCATGCAGCCGGAGCATTAATCGCGGCAAGGCCCCATTGTCTACTTTCAACATATCCAGGAGGGTTCTCTAACGCTCTGACAATATAATTCGGCGAAGCCGCGAGCACGTTGGGATTGGCTTTGAGTTCCCCGATCAGCTCCTCCGTGGTCTTGGTGTCCGACTCGATGAGAGCGAAAACCTTGTCGCTTGTCGGCGTCATGTATCCGTGGAGGGTGGCGACTCTCGCCCCGGCAAAGCTTGCCGCGCTCTCCGCGACGCGCGCCGCGGAGGCCTGGAGTGCCGCCTGGGTTCGTACGCCGCCGCCGCTTGGCATCCCTTTCAATACGACGAGCGCTTCGCCCTCGCGGTAATTTTCTCCCCACGCCGCGCTCCACGCTCCGAATAACAGAACGGCGAACAGTAATGCCGAAAAAATTTTCCTTCCAAGTTTCATTTCATATGACCCCCTTGTACTTAGTCGGCTGCCCGAAATATAATTACTTTTAACCGCTCTATTCTACAGTCTGGATAATTTCAAGACAATACGTTCCGTCACAAAAATATTATCGCGGCGGACCTGATATAATTCAACGCGGGAGGGTTCCCGAATGTCTGACTCAATCACCGAAGATTCGCGAAGTTCCGGATAAATAATGGCTAAGGCGGTGAAACGCGCGTCCTCAGGATACAGATGCGGCGAGTGCGGTTATGTAAGCCTCGCGATGGTCGGGAGGTGTCCCGGCTGCGGCGGGTGGGGGACCATGACCGCCGAACTGCCGCCTCGCGAGGTCCGTTCGTCAAATCCCGGAACGTCAAGCATAGAGCCCATATCGAGCGTTGACGCGGTACCCGAGGATCGAATCTCATCGGGCATGGAAGAACTTGACCGCGTGCTGGGCGGCGGGTGGATACGCGGCGGTGTGGCGCTCCTTGGCGGCGAGCCGGGCGTGGGGAAGTCCACTCTTTTGTTGCAGGCGTGCGCGGCAATGGGCGGGTCGGGGCGGCGCGCGCTTTACATATCCGGCGAGGAATCGGCGGGGCAGATTGCCCTTCGTGCGCGAAGGCTCGGAATAGCGGAGCGCAACGTGGACATTGTCTGCGAAGGCGACCTGCCCGCGATGCTGGAGGCGTCCGCGGGATATGATTTTCTGGTCATCGACTCCGTGCAGGCGTTCCGGCTTGACGACGAGAACGGCTGGGCGGGTTCGCCGAGTCAGGTTAGGTCCGTGGCGTCGGTATCGTCGGACGCGGCGAAGCGCAACGGAGTGCCGACGGTGATGGTCGGCCACATAACGAAACAGGGGACAATCGCCGGCCCCAAATTATTGGAGCACATGGTGGACGTCGTGCTTCTCTTTGCCGGGGAGCGTTCGTCGTCGCACAGACTGCTGCGGGCGGAGAAAAATCGTTACGGCAGCACGGATGAGCTGGGGATTTTCGAGATGGGCGAGAGCGGTCTCGAAGCGGTGCGTGACCCCAGCCATTTGTATTGGAACAGGGACGGAGGGGCGGTCCCCGGGGTCGCGGTGGGAGTGGCATTGGAGGGCTCGCGGCCGCTTGCGGCTGAGATTCAGGCTCTCTCGTGCGCGACGCCGTTCCAGTATCCCAAGCGGACCGCGCGAGGTATCGACACGAACAGACTCCAGCTTTTACTTGCCGTATTGGAGCGAAGATGTGGTATATTTTCAAGAAACAGTGACGTTTACGTCAACGTGGCGGGCGGTTTGTCGCTGCAGGACCCGGCGGCGGATCTTTCGATATGCGCCTCGCTCGCCTCGTCGCTGAAGGACGCGCCTATCCCGCCGGACACCTGCCTGGTTGGGGAGGTTGGGCTTGCCGGAGAAGTGCGCCCGGCGAGCCGGACGCACCTTCGCATACGTGAAGCGTCCCGGCTCGGTTTCAAGAACATCGTAATCAGCGCGCGCGAGAAAATCCCGATTCCGGAGGATTTGGGCATACGCGTCATAAAAGTGTTCGCGTTATCACAAATGGCGGAGAGATTGATAAAATGAAAAAAATTATTTTCGTATTGTTATTGTCTTTGGTTTTCACTTTCGCTTCGATTACTCAAGGCGTGGACTTGGAGGGTATGTTCCCGGAGGCTGACGCGAATGTTACGACGGTTTACTTCGCGCCGATGACAGGCGTCGTGGGCGTCCCTATGGAGGAGTACGTCGGCAGCGTATTCGATGAAATAAGCGGGGATCCGAATGTGGTGCTGGTGTTCAAGATGGACACTCCGGGCGGCCTCGTGGACTCGATGTCGCATATTATGTCGCGCATTGGGGAGTCCGAGATACCGGTGGTCGTGTGGGTGGCGCCGTCGGGAGCGCGCGCGGCGTCCGCGGGCGCGTTCATCGTGCAGGCGGCCCACATAGCCGCGATGGCTCCGGAGACGAACATAGGCGCGTCGCGCCCGGTCGCCGGTTCCGGCAGGGATATAGAAAATCAGGAGATGGACCGCAAGATCGTGAATGACCTGCTCGCCAAGATGCGCTCCTTCGCGAACGCGCGCGGACGAAACGCCGAGGTGGCGGAAAGCATGGTCCGTGACAGCGTATCGCTGACGGCGGAGGAAGCATATGAACAGTATGTAATCGACGTCTTAGCGAGTGATGAACGCGAGCTAATCAGCAAGATCGACGGCAGGACCGTAAGGATAAGGGGCCAGGAGAGGGTACTCTCCCTGGGCAGTTTCGAGATAAAAAATATTGAAATGAGCCTGCGCTTTCGCGCGCTGGAGGTATTCTCGCGCCCGGACATAGCGTATATCGCCCTGATTGCCGGAGTCATTCTGATCATGCTGGAGCTGAGGTCGCCCGGCGGTTTCGTCATGGGGACTACGGGAGTGGTGCTGCTGCTTATCGCGGCTTACGGCCTGCGCGTCCTGCCGGTCAATTTCGCCGGCGTGTTTCTGCTGGTCGCGGGTATCATAATAATCGTGGCGGATTTTGCCCTGGGAGGCGTTGGAGTATTGGCCGTTCCCGGCATAATCGCGATGCTGTTCGGAGGATTTTTAATGTTCCGAACGCCGGGGGGCATGTTCCTGAACGTGTCGGCGGGTTTTATCTTCGGCGTCACCATAACTATGGGTTTGCTCATGTTCATAATACTGAGGCTGATATACAAGACATTCAGGAAAAAACCCTCCTCGGGAGTGGAGGGCCTGGTGGGAGCTCGCGCCCGCGTCGTACAGGCTTCGGAATCCGGCGTCGCTATGGCGCTGGTACACGGCGAATACTGGCGAATAAAATGCAGCGAGGCTTATGGGCCGCTCTCCCCGGGGGACGAGGTGGAGGTTTGGGATGTGGCAGGGATGACCCTGTTGGTGAAGCCTATAAAATAACTGGAATGGAGGGTTTTTGTTATGGGAAGTCCGTTTGACGCGATGTTCAATTTTGGTACGATGCTGGGGATTATTCTTATATTGCTGATGATTCTTTCCTCCGCGGTCAGGATTGTTCCCGAGTACCAGAGGCTCGTAGTGTTTCGCCTCGGCCGTCTTTTGGGAGCGAAGGGGCCCGGCCTCTGCTTTGTCATTCCGTGGGTGGACCGCACGGCGCGCGCAGACCTCCGGGTCGTGACGCTCGACGTGCCGGTACAGGAAGTTATTACGCGCGATAACGTTCCTATTAAAGTAAACGCGGTCGTGTACTTCCGAGTCATCGAACCGTCGAAGTCGATGGTGGAGGTGGAGGATTACATCGTAGCGACAAGCCAGCTCTCGCAGACGACCCTTCGTTCGGTGATAGGCCGCGCGGAACTCGACGAGGTACTCTCCGCGCGGGATAAGATAAACTTTGAATTGCAGCAGATCATAGACGATCGCACCGACCCGTGGGGGATAAAGGTCAGCGCGGTGGAAGTTAAAGAGTTGGAGCTGCCCGAAGGAATGAAGCGCGCGATGGCGCGTCAGGCCGAGGCGGAGCGCGAGAGGCGGGCAAAGATAATCTCCGCCGAGGGAGAGCTGCAAGCCGCCGAAAAACTGACGCAGGCCGCCGAGACTATGGACCGCTCGCCGGCCACTCTCCAGTTGCGCTATCTCCAGACCTTGCGCGAAATATCGGTGGACAAGAACTCGACGACCGTATTCCCGATACCCATGGATTTAATAAAGCCGTTTTTGAAAAAAATTGAAAGCTAAGAGACTGTTTCGGGCCTTCCTCGACGCCGACAATAATAATGGAGCGCAGAGGAGGTGATGCCCAATGATGGATATGGTAAAAGCCGCCAGCGATATGCAGACAGCCGCAATCGGGGCGCAAATCGGAGCCGCGGTTACCGCTAAGGTTATGAACACCACCGCGGATCTTCAGAAGGATTTGGTAGACCAACTGTTAGGGAAATCGGGCATCGGACAGAATCTGAATCTGGTGGGTTAACTCGCCGTTCAGCACTCGCAAATATTGCGCTTCCCTACAGAAAACCCGGCTAAATGCCGGGTTTTTAGGTTATATGGATTTTTTTGTTCTTAATACTTTTTCAATTTTGCTGATAACTTGCGCCTTGTTAATCGGTTTTACGATGAAATCCACCGCTCCGGCCTCAACCGCTTTCATGACGTGTTTGTGCGAGGAATTGCTTGTCAGGAAAATAATAGGGCCCGTTTGCCCGATGTCTTTGATTTTCCGCGCAAGGTCAAATCCGTTCATTTCGGGCATGTCAATATCCAAAAGAAACAAATCGGGGCTGTGGTTTCGGAGAAAACTCAGCGCGGCCGCTCCCGAGTTTACGCACGTCAATTGATAACCGGTTTCTTTCAGGAGCACCTGTAACGCGTTTAAGAAAAACGTCACGTCGTCGACAGCCAATATGCTGGTTCTTGTCCCTTTCGGAGCCTCCGCGCTCTTATCGGGCGGCGCGCTTTCATCTTCCGTCTGTTCATTAAGAATCATTGCCATCTGTATATCAATGGACAGCATGGATACAGCCGCTAAAAAATTAGTTACATACGCTTCGCTTTTTCCATGTTCCATATCTCTGATGTTGTTGATTTGATTCAGACATTCCTCCGCCAAAACGTCCGCGCGAATTTTTCTGAGCATATCGCTGATAGTTATCAGGCCTTCAAAAATAAAATCGCTGTCGTTTGCCTCAAAATTGGTTTTAAATTTTTCTTCCATTGCGGAATAGTTCTCGATAAACAAATTCAATGCCTGAACATACTCATTTAATTGGTTATCATCCATTTGTTCTATTTCCCCGGCAATGTTTAAGTTGGCAATTTTAAGCAACTGTTCCTTGTTTATCATTATCGTAACACTCCTTTTCAAAATCCATCACGCGGCCGGCATTGCTCATCCCTTAAACCGTTATTTGATTTAATATTTCCGAGGCGTTGTCGCAATCAAAATCTTTAAACGCCATGAGCGCGCTTTCCAGTAACGCGTTGGTTTCGTGTCCGAAATCGTAAGCCAATAAATCGCTGACGGCTCCCGCGCCCTCAAGGTTATCATAATCATTTGCCGCTTCCAAGGCTTTTTGGATATTATCCCGCAGATAACCGGGGTCTCCTTTTTCTTTTTCGGACGCGGCGGTTTCCGCGGTTTGAAAAATTACCGACAGTTGAGCGTGAAGCGACATGAGTTTTTCTTTGAGGGGGGGGAACTGTTCCATGCAGAAATGAATATCCCCGTTCTTTGAAGACATTTCCAATTTGAACGCGATTTTTGACAACTCCATCGCTCCGATGGTGGAAAGCACGCCCTTCATTCCGTGTATGGAAATAGCGAAATTGTTCAGGTTCCCGCCGTTCAGATAATCGGACATTTTATCGCAATCGGTTATGAGTTTTTGGTAAAAAAGCTCCAGTGAATCGCGGTACATATCTTCAATGCCGGAGACCCGGTTTAAACCTATTTCCGCGTTAATATCACCGATATTGCGGAGCGCGTCCCAAAAAGCGCTGTGCGCCTCGGCGTCCGGGGTAATAACGCGCGCCGTTTCCGCTTTTTCTTCATATTTGATTTTTTCAGGCGGCAGCCAATTAATAAGGGCTTCGTTCAATTCATGCAAATCAATCGGTTTTGAGACAAATTCATTTAGCCCGTTGGCCAAATACATTTCCTTAGCGCCATGAATCGCGTTCGCGGTGAGCGCGATTATGGGCATCCGTTCATATTTCCCCCCGAGCTTCCTTATTTCGGCGGTTGCCTCAATCCCGTCCATTTCCGGCATCATATGGTCCATAAATATAATGTCAAAGTCATTTTTACGAACGAGATCGATAGCCTCCCGGCCGGAAAGCGCCGTTTCAGGGTTGATTTTTGACAGGCTCAGGAGACCGCGCGCGACTTTGAGGTTAAATTCGTTATCGTCCACCACTAAAATATTGGCGTCCGGCGCGCTTAGGCTTTGAGGATTTTTTTCACTCTTATCATATCTGACATTTTCCTCCTCGCCTTGAATTATAGGGACAATAACCGTGAAAGTGGAGCCTTCTCCGTAATTGCTGTCAACCATTATCTCGCCCCCCATCATTTCTACGAAAGACTTGGTTATGGCAAGGCCCAAACCCGTCCCGACGATGCCCCTGTTCTTCTGATTGTCGACTTGCACGAAAGCGGAAAACAATTCCGGAATTGTTTCTTTGCGGATTCCCCTGCCGGTATCCTTAATCTCGAATATAAGCGAATCGTTCGCCGCGGACGCTTTTAACCTGACATATCCCTTTTCCGTAAACTTAACGGCGTTTGAGCAAAGGTTCGTCAATATCTGCCTGAGCTTTATGTCGTCTCCGAAAAGATATTTGGGAAGTTCGCCTTCGCTCTCATATATGAACTCAAGCTCTTTCTTTTGCGCCATAAACATGAACAGGGAAACGATATTATCCATGAATACATCAAAATCGAAATCGACGGGATTCAGCTCCAATTTTCCCGTTTCGATTTTGGACATGTCCAATATGCTGTTTATTATGTCGAGAAGCGAGCACGCGGACACGTTTATATCGTTTGCATAGTCCTTCTGGCGTTGATTGAGGTCTTCATTCAGCAAAAGCTCCGACATGCCGATAATCGCGTTCATGGGCGTCCTGATTTCGTGGCTCATGTTGGCGAGGAAAGAAGACTTCGCGCTCGACGCGACTTCGAGAGATTCCATAATCTTATGCAGGGATTTAAGGAATTTGGATATAAACAAGTTGAATATGACAAAAATCAGCGATATTAAAACAAGCACCACAAGAAACAAAACGGTCATGGCGTTTTTATAATCGCTCGGACTGTCGGGCATAACAGCGGCGGAGTACCATTCCAGCGCCGGAATCGTACCGACTGCAATTGTTCCCTGGGGAGCGTTAAAAGTTTGCGTTTCGCCGGGTTCAAGGGCCGCCGCTTTAGATAAAAAATCGACGCCCGCATCGCCCAAAGCTTCTTCTATGTTATTTTTCGCAACCACCAGCTCGATATTTTTCGCTCCGGTGATTTCTCCCTGGGCGTTGAATAAGTAAAAATCCGCCCCGCTTTCGTCGTCCCGGTAAATCATATTGATAAAATCCGACAGCTCGAAGCCTGTTCCCACTATCCCTATGGGCTTGCGCGCGTCGTCGAAAACCGGCGCGTTGATCCAAAGATTGGTTACATTGATATCCGGATTATAATTAATATTAAAGTTATAATCTTCCGTCTCATAAAGGGTCATCGGGTACCAATAATTTTCGGGGTTTTCCGCGTCAACCCAATATGAGTCGTTGTCATCGGAATAAAACATTCTGTCTATATCGTTTATCCAAAAAACTGAGAACCCCGCGAAAGCGCGGCGGTAAGAGACCATTTCATCGAAGGCGATTTTTTCCAGTTCCCGGTCTCCCGGATTTGCAAAATATCGTTTAACCAGCGGCGAATCCGCCAATTTAAGAACAAGGGAGATTTCGGAGTTTACGAAGGTTTCCAGTTTTATCCGTTCAATCTCTAACATTTGGGACAATTCACTGCCCTTGTTTGTTCTGATAATCTCCCGCATGGAAAAAATAAAAGCCGCGCTTCCCACCGCGAGTATTATCAAAAACAAAACGGCGGAAAATACAACAAATCCGTTCATTGAGAGGGTTTTGTTTTTGAGCGGAATCCTGTTTGCCTGATCAGTTGTGTTTGTTTTTTCTGTCATGTCCGCCCCTCAAGAGGAATTATTTATCCAGCCATCTCTGAAAGTTCTCCCGAAAGAGTTTTTGCAGATGTTCAGCGACAGGCCCCGGCTTGCCGCCCGAGATCCGCGTTTCTCCGATTCGCACGACGGGCACGACCTCCTTCCATGAGCTGGTGATGAACGCCTCGTCGCATACGGGGAGCTCCGACACCTCGGGGCATCGCTCCTCGACGGTGAAACCGTTCTCGCGGGCAAGTTCGAGAACTATGCTTCTCGTCACTCCGCCGAGCACCTTCCCGAGCGGAGCGGTGATGATTTTTCCGTCCCTGCATATGAAGAACGAACTCCTAAGCGTCTCCGTCACATATCCGTCGGGGCAATAGAGACATTCGAGAACGTCGTCGCGTCCCGCCTGCTGCATCATGCCGAACAGATAATTTATGCTCTTTACGAGAGGATACGGGCGGCGTTCCGTCGTGGGTTGGAGGGCGACGCCTGTTTTGTATTCCTCGGGATTGACGGCGGGGCCCTTCTCCAATATCACGAAATGCCTCGGGTGGGGGAACAGGCCGTGTTTATCGACGTCGCCTCCGGTTATGTACAGCTTGGCAAGGCAGTTGCCGTTCTCCGGGCAGTCAGGGTGGTTGCCTCCCTCGCGGACCACGCGCTTCAGATCGGAGATTATCGTTCCGTCCCCGACGTTTATCCCGGCAATGCGCGCGCCCTCCTCAATACGATCTATGTGGGCGGTGATGGCCATTGCCTTCCGGTCGTAATATTTTATGCTGTCGAACACGCCGACGCCCCTCTGGATCACAAGATCGGTGACGGGCAGAGCACATTCGCCGGTCGGTCGCCACTCTCCATTCATATAGCATATCGACATAAATACCCCTCCTATACCCGTGTGGATACGTGTTCGCCACGTAAGACAAGTATAAGCCAAATCGCGGTGTTTGCGTGTTAAATGAGTGATAAAATATATTTTAGTTGTAAATTTTTATCGGGGTGGATCGAATGGGATTCAGGGTGATGGCGATATATCCGAACGCGTTTGAGACCAAAGCCGCTCTCTACGATGACGAACGCGAAATTTACCGCGCGGTGACGAAGCCTGATCCGCTTGATATTTACATGGCCCGCACTCCCGAGGATGAGTTTTCGGTACGGTTCGGTCCGCTAGAGGAACCTCTGAACGCCTGGGTCTCCGAAAACAATCGTTTTGACGCGATTATTGGGCTCGCGGTAATACCGGGCATCGAGCGGACCGGCGTGTATTTGCTTGACGAAGAATTCTTCAAGCGGACGAAATTTACCAACAGGGCGGGGCGGGTCATAAATCAGGGCGTGATAATGGCGTCACGCGTCGCGCGCCGCGCGTCGTCGAAGGTTTTCGCGATGGTCCCCTTTCTCATGTCGGAGGTGGACGCTGCGCGCAGAATTTCGGGGGCGCCCGGTTTGGTCTTCGGGCGCATGACGCACACGGTCCCGATAAAAAACGCGCTTTCCGCCGCGGCAAACGAACTGGGAAAATCGCCTCGGGAGGTCTCTTTGGTAATCGCGTATCTCGGCGAAAATTTTTCTGTCTGCTCGCACAGCGAAGGCAGGGCCCGTGACTTTTCCAACGCGTTCGAGCGCGGCCCCTTCTCTCCCTGGCGCAGCGGCGGCGTCCCGGCGACGGCGGTTATTCGCATGGCCTACAGCGGCATGTGGTCGAAAATCGACCTGATAAGGACCGTGACCTTCGGGAGCGGCATGAAGGGCTATACCGGTACGAGCGATATAAACAAGGTAATATCCCGCGCGGAGTCGGGAGACGCTTATTCGTCGCTCATACTGAACGCGATGGTATATCAGGTTGCGTCGGAGATAGCCTCGCAAGCCGCAGCCTTGCGAGGCAAGATAGACGCGATAGTGATAACGGGCGACCTTGCGGAAAATAACTATATTGTGAGCGCAATCACGGAGAGGGTGTCGTGGATAACAAACCGGATAATGGCATTTAGAGGGGAGGACGAACTTTTAATCATGGCCCGCGCCGCGCTTAGGGTGCTGAGGGGCGAGGAAGCTACGCGGCTGGCATAAAAAAAAAGCCCTCGACGAGGGCTTTTTTTTATGCCAGTCCGGTGCTGCCGAATCCTCCCGACGATCTGGCCGTATCGCCCAGCTCGTCCGTTTCAACTATATCCGCCCGCGCGCAGGGGGCAAAGACTATCTGCGCTATCCTGTCCCCCCGCCTGACGGAAAATTTTTCCTGTCCGAGATTGATCATTATCATGCGGACCTCGCCGCGATAATCGGAGTCGATAGTGCCGGGGGAGTTCAGCAGGGTCACACCGTGTTTTAGGGCAAGCCCGCTCCTTGGGCGCGCCTGCCCCTCAAAACCGGGCGGTATTTCGAGATATATCCCCGTGCCTACCGAGGCCCTTTCTCCCGGCTCAATATCAATGTCCTCGGCGGAGCGAACGTCCAGCCCCGCCGAGCCGGGGGTCGCGTAAGACGGGATGGGTATATCCCTCGCGAAATCCCCTCGCTTTATCCTAATGGTCACGCCCATTATCGCGTCTTCTGTCCGGCCTGTTTTCGCGGTCTCTCCGATCCCCCCGGTGGTCTCCCCGGAAATTATTCCTCGGTCTGCCGTCGCGGTCGCCGCGTCCCTCAGGTCTCGGTTCGCGCCTTGATTCCTCCTGTTTCGGCAGAGCGGCGTACTTTGCGTCGCGTTCCCGCTCGACGTCCAAATGAGCGGTGAGCGCCGCGTCGTCCGCGAAAGCGGCCGCCTGTTCGATTGCCCTGCGGCGCGAGAGGTTGACGCGGTTCATGTCGTCTATCTCTTTCACGACGACGAGCACCTCGTCCCCGATCGCGAACGCGTCCTCGACTCTGGGGATGCGGCTCGTGCTGATCTCGCTGACGTGGAGCAGCCCTTCCTTGCCCGGCAGAACCTCGACGAACGCGCCGAAATTAATGAGGCGCGTCACCCGGCCCTTGAAAAATTCCCCGGCTTTAATCTCCCGCGTGAGGTCGTTGATTATATTCCGCGCGTTCTCCGCGGCTTGCGATTCAATCGCTGAGATATACACGCGGCCGTCGTCCTCCACGTCGATCTTGGCTCCGGTGCTTGCTACTATCGAGCGGATTGTCTTGCCTCCCGGCCCAATTACCTCCCGTATCTTCTCGGGATCGATGGTCATTGTGAGTATGCGCGGGGCGTTGGGTGATATTTCGGGGCGCGATTGCGCGATTGCGGAATCCATTGCTTCCAAAATTTTCATCCTGCCCGCTTTGGCCTGCCCGAGCGCGTCTTCCAGCACCGAGCGCGTGATTCCTCCGGCCTTGTTGTCCATCTGGAGAGCGGTCACTCCGTCGCGCGTGCCGGCCACCTTGAAGTCCATGTCGCCGTAGTGATCCTCAAGGCCCTGAATGTCCGAGAGGATACCGATCTTTCCATTGTCGGCTATCAGCCCCATCGCGATGCCCGCGACGGCCTTTTTTATCGGAACGCCCGCGTCCATCATCGACATGCTTCCCCCGCATACGCTCGCCATCGAACTGGACCCGTTCGATTCTAATATATCCGACACCACGCGCACAACGTAGGGGAATTGTTCTTCCTCCGGCATCATCCCGCGCAGGGCGCGCTCCGCCAGCGCTCCATGCCCTATCTCGCGCCGGCCCGGTCCGCGCATCGGCCGCACCTCGCCGACGGAAAACGGCGGAAAGTTGTAGTGCAGTATGAAGCGTTTCGCGGGTTCGTCCCACTTAATGCCGTCGAGCAACTGATCGTCCGTGCCTACCATGCCCAGCGTCGTGACCGCGAGCGACTGCGTCTCGCCTCGCGTGAAGAGCGCCGAGCCATGCGTTCGCGGCAGCAGGCCGACGTCACATGTGATCGGCCGCACCTCATCCATCGCCCGCCCGTCCGCGCGGCGTCCCTCGTCCAGAATCAGCCGGCGCACGTTATGCTTGACAAGTTCGTCCATCAGTGACGCTATATAATTTTTCGAGTCGGGATATTGTTCTGAGAAGTGTTTTTCGATCTTGCCGTTAATTTCGGAGATTGCGTTTGCCCGTTCCTGTTTGGCGTGGATCTGAATAGCGGCGTATATTTCGTCCGTCAGATTTTGCTTCGCCCAATCGTCTATCTCGCTGATTTTGTGGGGCGCGGGCAGTATAATCTTTTCCTTCCCGATCTTGCCTCGCATGTCCGATATGAAGTCTACTATCTTAATTATCTCCCGAGAGGCCAGTTCGAGCGCGTCGATAAGAAGTTCCTCGCTGAGCTCGCCCGCCCCCGCCTCGACCATCGTGACGCCGTCCCTGTGCCCCGCCACGATAAGATCGAGTTTGCTGAGGTTAATTTCCGGCTCCGTGGGGTTCACGATGAACCTGCCGTCCACGTATCCTATTCTGACCGCGCCGATCGGCCCGTTCCAAGGGATGTCGGAAATCGCGAGCGCGGCTGACGCCGCGTTTATCGCCAAAATTCCCGGCGCGTTTACCTGGTCCACTGAGAGGACCGTGCCCACCACATGGACGTCGTTCCGCATGTACTCCGGGAAGAGAGACCTAATCGAACGGTCCGTGACCCTCGCGGAAAGGATCGCGCTCTCCGACGGCCGGCCTTCCCTTTTGATGAAGCCGCCGGGTATTTTGCCGGCCGAGTAATATCTCTCCTCGTAATCGACGAGGAGAGGAAAAAAATCCAGCCCTTCCCTCGCGGTCTGCGACATGACGGCAGTGACCAGCACCACAGTCTCCCCACAGGACGCGACTATCGACGCGTTGGCCTGACGAGCCAGACGTCCCGTTTCAAATGAAATGGTCTTTCCATCCATTTCGAGGCTATAAATTTCAGCCATTTTTTCTCCCCCTACTTTCCATATTTGTGTCCGGGCCATAATAGCACAAAGAGAGTAATAAGTAATAGAGGGGAACTTAACTTAAGTAGGGCATAAGTAGTAATTGACGATGTTAGCGCAAAATCGTTGTTATTGTGTACAATTGTTGTCGTGAAAGGGGTTTGTGATTACCATGGCGGCAAGACAAATTGGATTATCGAGTGAACTGCTCATACCCCCCGGAGAAACATTGCGTGAGGCTATGGAAGACAGGAATATGAACCGGAAGGAACTTGCAATGCGAACTGCTTTTACCGAGAAGCATATTAGTAAAGTGCTTAATTGTAAATCGTCCATATCTTCGAGATTCGCAATGGCTCTTGAAACAGCGCTTGATATTGATGCGGCTTTTTGGATAAACCTGCAAGCGAATTACGACATTGAGCTTGCCTGTTTATTAGAACAGGTAAAGGAAGAAGTTCGCCAAACAGGTTAAGGTTAAGCCGTGGGAAGCAATTTTCAAAATACTTGAAGAAATTTCCGAACCAAACCCTGACGAATACCTGATAAAAACCGCCGTCGAGATATAGAGGGCACAAAAAAAGGGCGCTGTGTCAGCGCCCTTTCAAGCATCAGGTTTTTAACTACGGCGTCGTCGGCGTCGTTTGCCTCATAGGCAAAAGGAATGCATTTTGGTCTGCAAATGCGGTCTGGGTTGCTGCATTAGGTTTAACAACACTACTTGCTGTTCCATCGCTCACGTTAGCAGCCACACCACCTACATCAACTGCCTTCTTTTCAAGGCTTTTCTTTATGCTGGTTGTATTGTAATCAGCAGCCAACACAAGACCAACGTATTCAGACTCGCCTTCTGTAACAAAGGCTAAACCCGAATATTTTTTATTATCAACGAGATTTTTGTTCATTAACTGTATTACCCTCGCTTGATTAGCTGCTTTCGGCGTTTCCATCTCCTCGACGAGGAACATATGCGCCGCTGAAAGCACAGTACGCGTGTCGCTGATGATATTGGACGCTCTGACGCTGTCCAGTACCGGACCCATCGACAGAAGTACCATACCCGCCAGGATACCGATGATCATAATTACTATCAGAAGCTCAACCAGTGTAAAACCGCCCTTACGTTTCATATCGAAATACCTCCTAATTTTTTGCGGGACGCTGTCCCAATTTTCGCTGTCGCCATATCCGTTAATCAAATAAAAAATGTTTCACCATGCCGTTGAATTTTAGTTTGCCTTCATGCCGGGCATCAGCCTCCTTTCTTCGTCAAGATCCGTTTCTACAGGAAATGCTGCATCGCCCCGATAATGGGTATAAACACCGAGGCTACGACCAAACCGACTACCAGCCCCACGAACACTATCATTACCGGTTCTATTATGGCGGTTAATCCTTTGATCTTTTCGTCCAATTCCATGTCGTACCAGTCGGCGACCTTTGACAGAACTTCGTCAATCTGGCCCGTTTCCTCTCCCACCGCCACCATGTGGCCGACCATAGAGGGAAAGAGTTTCTGTTCCCTGATTGATACGCTCATCATGATTCCGTTCTGGGCGCGATCCCTTATTATGCTGAATGCCTCTCCGATGACGAAGTTGTCGGCGACTCCCGCGGACATCTCTATCGAGTCCAATATTGAAACTCCGGCTGTGACCAGCGTCGCGAGAGTCCTGAACGCCCGCGTCATGATGCTCTTGAATATGATGTCGCCGAAGACCGGCAGTTTCAGCTTGAGCTTGTCAAACGTTTCCTTGCCCTTCTCCGTCCTGTTGATGTGCTTGATGGCAAACGCAATGATGATGAACGGAATCGGAAACGCCCACCAATACGCCCTGAGCATATCCGAAAAGCCGAATATCGCGGCCGTAATCGCGGGCATATCCGTTATGCCTATGTTGGCAAACGCCTTTCTGAAGGTGGGCACTATGAACAGGCACAAACCTACGAGCACCATGATGGTGATGAATACTATCACCGCCGGGTACATCATGGCGCCCTTTATCTTCTTCTGGAGCGCGTACTGCGCTTCAACGAAAGAGGCCAGCCTGGACAGGGTGACGTCCAAAATTCCTCCCTCCTCGCCGGCGCGGAGCAGCGCGACTTCAAGGTTGGTGAAAATTTTGGGATGCCTCGCGAACGCGGCCGCCGTCGTTACTCCTCCGCTGACCGCGTCCCGTATTTCGTTGATTGCTTTGCTCAGCGTTTTGTTTTCTACCTGAGAGGCCATAAGGTCCATTGTGGCGGCTATGGTAATCCCCGCGTTGACCATTGTGGACATTTGTTTGAACAGAACGTTTTTGTCTTTGAGCGTGACTTTTTTGGGGAACAGATTGATCTCGATGTTTGTATTAAGGGCGGAGCCTCCCCCCGCTTTATCTCCCGAAAGCAAGCCGCCGCCCTGCGCTTCGACGGAGATTGGAGACCAACCCTGTTCTCTCATCCAGGAAACGGCAGCCGATTCGTTCGCGGCTTCGCGGGTTCCGGTGCTGATGGCGCCGGTGGCAGTTCTCACTTTATACTTGAATAACATTATCTCAATCCTCCCGCCCACAGACGCGCTCAAACTTACTTTCTGAAGATTTTGATACTTTATAAAGCGCATTTTAGTGACAAGCATAATAATTTCAATGGGCCTCAAGACTCATATTAATCACAATATCAAAAACATGCCAAAGGCTTTATTGGGCGTTCTTTTTTCTTCGTCACCGCCGCTGCGATTTTTCAAGCGGCGTTTTTTGATTTGACGGTGTGGATAACAACCGCTCGCGTGTGCGCGCGCAAATTGTCTTTTGCGTATAAAATATGAAGTCGCTGAAAATAAATTTTTCCCGCGGAAGCGTAGATGAATCGGCGAAGGGAGAGGCGGCATGGCGTCATCGTGGAACTTACCAAATTTGCTGAGCTTATCCAGGGTTTTCCTGGCTCCGCTCGTGATGGTCTTTCTTTCGGTCCGGAGTCTCGGGACTTTCGAGATAAAGACGGGGGGGCTCGATATCACGGCCAACATCGGCGACATAATCGCCGGGATTGTCTTCATAGCGGCGAGCATAACGGACGCGGTGGACGGATATTTCGCGCGTAAGCGCGGAATGGTGACGAGTCTCGGAAAATTCATTGACCCGCTCGCCGATAAGATACTCGTGGTGGCGGCCCTTATCACGCTCGTGGAATTGAAGCGGCTGCCGGCGTGGATAGTCGTGATTATCGTGTCGCGAGAGTTTATAGTGTCCGGGGTACGGATGGTAGCGGCGGCGGACGGCGTCGTCATCCCAGCCTCAAGGGGCGGAAAAGCAAAAACCGTGAGCCAGATAATAGCGATAGCGATGATGATCCTGGATGTTCCGTTCGCGATGCCGGTTATGTGGATAGCCATGCTGCTGACCGTGTGGTCCGGCATGGACTACCTGATAAAGGGCCGTGATTATTTTTGCTGACGATTACTCCGCTCAAACTTTACGGGGCGCGAAACTGACGCGATACTGATTTCCGGTCTTGCCGCCCGGGAATTTGATACAGTTGCGACAATCGGCTATAATTAAATTGCAAGAACGCTTCAAAAAAGAGGAGGATATACTAATGAATAAATACGTTTGCTCAGTGTGTGGATACATTTACGACCCGGCCGCCGGCGATCCCGATTCGGGAGTGGCGCCCGGCGCCTCATTTGAAAACGTTCCCGACGATTGGGTGTGCCCGATTTGCGGAGTCGGAAAGGATATGTTCGAACCGGAGTGATATTTGAGCTCCGCGCCTATTAATGACTATATCTATAAAAATTAAGGAGCCCGCGCGGGCTCCTTAATTTATGCCCGTCAGCAGCGCTTCGACGCTCCGCAGCAGTTCGGCGCGATCGATATGGGGACCGCACTCGACGGTGAGCGAAAATCCTCTGTCGAACGCGTTCACGGCGACTGAATATCCCAATACCGGGTCGCGCTCTATCGTCGATTTGAAACCTCCGACCTGCGTGATCTCGTATGTCGCCTGCCCCGCGCTCGCGGATGTGCCGGAGGGCGGCTGATTGTAAAATCTTGGTCCCGCGCCACAAAGCAGCGTTGCCTTGAGCGGGACGCCGCTGTTCGTCCTGTAGTCCCTCTCCTGCCAATATCCCTGATTTCCCGACACGGCTTCCAGTTGCGCGGTTCGCAGCTCCCCGCACTGCCATCCCTCAATCTCGGGAAGCCCGGGAACGCTTTCCGCTTCAGCGAGGGCGCTCCCCGCAAAAATCGCAAAAAAAATCAGGAACATCAGGGTAAACGAGCAAACTCTCATAACAAGCACACCTCTTTGAAATTTTTATTTTTTATACGGTATTATGATACTATCATTGGCGCTTTACGTTACAGAGGAGAATCAACCAAATGGAAAAAACTTTTTCAATACGGGTAATCGGGTGTCAGATGAACGATTACGACGGGGACAAACTTAGGGGGGAACTCTCGGCTCTCGGCTGGAGGGAGGCCGCTGAGGAAGACTCGGAGTTCGTAGTATTTATAACTTGCAGCGTGAGGGAGAGGGCGGAGCATAAAGCGGCGAGCGAAATAGGAAAATTCAAACGCAGTTGGAACTCACGCCGGAGGCCGCATGTGGCGTTGCTAGGGTGCATGGCCGCGAGGATAGGAGCCGCCGCCGCGAAAAAATTTCCGTGGATTTCAGTATCGGCCGGTCCCTCGCATTTGGGCCTCGTCCCGGCCGCTATGGAGCGGGCGCTTTCGGACGGGACGCGCTTCATCATGGACGACGGCGCGAAAATACCACCGGCGGAACTTTCATGCCTTCCAAAGACGATTAATAACCGGCATAAAGCGTATATCACGATAGCGAACGGCTGCGACCAGTTCTGCTCGTACTGCATCGTCCCATACGTGAGGGGGCGCTTTGCGTCGCGCCCTCCCGGGGAGATCATGGAGGAAGCGCGCGCGCTGGCGCGCGGCGGGGTGGTGGAGATAACCCTGCTGGGACAGAACGTCAACACTTACGGACGCGATTTCGCGGACGAACATGCCGGGCACGGATTCGCGAAATTATTATCCGACGTGGCGTCGATTGATGGTCTGAAGCGGATACGATTCGTCACATCGCACCCGTCTGATTTTACCGGCGATATTTTGGACGTGATGAATTCACGCGCCAATGTCTGTCCCTCGATAAATCTCCCGGTGCAAGCCGGAAGCGACAAGGTATTGCGCGAGATGAACCGGGGTTATACGAGAGATGAGTACATTGCCCTCGTTAAGAGAATACGCGAAGCGCTCCCCGAGGTGGGGCTCACTACCGATTTGATAGTCGGTTTTCCCGGAGAGGCCGAGGACGAGTTCGAGCAGTCGGCCGCGCTGTTGGAGGAGATTCGGTTCGACCTGGCGCACACCGCGGCGTACTCGCCGAGAGAGGGAACGCCCGCGGCCCTGAGGACCGATCAGGTGCCGCCGGAGGAACGAGCCCGGAGGCTGGTCAGGGTGAACGAGCTGCAAACCCGGATATCCGGGGAGATAAACGCGTCGCTTATAGGCAACGTTTACGAGACTCTGTTGGACGAGCCGGCCAAAAAGGGCGAGGGACTTCTGCAGGGCAGAACCGCCGCCGATAAAGTTGTTCTCGTGAAAGCTCCGGCTGAATATGTCGGCGCTTTCCGGAACGTCAGGGTGACGGGTTCGAGTCCGTGGTGCCTTGAGGGGGAAATAATATGAATCTGTCCGGCGACGGCGCGAAAAAATGGATATTCCTCGCCGCCGGAATATCCTGTTTCATACTTGCGCTGATCCTCACCATGACATTTCGCGGCGCGTTCGCGCCAGAGGAAATAGTGCCGAGCGCGCCGCTGAACGCGTCTTTTACAAGCGGATCCGTGACAGGCGAGCCTGAAATATCCGGGCAGTCCGCCGCGCCTGCTTCCGAGACGTGGGCCGTGTACGTAACGGGAGAGGTTAATCTCCCCGGCATTTACGAGATTGAACCCGGCAGCAGGGTGAGCGCGGCGATCGACAAGGCCGGTGGGTTCTCCAGCGACGCGGACCGGGAGGCGATAAATCTCGCCGAGAGATTGAGCGACGAAGCCCACATTTCCGTTCCGTCAAAGAACGCGTCAACCCCGCCCGGGGATGCAAATCAAGGCGGGGTCACTTATCCTTCGGGCGCCCGAAATACTCCGGCGAATAACACGCCGGGCGAAAGAGAAAAAATCGACGTCAACAGGGCGGACGCGGCGACACTTGCCACGCTTCCCGGCATCGGCCCAAGGATTTCGGAAAGTATCATCGCGTACCGGGATGAACACGGGCCGTTTCCCGACATTGAATCGCTGCGGTCTGTGACGGGAATAGGCGAAAGGCGTTTGGAAGCCATCAGAAACCTGATCAGGGCGGGCGATTGACAAAATACGTACCGGCACGGCCTGTACGCACGCCGCTGGGCGAGGCTCCGGCCTTCGCTATCGCCGTTTCGTTTTCGATTTTCATACTCGCGCGGGTAGATATGGGGACAGGCGTTGTATTTGCCGCCCTGCTCGCTTTAATTTTCGGAGCGGGCTGGATATGCCTTGGCACGGAATACCCCGCCAAATCCTCCCTGTCCGTGGCGACGGTTATGCTTGCCGTGTCGGTTCTCGGTATCCCGTACATAAACGCGCGGATCACGCGCGAGGTTTTTTTTCCAAAATCAATCGAAGCAAGCGGCGTCGTCCTGAGCGATCGCCGTATGGGATATACCCAAACCGCTCTCGTCCGCGTGAAGCAGGGGAAATTCTCGCGCGGCCAAAAATTCGTCCTCAGACATTACGGCGAGATTCGCGGTGGAGACGTAATCCGATTCTCGGGGGATGTTGCGGAATTTAAAAGGGCAAGCGAACCCCGCAAATTCGACGAATTTTTATACTGGAGAGCGCGCGGGGCGTCGGTTTCCGTCAATGCGCGGAAAATAGAAGTAACGGGACGGGAATTCGGAGCGCCTTACGTCAGGTATTTGCTCGGAGAGCGAATCAAAGCCGCGCTTCCGCGCCGCGCCGCCGGTTACATAGCCGCCGCGTGGCTGGGGGAGAGGGACGGCGAGCTCGCCGAGCTTCACAGAAACGCCGGCACGTCCCATATCCTTGCTGTCTCGGGCTTTCATATCGGGATGGCATACGCAATATGCTGGTTTTTGTTGAGAAGATTTAAGTACAGGCTTTACGTCATCAGCGCGGTGATATGGCTCTACGCCCTGCTCTCGGGAGCGTCGCCGAGCGCGTTGCGCGCCGCTTTGATGCTGCAATTCATTTTAGCCGGAAAATTGCTTGGGGAGTCGGGCGGTTCTTTTAACGGAGCGTGCGTGGCGGCAAGCGTAATGCTGCTTTGGAATCCGTGGATTTTTTGGGACGTCGGGTGGAGGATGTCGGTGCTGTCAGTCCTGGCCCTCACGTCGCTTTTCTCGCTTGACGCCGGAACCGGGACGAAATATTTGATCTCGTCTCCCCTCATGTGGCTGGCGTCCTCGATACAGGCCGCCTGGACATTCGGCTTCGTGCCACTTGCGGGGCTCGCGGTTAATTTTTTCGCCGTTCCCTTTTTCGGAGTTTTGCTGCCCGCCGCCTCGATACTCTCGCTTCCGGCGCTCGCCGGGATGCGGGGCGGAAAATATTTCATAATGCCGGCTGAAATTTGTTTCTCTATGTGGGAGCGTTTTTCCGATAACGTCACGTATCTCATTCCGCAGCAGGCGGATTTTTCGTATCCGCTGGTCGTAAGCGGCGTGCTCGTTATGACTTATATGTTCGCGCGGGGTTGCGGTTTTCCGGGTTCGAGGGCATACTTTGCAACGGGTACGGGCGCGGTCTTCCTTGTTTTTATATTGTTAGGCGTTTTTTGATTCACCGAAATTAATTGGAGGGAACAATTATGCTGTTGGTACTCGATATAGGTAACACGAACATTTCAGTGGGCGTGTACGATGAAGATCTGGTGATTCAAGCGCGCTTCTCATCGACGGAACGAACCGCCGACGAGGCCGGACTTCTTTTGGAAGGCCTGCTGCGTTCAAAGAATGTCCCCCTGAACGCTATCGACGGGGCGATTCTCTGCTGTGTCGTCCCAAATCTTGAGGTCGCGTGGCGCGGCGCTGTAAAGGAATACTTCGGATTCGACCCCCTGACCGTATCCCACAAACTGGACCTCGGGATAAAAATCGACGTCGACTTCCCCGGAGAAGTGGGAGCGGACCGGCTGGCGAACGCCGTGGGCGCGGCGGCGAAATATGGCGCTCCGGTAATAGCCGTCGATCTCGGTACGGCGATAAATATCGACGCGGTATCGCGTGACGGTTCTTACATCGGCGGCGCAATAGCTCCCGGGCTTATGACGAGCGTGGGGACTCTGTTCTCAAGAACGGCAAAACTCCCGCAGGTCGCCCTCGAAGCTCCGCCGCGGGCGATAGGCAGAAACACGATAAACGCTATCCAGTCCGGCATCATCTACGGGTACGCCGGCCTCGTCGACGAACTGGCGAGGCGAATCCTGAACGAACTTGGGCAGGACGCGGCTGTCGTTGCCACGGGCGGCCACGCGGACACGCTCGCGGCCGAGTCGAATATGATCAAGACCGTCGATCACTGGCTGACGCTGGACGGACTTAGGGTAATCTACAAACGCAACAGCAAGCGTTAAATATGACGGGTGAAAAAAAATTTTACATAGGCGGCGTGGAAGCCGCGAATCCGATATGGCTCGCTCCGCTCGCGGGAGTGACGACCCGCGCGTTCAGGGATTTTCATAAGCGAATGGGCGCGGGTCTGGTGCATACGGAGATGATCAGCGCGACGGGCCTGTTATATAAAAATAAAAAAACGTTCAGGATGATAGGCGACAGTTTGGAACCGGGACCGGCCGTGGTGCAGTTATTCGGCCCGGACGCATCGGGAATGGTTGGCGCGGCGGAGACGGCTCTACGAATAAGGAGATTCGACGCCCTCGAGATCAACATGGCCTGTCCGATGCCTAAGGTGACAAAAAAATGCGGCGGCGCGTCGCTGCTCTCGAATCCCGCCGAGGCCGTCATGATGGTTAAAGGCCTGAAATCCCTCGGCCTGCCGGTGTGGGTGAAGCTTAGAAAGACCGGCGAAGACACGCACCCGCTCGGCACGATCGATTTTTGCCGAAAGATGCTTGACGCGGGGGCGGATCTCCTGATAATCCACGGCAGAACTCCGGCGCAGAGATACGAAGGCGTCGCGGACAAAGAGGCGGTCATATCCGCCGCGCGGAAATTTCCGGGGATGATAGCGGCGACCGGCGATTTTTTCGCGCCGGAGGACGCAGGACTTTATTTGGGCGGAGGGTGTGTGGCGGCGCTCGCGGCGAGGGGAGCGATAAAGGACGCGTTTCTGATTCCGAGAACGCTTCACGCTCTCGGCTATGAGGCGGACGCGAAATTAATCGACCCAACCGTGGCCGATAGAATCGATATGCTGCTCGCGGCGGGTATGGAGGCAAAGTCGCGCGAGGGAGAACGCCACGCCCTTGTGATGATCAAGAGGCTGACGGCAGGGATGTTTAAGGGCTCCCCCGGAGTCTCTGAGCTGAGGCGCGTCGTCGCGTCGTGCGGTGACTGGGCCTCGCTTGAAGGCGCGCTTTCGCTTTTTGCCGGAACTGACGATTTTGTCTCACACCACCCGAGGGCAGCGTGGTAAAATAATCACGACTTTCTGAATCTGGGAGGAATCATTGTGAGCGACGATAACGTCACGAATGACAACATTGGAACAACCGAGACGCCCGAGGAGGAAATTTTCCGGCAAAGGAAGGACAAACTCGACAGGCTTCGTTCGGAGGAAGGTTATGACCCTTACTTAAATGACTGCTGGGACGTACGGCAAAAGTTCTCGGAGGTTCGTGAAAAATACGGCGGCCTTGCCGCCGAGGAATCGTCCGGCGACGAGCTGTCGGCGGCAGGCCGGGTATTAACCCTTCGACGTCACGGCAAGGCGGCATTCGCCGACCTGATGGACGAGTCGGGAACCCTTCAGTTGTATTTTCATCAGGGTGAACTCGGCGAGGAACGGTATGCCTTCTTCAAGAAATGGGTTGATTCCGGGGACTTCCTCGGCGTAAAAGGCAAGGCTTTCAGGACAAAGCGGGGGGAGTTGTCCATAATCGTGTCGGAATTCTCCCTTCTGTCGAAATCCCTGCGCGCGCTGCCCGAAAAGTGGCACGGCCTCAAGGATATGGAGGTCCGCTACCGCAAAAGGTACGTAGATCTGATCGCAAATCCCGAGGTTCGCGAGACGTTCCGCAAGAGAGCCGTCATAGTCCGCACGTTCCGCGAAGTGCTGGAGCGCAACGGGACACTGGACGTACAGACGCCGATTCTCTCGAACATCGCCGGCGGCGCGAACGCGCGTCCGTTCGTTACGCACCATAACACCCTTGATATCGACCTGTACCTTCGCATAGCGACTGAACTGCACTTGAAGCGCCTGATAGTCGGCATGTTCGGGCGCGTTTACGAGATTGGCCCAAACTTTCGGAATGAAGGAATGGACTCGCGCCATAATCCCGAATTCACGGCGATGGAGGTCTACTGGGCATACGGCAGCTACCGCGAGATGATGACGCTCGCGGAGGAGATATTGGTCGCCTGCGCCGACGCGCTTGGGTCTCGAAAAATTAATTATCAGGAGAAGGAAATAGACTTCGAGCCGCCGTTTCGGCGCGCTACAATGGCGGAACTGGTGAAGGAACAAACGGGCGTCGACTTCATAGCAATATCCGACGCCGACGCGAGACGCTTCGCGAAGGAGCGCGGAGTGGAAATATCGAGAAACAGCACGAGATACGACATACTCCCGCTCTTTTTCGAGCGGTTTGTGGAGCATACACTTATACAGCCTACGTTCGTGTTCGGCCATCCGACCGTGATCTCGCCGCTCGCAAAGAGAAACTGGGAAAATCCCGATGTAACGGACCGTTTTGAACTCTTTATCAATGGCTGGGAAATAGCGAACGCCTTCAGCGAGTTGAACGACCCGATCGACCAGCGGTCACGCTTCGAAGATCAGGCAACTCGCAGGGACGACGGCGACGATGAGGCCCACCCCTACGACGAAGATTTTGTGAACGCGCTGGAGTACGGTATGCCCCCTACCGGCGGTATGGGTATAGGCATCGACCGCACGGTTATGCTGCTCACAAACTCAAGGAGCATCCGGGACGTGATCCTGTTCCCGACGATGAAGCCCCTTTAAGACGAAAAATTATGACGAATGAGACTCGCGACAACTCCGATTTCGAACTGGCGTCCGCGAGAGCGGAACAGTTGCGCCGAACAATTGCGTGGCATAACGAACTGTATTACGTCCACGATTCCCCCGAAATCACTGATCACGAGTACGACGCCCTGCTCCGTGAACTTGCCGGGATTGAGGCCGCGTATCCCGGGCTGCTGACGCCGGACTCGCCGAATATACGCGTCGGGGGAGCGCCGAGGACCGAGTTCCGCAAGGTCGTTCACGAAGCCCCGATGCAGAGCTTGGACAACGCGGTGGACAGAGATGAACTTGCCGCTTTTTTCGAGAGAACGAGAAAAAATCTCGATGATGACGGCTACGCATGGGTGTGCGAGCCAAAGATCGACGGTCTCGCGGTATCCCTCATTTACGATGACGGCCTGCTTGTAACGGCATCAACGAGGGGCGACGGGCTTGTGGGGGAGGATGTGACTCAGAACATCAGGACGATAAAATCACTGCCGCTTCGTATGAAACACCCGCGCCCCGGCCGGATAGAGGTTCGCGGAGAGGTCTGCATGGCGAGGGAGGACTTCGCGGAACTCAACAAATCACGCGAGGAGCAGGAGCTGCCGCCCTTTGCAAACCCGCGAAACGCCGCGGCGGGCAGCATCCGCCAGCTCGACCACAGGGTAACGGCGTCGCGAAATCTGAAAATTTTCCTGTACCATGTGAACGACGCGCCTTCGCTGGGGATAGATTCCCAGCACGGGTTATTCAGATGGCTTGAGGATGAGGGATTTTCGACCCACGGTCATGACAGGCTTTGCCGCTCGGATGACGAGATGTACCAATTTCTGGAGGAATGGGACGGGATTCGATTCGACAGCTCGATAAACACCGACGGCGTGGTGATCAAACTCGACTCCATGCCGGCGCGGGAGCGTTTGGGCAGCACGTCGAAGGCTCCTCGCTGGGCGATAGCGTTCAAGTATCCGCCGGAGGAAAAGCGGACGAGGATAATCAATATAGAAATTTCGGTCGGCAGAACGGGTGCACTCACCCCGACCGCCATTATGGAGCCTGTGACGCTGTCGGGAACGACCGTGAGGAGAGCGAGCCTGCACAATCAGGACGAAGTTGACAGAAAGGATGTTCGCGTAGGCGATACAGTATGGGTTCACAAGGCGGGCGAGATAATCCCGGAGGTTTTGAGAGTGGACTTCACCGCGAGAACCGGGGATGAGGTCCCGTTCAAAATACCGGGGACATGCCCGGCGTGCGGGTCCGAGGCTGTACGTCTGCCGTCGGAAGCGGCGGTGCGATGCGTAAACAAATCGTGCCCCGCTCAGCTTCAGGAGAATCTGGGTCACTTCGTATCGAGGGACTGCATGGACATAAACGGAATCGGGGAAAAACTGATCCGCCAGTTGATTGATACGGGCCTTGTGAGGAACGCAGCCGATTTGTATGAGCTTTCGGTGGAAACGCTCTGTGGGCTTGAACGCATGGCCGACAAATCGGCGAATAAATTGGTCTCGGCGATAGAGGCGTCGAAAAGCCGCCCATATTACGCGGTATTAAACGCGCTGGGCATCCGCAATGTAGGCAAAAAAACGGCGCGCGATATAACGGAGCGTTTCAGGGACATCGACGCTCTGATCGGCGCAAGCGACGAAGAACTTTCCAACCTGACAGGCGTAGGGCCGGTTATTGCCGAGTCGATAGGGAGGCACTTAGCGGACGAACATAATATGTCGGTGATTACCCGTATGCGCGGATACGGCGTCAACATGGAAGCCGGACCGGAGAATTTCTCGGACGTCACGCCTGCGGCGGCGTTTGAGGGGAAGAAATTCGTATTCACAGGCGAGCTTTCAGCGATGACGCGCAGCGAGGCGGAACGCCTCGCTGAAGCGTTGGGCGCGTCCACGTCGGGCAGCGTGAGTAAAAAGACCGACGTGGTGGTGGCGGGCGCGAATGCCGGCAGTAAGTATAATAAGGCTTTGGCATTAGGTGTGGAGGTTTGGGATGAGGCAATGTTTCTTGAAAAAATAAAAAAAGAATAGATCTTGGGGCTCTGCCCCAAACCCCGCTAGGGGACGCAGTCCCCTAGAACCCCCAAAGGGGTTCCAAGGGGCTGCGCCCCTTGGTGGGCCTGGGCAAAGCCCAGGGTTTTTATTTAAAAAATACCCGAGGAGGTATGAAACCTTGAAAATGACTGTCGACAGGGAAATAACGCTTCGCATGGCGCGCGCGGCGCAAATCCGCATAGCATCCGATGAGGTCGATTACATGATGAACTCAATCAACGACATTCTCGATTTCTGCGCGCCGGTAGGTGAGCTCGACTGCGCCGGCACGCCGGATTTCGCGTGGAAGATGAAACGGCTGTCCGCCCGCCGCGCTGATGAAGAGATCAAATGGGCCGATCTTGATGAGTTCAAGTCGGCGGCTCCCACGATAGACGGAGATTTTTTCCGAGTGCCCCGGATAAGCGCGGAGGAGTGACGACATGGAAATTCACGAACTGACCGCCGCCGAAACGGCGCGAGCAATCAGGGAGAAAAAAATAAGCGCGGCCGATGCCGTAAAAGCAAGTCTCGAACGCCTCGCGAAATACGATGGAAGTGTGAACGCCTGCATAACGGTGCTTGAGGAAAGCGCGCTGTCGCGCGCGTCTGAGATAGACTCACGCCTGTCGCGAGGAGAGGACGTCGGTCCCCTCGGAGGAGTGCCGTACATCGCGAAGGACAATTTCTGCACCCGAGGAATACGCACGACATGCGCCAGCAAAACTCTCGAAAACTGGCGGCCGACATATGACGCCAGCACAATAAAATATATGGAAGACGCGGGGGCTGTCCTCATGGCTAAGGCGAATCTCGACGAGTTCGCGATGGGGAGCTCGACGGAAAATTCGATAATAGGCCGCACGAAAAATCCGCGCGATCTCGACCGCACTCCGGGAGGGAGCAGCGGCGGGAGTGCCGCCGTCGTAGCCGCCGGATACGTTCCGATCGCGCTGGGTTCGGACACTGGCGGTTCTATACGCCAGCCCGCGGCTTTCTGCGGGATACAGGGCTTTAAGCCCTCCTACGGAGAGGTCAGCCGATATGGGATAGTGGGCTACTGCTCATCTCTCGATCAGGTGGGCCCGCTCGCGAGAAGCGTGGAAGATATTGCTCTTGCAATGGATATCCTTGCCCGCCCCGATCCGAACGATTCCACCTGCGACGCGTACGACAGGCCGCGTTTCACCGACGCGCTCAAAAAGGACAACCTCAAGGGGAAAAGAATCGGCATGTTCGACGACTTTGATGCGGGGCAGATTGATTCCGACCTTTACGGCGCGCTCACCCGCGCGGGAGATCTGTGCCGCGGGGCAGGCGCCGTCGTTGAACGGATCGACATGCCAATAGCCGTTAAATACGGGGTCGCAGCTTATTACGTGACGACCCTCGCGGACGCGAGCTCCAAGCTCGCCTGTTACGACGGCATACGTTACGGCGCTCACATTGAGGGACCTTCGGTTTCCGACATGTACATGAACACCCGCACTGCGTCCTTTGGCGAGGAGGTAATCAGAAGGATAATCCTCGGCACCTGCCTTCTGACGGATGGGTTTTATCAGAACTATTACGGACCCGCGCTGAAAGTCCGAACAAAGATAATGGAGGAGTTCGAGGGAATTTTTGCGAAATATGACGCGTATCTTCTTCCGGCGACGCCGTCGCTGCCATATGTTTTGGGTACTAGGGAGACAAACCGGAAAAGGATGTACCTCGGCGACGTTTTCACCGTGCCGATAAACCTCGGAGGACTGCCGGGTCTCAGTCTCAGCATGGGCTCCAACGACGCGGGGCTCCCTCTGTCCGTGCAGATAGTCGGACCGCGATACGGCGATTCGCAGGTGCTCGGCATCGCCGCGATTCTGGAATCGCTTGTGGGACGCCCGATGCCCTGCGAACCAAGAAAAATCGGGGAGGTGGCATAGATGAGCGGTTCTGCGATTTCCAAACGCCCTGTCGTTATCGGACTTGAGATTCACTTACACCTCAATACAAGGACAAAATTATTCTGTTCGTGTTCAACGGATTATATCGGCAAAACGCCGAATCTGAACGTGTGTCCGATATGCCTGGCTGTGCCCGGTTCCCTGCCGCTTATGAACGACAATGCCGTTGCGCTGGCGTCGCGCATGGGTATGGGTCTTCACGGACAAATACGGCATTTCTCCAACTTCCACAGGAAAAATTATTTTTACCCGGATTTGCCCAAGGCGTATCAGGTAACGCAGTTTGCGCTGCCGATTTCCGTCGGCGGTTATCTTGACGTAGAGGCGGACGGAAAGTCAAAACGGGTCCGCATCCATCACCTTCATCTGGAGGA
>Ga0099364_10002364_pt1 | contig 30236 bp, 26 predicted proteins | sample TergutTh196P3_FD_73070 | JGI IMG/M metagenome (GOLD analysis project Ga0099364, IMG submission 73070) | Microcerotermes parvus P3 segment gut microbial communities from Pointe-Noire, Republic of the Congo - Th196 P3 | ecosystem: Host-associated > Arthropoda: Insects > Digestive system > Gut ...
GCCCGGGTGGGCGGAGCAGCGCGAACTGCTGGAGCGCGAGGGCGTCGCTTTTTTAGAAAACGGTCGGGTGGACATGAAGCGCCATTTGTTTATCAAAAAATAGCCACACAGGGTAGGCAATTTTAAAAGTCGCGGACGAACACTGAGCGTCCCAACGTTTTATTGTATATTGTCCAACGTAGAGGGTAGGAACATAGAGGGTGGGAGGGTATATATGGATACAATTATTTTAGGCAAAACGGGCCTGCGTGCGACGATTGCAGGCCTCGGATGCGGCGGGTTTTCGAGGATCGGCATTCAAAAATATGGCGTCGACCACGCCGCCGGCATTGTGAGGACGGCGTACGACGAGGGTGTGAACTTTTTTGACACCGCCGCCGCGTACGGGACGGAGGGCGCGGTGGGGCAGGGGCTCGCCGGGCTGCCTAGGGACAGCTATATCCTGTCGACAAAGTATCCGTACCGGAGGAGCGGCGACTGGCGCGCTAACGGCGCCGCCGACCTAATGGAGTCGCTGGAGAACAGCCTGCGCGAGCTGCGGACGGACCATGTCGACATATACCACCTGCACGGCGTGACGCCCGAGGACTACGCCGACGCGCGCGACATTCTACTGCCCGCGATGATAAAAGCCAGGGAGCAGGGGAAGCTGCGCTTCCTGGGCATAACGGAACTGTTCGGCACCGACACGAGCCACGAGGCGTTCAAGCAGGCCGTGCCGGAAAACCTATTCGACGTCATCATGGTGGGCTACAACATGCTGAACCCGTCGGCGGCGAAGGAGATTCTCCCCAAAGCCTCGGAGCTTAACACCGGCGTACTGTGCATGTTCGCCGTGCGCTCCGCGTTGTCAAACCAGGAGCAGCTCGTGACCGACATCGGGCGGATAATCGCCAACGGGCAGGCGGGCGAGGGGCTCGCGGCCACAAAGGACGCCCTGGACTTCCTGGTTTCCGGCGACGCGCCGCCAGCCGCGTCTGTCATGGAAGCGGCCTATCGGTTCTGCCGACACACGCCGCCCATCCATGTGGGGCTGACCGGGACCAGCGACGCGGGCCACCTACGCTAGAACCTGCGCTCCATCGCGTCCGGGCCGCTGCCACGGCACATACTGGATCGCCTGGAAGCGCTGTTCGGCCGCGTGGACTGCGTCAGCGGCCAATAGCCCAATATGTGTTGTGGTAGAGGTTTTGGATGAAAGGTATAGAAGCAATATTGTTTGATCTTGACGATACTTTGCTCGACCGTTCGAGTACATTTTCTCTGTACTGCGACCTTGTCATTGAAACTCTGCTTATGCCATATATATCAATGCCCGACAGGCAATTGATAAAGCAGTTTATGGTATCGCACGATAAAAACGGGTATGAGAGCCGTACTGACTTTTACCGAAAATTAACACAGCAATGGCAGACGCCCTATTCGGCGGAAGACCTGGAAAGGCATTGGTACGATAACTTCGCCAAGTTTGCTGTCCCCGAAAGCAATTTGATCGAAACGTTGGACTACCTTTCAACAAAATACAAGCTCGGCATTGTCACAAACGGAGGATCATCAATGCAGAGAAGCAAAATCGAGGCATTGGGGATCGAGAAATATTTTCAGGCTATTGTCATTTCAGGCGAGGTAAACATGCAAAAGCCCGACATAGCCATTTACCTGCTTGCGTGCGAAAAAATAGGCGTTGAGCCACCAAAAGTATTGTTCGTTGGGGATCACTATCAAAATGATGTTGCAGGGGCCGCGCGGGCGGGGCTGAAGGCGATATGGATCAACAAATTCGCCGGCAGCGAAGCATACCGGCATACGGTTGGGAAGCTGAGCGAAATCCGCCCGCTGCTTTAGTATGACAAAGTTGTAAGCGGCGCACGCTGCGCCACCCATGATGGCGGCGCAGCTATTGGCGTCCCTCAATTTGCGTCCCACAATTGGCGATACCTATCGCCCTGTGTGTTCCAAAAGCTCTTTTGTCCGGCCGGCGCCCGTTATGTCAGGTGGTAGCCGCCGTCGGCGACGACCACCGCGCCGTTCAGGAACGGGCATATGTCGCTCGCCATGAACAGCGCCAGCGCGCCCACTTCCTCCGCGTAGCCGAAGCGGCCCATGGGGATCATCTCCGTCCACACCTCGTGGAACTTCTTGCCGTCGGCGCGCACCCCCTGCGGCAGGATGTCGCTCTGTATGTAGCCGGGCGAGATCGCGTTGACGCGCACGTTGCGGTCGGCCCACTCGTACGCGAGGCACTTCGTCAGCATGCTGACGCCCGCTTTGCTCGCGTTGTACACCGCTTGGCGCTGAGGGGTCATGACGAGCCTATCGGAGTTGGACGATATGTTTATAATGACGCCGCCGCCCTGTTTTATCATGACGCGGCCTGCGGCCTGCGACAAAAAGAACACGGCGTCCAGGTTAATGTCCATGACTTTCCTGTAGTCCGCGTACGATATGTCTTCGGCGTTCTCCACATGCGTAATGCCCGCGTTGTTGACGAGGATGTCGATGCGCCCGAAGCGCCCGGCGGCTTCGGCGACGAGCCGCTGCCTGTCGTCATCTATGGTGGCGTCGGCCCGCACGAACACGCAGTTTATGCCGTGCTCCGCCGCGACCTCCGCTGCGACGCGCCCGCCCAGCTCCGCGCGCCGCCCGGCGATGACGATGTTTTCCGCCCCCGCCTGCGCGAACGCCTCCACGATCCCGCGCCCGATGCCGCTGTGCCCGCCCGTAACTATAGCTGTCTTACTTGTAAGCTTGATTTTTTCTACGATCTCCCGCATCCTGCTTACCTCCGCTAAATTTTATCCAATAGCTCTACCAGTTATTATGTTCTTAATGTGTGGCTTATATATCATTTGTGGATAATATATGGTTAATATATCATTTTTATAAACTCGCTGCTCGCTTGAAAATATACGCGTATTTAATTATAATTACTCTCGCGGCTGTTTTCATTACTACATTAGTACAGGGGAGGCGAAGATGCCCATACAGGCCCCCAAGGGGACGCGCGACATACTTCCGGCGGACATATACCGCTGGCACTACATCGAATCCATTATACGCGGGCTGTGCAAAAGCTACGGCTACAGGGAGATACGGGTGCCGCTGTTCGAGCATACGGAGCTGTTCTCGCGCGGCGTCGGCGAGACGACGGACATCGTGCAAAAGGAGATGTACACCTTCGACGACAAGGCCGGGCGGAGCCTCACGCTGCGCCCTGAAGGCACGGCTGGGGTCGCGCGCGCATATATAGAAAATGGCATGCAGGCGCAGCCGGCGCCGCAGAAGCTGTACTACTACGGTCCAATGTACCGCTATGAGAACGTGCAGCACGGCCGCTACCGCGAGTTCTGGCAGTTCGGGTGCGAGGTCCTCGGCGCACCGGGGCCGGGCGCGGACGTCGAGCTGATTTCCATATTAAAGGCGCTGTTTGAGGGGGCGGGCTTCACAAAGACGGATCTGCGCATCAACAGCATCGGCTGCCCGGCCTGTAGGCCCGCGTACCACAAGCTGCTGCGCGCGTTTTTCGAGTCAAAGCTGGACAGGCTGTGCGCCGATTGCAAGGGGCGCTTCGAGCGCAACCCGCTCAGGATCATCGATTGCAAGCAAGAACGCTGCAAACAGGAGATAGCCGGGGCGCCGATGGCCCTCGACCATGTGTGCAGCGATTGCCTTGATCACTTTGAGGGCTTGAAAAGCGGGCTTTCGGAGCTGGGTATCGCGTATTCCATCGACAAGACCATCGTACGCGGCCTGGACTACTACACGCGGACGGTCTTTGAGTTCCTGTCGGAAAATGTGAAGTCGCTGGGCTCGGCCATATGCGGCGGCGGGCGCTACGACGGGCTGATAGGCCTGTGCGGCGGCCCGGACACGCCTGGCGTGGGGTTCTCGGTAGGCATCGAGCGCCTGTTCATCGAGCTGGACAGCTACGGAGTAAAAATCCCCGAGCCGGCCGGGCCGGATATATTCGTGGTCGTCGCAGCCGCTCCCGTGAAGACGTTCGCCGCTCGCCTGGTGGACGGGCTGAGGCGGGCTGGGCTTGGCGCCGAATTGGACCTCAACGCGCGCAGCGTCAAGGCGCAGATGAAGTTCGCCGACAGGCGCAATGCCGTATATACGGTCGTGTTAGGGGACGACGAGCTGTCGCGCGGGAGCGCGGAGCTGCGCAAAATGGCCGATGGAACCAAAACAGAGATGAATTTGAACAATTTTGTAGATGAGTTCAAAAACATTATAAAAATACCGAACTGAGTATGTGACTGAGTACGTGACTGAGTACCGGACTGAGTACCGGATTATGTAACGGACTGAGTGCTGGATTGAGTAACGGATTGAATACAGGACTGAGTACAGGACTAAAAGGGATTATAAAATGAGCCAATCGAATGCTTGGAAAAGGACTCATTATTGCGGCGAGATTGGGGAGGCCGACGTCGGGGCGGAGGTCGTGGTGCTGGGCTGGGTGCAGCGCTCCCGGGACTTGGGCGGCGTGGTGTTTACGCAACTGCGCGACAGGACGGGGACGGTGCAGGCGCTGTTTTGCGCGCCCGCGCCCGCCGGCGTCATCGAAGCAGCCTCGAGCCTCCGCAACGAGTTCGTCGTCGGCGTCCGGGGGGAGGTGCGCAGGCGCTCGCCTGACACCGTGAACCCCAACATCCCGACAGGACATCTCGAGATTGCCGCAATGGAGATAAAAGTCTTCAACAAATCGGACACGCCTCCCATATATATCGAAGAAAACCTCAACGTCAACGAGGCGACGCGCTTCAAGTACAGGTACCTCGATTTGCGGCGCCCGGACATGCAGCGCGGTATCATGCTCCGCCACAGGGCGGCAAAGGTCACGCGCGACTTTTTCGACGAAAACGGCTTCCTGGAAATCGAGACGCCCATGCTTACGAAAAGCACGCCGGAGGGCGCCCGCGACTACCTGGTCCCGAGCAGGGTGTATCCGGGCCATTTCTTCGCACTGCCGCAGTCGCCCCAACTGTTCAAGCAGCTCCTGATGGTCGCGGGCTTCGACCGATATATGCAGATCGTCCGCTGCTTCCGCGACGAGGACCTGCGCGCCGACAGGCAGCCGGAGTTTACGCAGATCGATCTGGAAATGAGCTTTGTGGACAGCGACGACATAATCGAGGTAAATGAACGGTACTTAAAGAGGCTGTTCCACGACGTGATAGGCGTGGACATCGAACTGCCCATCCCGCGCCTGGCATACGCCGAGGCCATGAGCCGCTACGGGTCGGACAAGCCCGACACGCGCTTTGGCATGGAGCTTGTTGATATAGGGCATATAGCGGCCGGGTGCGGCTTCGCAGTGTTCGAGGGCGCCCTGGCGTCCGGCGGAGGCGTCCGGGCGATAAACGCGAAGGGCTGCGCGGGCTATTCGCGCAAGCAGTTGGACGCGCTCGCTGAGCATGCCCGCACATATGGGGCGAAAGGGCTGGCGTGGGCGGCCATGGACGACCAGGGCGGCGTCCGCAGCCCGTTTGCCAAGTTCGTCGCGGACGAAACGCTAAAGGCCATGCTGGGCGCAGTGGGCGCCGAAGCGGGCGACCTTATGCTCGTCGTCGCGGGCCCGGACGATCGGGTCGTCTGCGAGTCGCTGGGGCAACTGAGGCTCGAGGTCGCGAGAAGGGAAAGGCTGATTGACGGCACTGGCTACAAGCTGCTTTGGGTCACGGGCTTCCCGCTGCTGGAGCGGGACGGCGAAACGGGCCGCTGGAACGCGGTGCACCACCCATTCACGGCCCCGATGGACGAAGACGTCCCGCTGCTGGACACGGACCCCGGGAGGGTGCGGGCCAAGGCGTACGACATCGTCATCAACGGCATGGAGGCGGGTGGTGGGAGCGTCCGGATCAACGATCAGGCGTTGCAAAACAAGATGTTCGGCTTGCTGGGCTATTCGCCGGAGGAGGCCGCCGCGCGGTTCGACTTTCTGCTCGAGGCCTTCCGCTACGGTGCGCCGCCCCACGGCGGCATAGCGTACGGGCTCGACAGGCTCGTCATGATACTGGCGGGGCTGGACAGCATAAAAGATGTGATAGCGTTCCCGAAAGGCCAGACGTCGGCATGCGCCATGACGGGCGCTCCCACGCCCGTGGGCGCCGACCAGCTTGTGGAGCTGGGCGTCCAGCTTGGCCCCCGGGGATAAACGCATATGCGGACATGCGGAAATGCGGGCATGCGTATATGCGGATATGCTGGAATGCGGGCATACGGATATTCCGACAAGCGGGCATACTGCGTGGCGGCGGCAGTGTATTTAGTGTATTTTTTGAATAAAATGGTATATAATTAATATAGGTCAATATGCAATATAAATATATGATTCATAAATGCTATTGTTAAAAATTATTCGATTGTACAATTAATAATAAAAGAGTGGTGTTTCGATGTCATCGGCTGTAATTAAAGAAATACTCGACTGGGTAAAGCATATCGCTCTGGCGGTAATTGTGGGCGTGCTGTTCATAACATTTGTGGGCCAGCGCACGGTAGTCTACGGGATGTCGATGTTCCCGACCTTGGAGAACGGCGACCAATTGGTGATCGAAAAGATATCGCCAAAGATCGGCGGCATCAAGCGTGGGGACATCGTGACGATATATATCCACGGCTTGCTCGACGAAGGCAAGGACTATTTGATCAAGCGAGTCATCGCCGTCGAGGGCGATACGGTCAAAATTGAAGACGGAAAGGTGTTCCTGAACGGCGAAGCGCTGGAGGAAGACTATATCCGGGGCGACTACACATACGAGGAGCAGTTGAAATCCGAACTCGTGATCGGCAAGGACCAGCTTTTTGTCATGGGCGACAACAGGCTAAAAGGGGGAAGCAACGACAGCAGATCGCTGGGCGTGTTTGAGGTCAAGTCCATTCGCGGGAAAGCGATTTTCCGTTGGTACCCGTTCGCGAAGTTCGGCTCTCTTTAACAAGCCGCGCCCGGAAGATGGCGGGCACGCGCGGGAAGCATCTTACAAAGGGGTTGATTAAAATGTTGGCGCTGGAGCAAATGAAGCCCGATCTGGCCGCGCTTATTGGGCATATCAAAGAAATGGGTGATTCACTTTGACGTCCCAGGGCTGAGGTCGGAAATCGAGAGCCTTGAACAAAAAGCGGCCGAGCCGGAATTTTGGGGCGACATGCAAAAGTCGCAAGCCGTTCTGCAACAAATAAAGTCCCTACGAACAAAACTGGACAGGTTCACAAAACTTGAAGCCGCTGCGGACGATCTGTCCGTATTGGTTCAGCTCGGCATCGACGAGCAAGAGGAGAGCATCGTGGACGAAGCGGCGGGCGAGTTCGCGAGGCTCGACGCCGAGTACAGGGCCCTGAGCCTGCAGACGCTCCTGTATGGCGAGTTCGATCGCAACAACGCCATTTTGACGCTGCATTCGGGATCGGGCGGCACCGAGTCGCAGGACTGGGTGGAAATGCTGTTGCGCATGTACACCCGCTGGGCGGAATCTAAAGGCTTTGACGCCAAAATCGTGGACATGCTGGACGGCGAGGAAGCAGGGGTCAAGAACGCCACGGTGTTCGTCGCCGGGGAGAACGCCTATGGCTTTTTGCGTTCGGAGAGCGGGGTGCACAGACTGGTCAGGATATCGCCGTTCGACTCAGCCGGGCGCAGGCACACGTCGTTCGCATCGGTCGAGATCATCCCTGAGCTCGCCGAGGACATCACCATCGACATCAACCCGGACGATCTGAAAGTGGACACATTCCGGGCGTCGGGGGCCGGCGGTCAGCACATCAACAAAACGGACTCGGCCATACGCATCACGCACGCCCCGACCGGCATCGTCGTCACCTGCCAGACGGAGCGCTCGCAGCACCAGAACCGGGACAACGCCATGAGGATGCTGCGCTCCAAGCTGTTCGAGCTTAAGCGCAAGGAGCATGTCGACCGCATAGAGGACATCAAGGGCGCGCAGATGGAGATAACATGGGGGAGCCAGATCCGCTCGTATGTATTCTGCCCGTACACGATGGTCAAGGACCACAGGACGGACTATGAGGAGGGCGCAGTGGACCGCGTGATGGACGGGGGGCTGGACGGTTTTATTAACGCGTACCTTGTGAGCGAGGCGCAAAACGCCGAAGCGACGCGGAGGAACGCGCGACTGTAGTTCATTATGTGTTCGGACGGGGGCGGGGGGCGGTATGGACGAGACTGAACTGAGGGGGATGCTCGAAGGGGTGCGCAGCGGCAGGGTGCCGGTGGACAGCGCCGTGTCGGAGATAAAGAAGCTCCCGTACAAGGACATGGGCTTTGCCAAGGTCGACCACCACAGGGAGATAAGGACGGGCTTCCCCGAGGTCGTGTTCTGCCAGGGCAAGACGCCGGAGCAGGTACGGATGATCGTCGGCGAGCTGCTGAACGGCGGCTCGAACATCCTGGCCACCAGGGCGGATCGCAATGTCTATGACGAGGTGCTAAAGGCCGCGCCGGATGCGGAGTACAACGCGGCTGCGAGGACGATTGTTGTCAGGCGCAGGCCCGGCGAACCCTCCGGCGACAAGGTGATCTGCGTCGTGAGCGCAGGCACGTCGGACATGCCCGTCGCGGAGGAGGCGCGCATCACAGCCGAGACGCTGGGCAACAAGGTGGAGACGCTGTACGACGTCGGCGTCGCGGGCATCCACAGGCTCCTGTCAAATACCGATCTGTTGCAAAAGGCGAATGTCATAATTGTCGTCGCAGGCATGGAAGGCGCGCTCGCGAGCGTCGTGGGCGGCCTGGTGGACAAGCCCGTCATTGCCGTCCCGACCAGCGTGGGCTACGGCGCGAGTTTCGGAGGGCTTTCGGCATTGCTCACGATGCTAAATAGCTGCGCCAGCGGCGTGGGCGTCGTGAACATCGACAACGGCTTTGGCGCGGGCTACCTGGCCAGCCTGATCAACCGTTTGTAATAGTGATCACGACGGGCGCCGCTACCAGCATGGCACGATAGTCTGTCGTCGTGAGCACTATCGCGACGCAACGCGGCGCGCGGGTGCAGCGCGCCCGTGAGGCGCGGGAAATCGCATTTTCCGTGCCGATGACTTTCATAATATTATGCCCGCCTTTGGGCGGCATTGCGCCTATATATTTCAATTTTCATAAATGAAAGAAGAACGATAAATGAGAACACTCTATTTAGACTGCTTTTCTGGCGCCAGCGGGGACATGCTGCTGGGTGCTCTGTTGGATCTGGGCATCGAAAGCGACCGTTTTATTCGCGAGCTTTCAAAAATAAACCTCTTCGGCTTCGACGTCGAAATAGAAAGGGTAAACAAATACGCGATCACCGGCACCGACGTGAATGTAATTGTTCACGGCCACGAGCACCACGAAGATCATAATCACGATCATGAGCACCCGCACCCGCACCAACACGATCACAACGCTAGCCATAGCCACAACGACGGGCATTCTGACCGGAGCTTGAAAGACATCCTTTTTTTGATTGACGCGAGCGACCTGGATTTTGAAGTTAAGGAGCGCTCAAAACGCATATTTATGGAAATAGCCGTCGCGGAGGGGAAGGTGCACGGCGTCCCGGCGGAGGACGTCCATTTTCACGAAATCGGGGCCGTCGATTCCATTGTCGACATCATCGGCATATGCATATGCCTGAAGCTTTTGGACATCGGCGACATTTATTCGTCCGAGCTGCACGAGGGGAAGGGCTTTGTGGATACCAGGCACGGCCGCCTGCCGGTGCCTGTGCCTGCCGTGGTTGCCATACTGTCCGGCAGCGACATCCCCGTGGTCGCCGAGGACATTGAAATGGAGCTGCTCACACCAACGGGCGCGGGCGTGATTAAGACGCTCGCAAAGTCGTTTGGCTCCATGCCGAAAATGCGGATAGAGCATGTGGGCTACGGCTTCGGCAAACGCGACACAGGCCGCCTCAACGCCCTTCGCGCCATTATCGGCGAGCTTGTCGAAGACGCCCGCAGCCCGGGCGACACGATCGCGCACGCGGGCATGGCGAACGCGCACGCAGGCGGAGCGAATGCACACGCAAGCGGTGCATCCCCGTTTCTGGACGGCTTGGCCGGCGCGGATCATGTCATCGCGCTGGACGCGAATATCGACGACATGACGGCAGAAGCCATGGGCTACGCAATGGAATGCCTGCTGGCGGCCGGCGCGCTGGATGTGTTTTTTACGCCTGTCTATATGAAGAAAAACAGGCCGGCTACGATGCTCACGGTGCTGGCGCGGCCCAAAGACACCATCATACTCACCGACCTCATCTTCAAGGAAACGACGACGCTGGGCGTGCGCGAAACGCACATGGCGAGGACGCTGATGAGCCGCAGGACGGAAATCGTCGAGCTGGGGCCCTACGGCGCCATCAGGTGCAAAATCGCAGAACGCAAAGGCGTCAAGCGGTTCGCCCCCGAATACGAGGATTGCAAGGCCTACGCTGCGCGCACGGGCCTCTCGCTCGCGCAAGTATATGAGCTCGCGAGGGCGGAGTTTTCCAAGGCAAGCAATGATAAGCAATAGTTAGAAAAGGCGAATAAACGGGAGCATTGGCCCGATAAATTAATTTTTCAGCAAAATACGCATAATAATCCTTGACTTTCATTTATACCCGTAATACAATAACCGATATTTGTATAAGGAGCAATGGTATGAAGACATATATGGCAAAGCCCGAAAACTACATCAATAAACGAAAATGGTTTGTTGTTGACGCAGACGGGCAGGTGCTCGGCAGGATGGCGAGCGAGATCGCCAAGGTGCTGCGCGGAAAAAACAAGCCGGAGTACACGCCCCACGTGGACACCGGCGATCACGTGATAGTCGTGAACGCGGAGAAGATCCTTTTGACTGGGAAAAAGCTCGATCAGAAATACTACCGCCGGCACTCGGGCTGGCCCGGGGGCCTCAAGGAAATAAAATACAGGCACATGATGGAGCGCCACCCGGAGCGCGCCGTCGAGCTGGCCGTTAAGGGCATGCTGCCCAAAAACAGCCTGGGCCGCAAGATGTATAAAAAGCTGATCGTATACAAAGGCCCGGAGCACAAGAACCAAGCGCAAATGCCGGAGCCACTCAGCTTCGAAAGGATTGGTGTTTGATATGGCAAAAGTGCAATACTACGGTACCGGCAGGCGCAAAAAATCGATAGCCAGGGTGTACCTGCTGCCGGGCGACGGGGCCATACGCATAAACGATCGGACTCTCGACGATTATTTCGGGCTGGCGACGCTCAAGGTCGTCGTCAGGCAGCCGCTCGTCCTTACGAACACACAGGATCGCTTCGACGTGCAGTGCACGGTAAAGGGCGGCGGGTACACGGGGCAGGCCGGCGCCATACGCCACGGCATCGCCCGGGCGCTTATCACAGCGGACGAGGAGCTGCGCCCGGAGCTCAAAAAGGCCGGTTTCCTCACGCGCGACCCCAGGATGAAGGAGCGCAAAAAATATGGCCTGAAAAAGGCGAGGAGAGCGCCCCAGTTCTCCAAGCGCTAGACTGTGGGCATAAAACGCGGAGAGCCCTTTGCGGCGCTCAGCGGCTCACCGGGGGAGACAAGGAGGATTGGGCGCGACCTTGGCCTCCTGTTGAGGCGCGGCGACACCGTATGCATCTACGGGGACGTAGGCGCAGGGAAGACCGTGTTCGTTTCGGGGATCGCCACCGCCCTGGGCATAAGCGGGCATATTTCCAGCCCCACCTACACCATAGCTAACGCGTATTTTTGTGGCCGCGCGCCCTTTTACCATTTTGACGCATATCGCATAGAAAGCCCGGCGGAGCTGTATGAGACGGGCTTTTTTGAATGCTCCGGGGGCGACTGCGTCGTCGCTGTGGAATGGGCCGAGCGGATCGGCGAAGCAAAGCCCGCAGGCTGCGTGGAAGTGTGGCTGTGCGAGGCGGCGGACGGAAGCGAGTCCCACAGGAACATAAAGATAGTATTCAACGAATAAACGAACAACGGTATTTAACGATAGACACATGGGAGCGGTTTAGCGGATGAAGATACTGGCGCTGGATACGTCCGGCCAGGCGGTTTCGGCCGCCGTCGCGGAAGACGGGCAGATATTGTCGCATATATGGCTCCGGCACGGCAGGGCCCATGCGGAGGCGCTGATGCCTTGCGTGGACGCAGCGCTTTCGGGCCTGGGGCTGGACATAGGCGCGATGGGGGCGTTTGCCGTTATCACGGGCCCAGGATCGTTCACGGGCCTGAGGATTGGGATAGCCACGGCCAAAGCGTTCGCATATGCAGGCAAGACCGGAGTTGCGGGCATACCGACGCTGGACGCGCTGGCGCGGAACCTGGCGGGCGGCGGCGACGCGCTGATATGCCCGGTAATGGACGCGAGGAACGGCAATGTCTACCAAGCCATATATCGTGCATACGGGCGCGGGGGCGAATGCGTCGCGCGCGTTGCCCCTACGATGCTGCTAGGCATGGGCGCGGCGGCCGATCGCCTGATGGCGGCGCTCAAGGCCGACGAGGGCGTGAACGGGGAGGCGTTCGAGAGGGCGCAGGAGGGCGCGTTCGGGGGTACGTTCGGAGGGGCGTGCGGGCGTGCGCGGCGGGTCGTATTGAACGGCGACGCCGCTGCCACATGCGCAGGCCCATTCGAAGAAGCGCTTGGCGGGTTCCCTTGCGTCGTCGCCCCGGAGCGCGACATGCACCAGAACGCCGCTTCTGCCGCACTGCTGGCGTGCGAGGCTGTGGAGCGGGGGCTGCTGGTCTCGCCGGAGGCGATTGCCCCGGAGTACCACAACGTCGGGTACGCCGCTGCCAAGCCTAGCCGCTAAGCCTAGCCGCCAAGCCAAGATGAAGTTGAGATGAAGTTGAGATGAAGCTGATGAACTATTTGAACCCAGAGGCCCATATAGCGGACGGCTACGTCTACGCGCGGGCGCGGGCGGAGCACATAGGGCAAATCCATGAAATAGAGTGCCTGAGTTTTTCCGAACCATGGACATTGGAATCGTTCAAAAAAGAACTCACGGACGGGCTGGCCAGATACTTCGTCGCCAAGAAACTAGCCGCAGACGGGGCGGAAACGGAATTTATCGTTGGCTACTGCGGCTATTGGAGCATAGCCGGCGAGGCCCATATAACGAACGTGGCCGTGCACCCAGGCTACAGAGGGCGCGGCGTCGGCGCGGGGCTCATACATGCCATGCTGTGCGACATCCGGGTACTGGGGCACTCCGCAGCCACGCTGGAAGTGCGCGAGGACAACCACACGGCTATAAGGCTTTACGGGCGCTTCGGCTTTACTGCAGCGGGGAAGCGCAAAAACTATTACGACCGTGGCACAAAAGACGCTCTGGTAATGTGGGCGCGGCTGGATTGATTGCAATTGATTGTTCGATAGCATGATTGCTTGATAGCTCGATGGCTCGATAGCTTGATTTCCGCCAGTTTGCTTAAAAGACATGTATTTGCTATAATGGAAAAACCGTCGGTATTCGCGGTTTAAAGGAGGACAGAGAGACCATGCTACAAAAAGATATAGAACTGAACTCCAGTTCGTGGAACAAGGCGCAATCGGCCGCGGGGTTTATCCAAAAGGCTTGCGAGTACAAATCGTCCATATGGGTCGAAAAGGACAGCAAAAAAGCGAATGCGAAAAGCCTGCTGGGCCTGCTCGCGCTTGGGATAACCCCGGGGTGCAGCGTGCGGCTGATAGCCCAGGGCGAGGACGAGGAAGCCGCGATTGCCCTGCTCAGCGACTATATGGCCAACAACGCCTGAACGCGGGAACCCGCGAACAAGCCCGTAGGGGCATCGGCGGTACAGGCGCTACCGGCGCCGCCGGCGGCGCCCGCGAGTTACTGTCACATTAACGATGAAGAGCGTCTTGGCATATGGCGGACAAAACTTCCAGTCAGCAAAACGTCAATTTCGATTTTGCCGCGGAGCTGAAGAAACTACCCGGGAGACCGGGGGTTTATCTCATGAAAAATTCCGACGGCGAGATTATCTATGTAGGAAAAGCGGTCAACCTTAAAAACAGGGTCAAGCAATATTTCCAGTCCAACCAAAACCACTCACCCAAGGTGCGCGCGATGACGCCCCGGATAGCCTCGTTCGAGTACATCGTCACGGACAGCGAGTACGAAGCGCTGCTCCTAGAATGCAACCTGATCAAAAAGAACCGCCCCAAATATAATGTCCTTCTAAAGGACGACAAGCACTACCCATTTATAAAAGTAACCGTCCAGGAGGAGTACCCCAGGGTGCTCTCGGCCAGGCGCGTCACGGATGACGGCGCCCGCTATTTCGGCCCGTACCTGAACACGCACTCTATATACGACACCATCCACGAGCTGAGGAAAGTGTTCCCCATCAAAAACTGTAAAAGGGAGCTGCCCCGCGACATCGGCAAGGAGAGGCCCTGTCTCAACTACCATATCGGGCTGTGCATGGGGCCATGCACCGGCGACGTGGACCCGGCCGACTACCGCGCCGCCATCCGGGACATCTGCCTTTTCCTGGAGGGCAGGCACGACGACATCGTAAAGCGGCTCGAGGGCGACATGAGCGCCGCCTCGGAGGACATGCGCTTCGAGCTGGCAGGAAAAATCCGGGACAGGCTCTACGCGCTCCGCCACATCCAGGAGAAGCAAAAGGTGCTGTCTGCGGCGGACTACGACCAGGACGTCGTCGCCGGGCACACGGACAATATCGACACATGCCTGTCGATCTTCTTTATCCGGGGCGGGAAGCTCATCGGCAAGGAGCAGTTCCTGTTCGAGGGCTCGGGCGAGGCCGATGTTCCCTCGCTGCTCGCGGAATTCATAAAGCAGTTCTATGTCCGGGCGGCGTTCATCCCCAACGAAATACTGCTGCAGCAGCCGATAGAGGACCTCGGGCTCATCGAGTCGATGCTGGCCGAGCTTAAAGGGGGGAAGGTGGACGTCCGCGTACCGGTGAGGGGGGAGAAGCGCTCGCTTATCCAGTTCGCCATCAAAAATTCTGAAATCGAGCTGGCCAACAAGCGCGAGTCGATCCGCGCGGAGGAGGGCAGGATCCGCGCCGGGCTCGCGGAACTTGGCGAAATTTTGGGACTCGCGCCGGATGAAGGCTCGTGCGCGCGCATAGAGGCCTTTGACGTGTCCAATTATGGGACGGCAGACAAAGTCGCCTCCATGATTGTGTTCGACGAGGGGCGCGCCAACAAAAACGCGTACAAGCGCTTTTTGCTGCGCACCGTCGAGGGGCAGGACGACTACGCGTGCATGCAGGAGGCGCTGCGCCGGCGGCTGCGCAACCTCATCGAGCGGAAGGACCGCTTTGCGTCAAGGCCGGACGTACTGCTGGTCGACGGGGGCAAAGGGCATGTAAGCGCTGCGGCGGCCGTGCTGGACGAGCTGGGCCTTGACATACCGCTGGCGGGCATGGCCAAGAACGAGCGCCACGAGACGTCGGAGCTGATTACGGGCGAGGGGGAGGCCATACAGTTGGCGGGGCGCCCGGAGCTGTACCGGCTCATATCGGCCATACAGGACGAAGCGCACCGCTTCGCCATTGCGTACAGTAAAAAACTGTCCGAAAAGCGGTTGTCCATGTCGGCGCTGGACGAGATCAGGGGCGTCGGCAAAAAGCGGAAGATGGCGCTGATCGCCCATTTCAAGTCGTTCAAGAACATCCGAGCCGCCGACGCCGAAGCGCTGGCAGGGGCGCCTGGCATAGACGCCAAAACCGCCGCCGCAATTTACGACCATTTCCACAACGCGCAGGACGCCGAACAATAATGCATATTGCGGCGCAACACGCCGCACGCGCTTTAGCGCGTATGGCGTTAATAATAAATTTTAAGGGGGGTCGGGTCAGCGCGCCCGACGCATATGTATGAGTGATTTAAATATCGGCATGATAGGTTACAAATTTATGGGCAAGGCGCACAGCAACGCGTATTCAAAAGTGAACATGTTTTTTGACGCCGACGCCCATGTGGTGCGCAAAGCCATATGCGGGCGCGACGCCTCCGGCGTGTCGCAAGCCGCGAAAAAGCTTGGCTGGGAGCACACCGAGACCGACTGGAGGAAGCTCGCGTCCAGGGGCGACGTCGACGTGGTCGACATCAACGCCCCCAGCTATCTCCACAAAGAGATGGCGATTTTCGCCGCCAACGAGGGCAAGCACATCTTTTGCGAGAAGCCGCTGGCTTTCTCCACCGCTGACGCCCGCGAAATCATCGACGCCGCCAACAAGAACGGCGTCAAGCACCAGATCGCGTTTAACTTCCGGTTCGCCCCGGCTGTCCGCGTCATCCGCGCGATGATCGAGTCAGGCAGGCTCGGCGAGATATACCATTTCAGGGGGCATTATTTGCAAGACTTCATCATCAGCCCAGATTTCCCCAAAGTCTGGCGGCTGGACAAGACCGTGGCCGGCTCCGGTTCGCTGGGCGACCTTGGGGCGCATGTTATTGACCTTGCTCGCTATTTGGTCGGCGACGTAAAATCCGTTATCGGCATATCCAAGACATTTATTAAAGAGCGTCCGCTGCCCGAGGGCATGACCGGCCTGTCCGGCGTAGCGTCGAAGGACGCGCCGAGGGAGGCCGTGGACGTGGACGACGCGACCAGCTTCATCGGCGAGTTCGAGAACGGCGCGCTCTTGCAAATCGAGGCGACGCGCTTTGCGGCGGGGAACAGGAACAACCTATCGTTTGAAATAAACGGCTCGCTGGGCAGCGTGCGCTTCGGGATCGAGCGCATATGCGAGCTCGAATACTATGACGCGGCCTGCGACGCCGGCCTGCAGGGGTTTTCCACGATTACTGTGACCGAGGACATCCACCCGTACGCGGGGCACTGGTGGCCGGCGGGGCACGCGTATGGCTACGAACATACGCTGGTACATGAGATATACGAGTTCGTCCAGTCGGTCGCGAACAACAACCCTACCAGCCCGAACTTCGTGGACGGGATGAAATGCACGCAGATAATGGAAGCCGTCGACCTGTCGATAGAGCGCCGCGCCTGGGTCGACGTCAACAGCCTGTAGGAGCAAAATTTTTATTTCCGGCCATGCGAACCATCGCGGGCTTTTGCGCGTCATATAGTTATTCGCGAATGCAACGGACGGGCCATAATGGTTTATAAGATCATTTAGCCAGGGGGCGTTTCCCAACGGCCCCGGAAAAAGAACCAATATGCGTATATATTCATTTAGTGCGACATGGTAATATGGCGCTACATAATATGGAGGAATGGAAATGCGTAAATCAACCCGCTATATAAGCATACTAATTACGGCGATCATGCTGCTGGCCCCCATCCTGCTCTCATCGGTTTCCGAGGCGGCGCCGGGTACTTCGAGCGTGTTGGATACCCGGACGCTTGCGCTCATCAACAAGCCGGGCACCGTGCTCGTACTGACGACATGGACAGCCGATATGCGTCTGCACGAGTTTTCGCTGGACGACTCCATGGTCGACGACCTAATCGTGGTGGTCACCGACATGATCGAAAAGGGCGAAATCGCCAACGACGAGGCGACCATTTACTCGGTCATAATACAACTGATTGCCATGTATATGCATGAATACGCATTTTACAACGGCAATGTAACCAACTTGAGCGTGTCGCTGGAAGGGATAGGATCAGGCTTCATCGTCACGCCAGACGGGTACCTGGTGACCAACGCGCATGTGGTACAGGGCAACGAGGACGAGCTGTACCGCTACTTCGCCATCACGAACCTGCAGCAGCAGGCTGAGAACGACATAATGGAAATGCTGGCGGATTTGCGCAGGATGGGCTACCAGCCGACTGGCGCGGAGCTGCAGGCCTTGTACGACGCGTATTTCAACCTCCTGGCGCAGAGCTTCGAGCTGAGCAACATGCAATCCACATTCCACTGCGTCCTCGGCAACGTCACACCCGGCAGCGATATATCGGTCAGGGGCATATCGATGGACCTGCGCAAAATCGGCGAGCCGTACCCTGGCAAGGACATCGCCATATTGAAAATCAACGGGCAGAACAATCTGCCGACCGTCACGCTGGGCGACGACGAATCGATGAAGACGGGCGACAGGGTATATGCCATGGGCTACCCGGGCGCGGCGACCCTGCACGATTCCATCAACATAAACCAGTCGCTGCAGGAACCGACGCTCACGCAGGGCATAATCAGCGCGCGCAAGCAGATGGACGGCGGCTGGGGCGTGCTGCAGATGGACGCGGCCATCCACTATGGCAATTCGGGCGGGCCTCTGTTCAACGAGTTCGGCGAGGTCATCGGCGTCAACACCTTCGGCTCGGTGGACGACAGCAGCGGCTCGCTGGTGGGCGGCATGAATTTTGCAATACCTATAAATATCGCGCGCCAGTTCTTAAATGAGATCAACGTGACACCATCCGAGAGCACGTTTACCACCAACTTTAAAAAGGCGCTGACGGCGTACCAGGACGGAGAATACGATGTCGCGGTGGAGACGCTGAGGGCCATTAACGACACCAACCCCGGTTTCCCGGTCGTGCAGGAGCTGCTGGCCGACTCGCGCAGGGGGCTGGATGCGATGCCGCAGACGACGACAACGGCGGCGGCGGCGTCGGTTGCGCAGGCGACCGACAGTGCGGATGACAGCGACGACGGTGAAGACGACGATGCGGACGATGTTGAGGACAGCGCGTCGAGCCGGACGACCACAGCGTCCGGTGGCGGGCGTGACAGCGATTCCGCCAATGGCGCGAGCAGCAGGGACGGCGGCGGGAACAGTTCGAGCGGATCGGGCGCCTCGAGCGGAAGCAACACGATACTCGGAATACATGTCGCAGTGTTTTTTGGCGGGATAGTGCTGATAGTGCTGGCGGTTGCGGCGGTACTGATAGTCTTCATGCGCAAAGGTGCGGCGCCTGCGGCGCAGGCAAGCGTAGTGGCTGCGCCCGCCCCACAAGCGATACAACAGCCGACTGCGGCTACACAACTAACGTACGAGTCCCCCCCGGCGGCAGTCGACGCGCCGCTGGTCTGCGCGCATTGCGGCAGGGCGCTGGTGAGCGGCGCGATGTTTTGCGACGGCTGCGGCCAAGCCGTTCCGCCGCCGGCGGCAGCACCAGCCGCAGCGCCACAGCAGATGTTCTGCCCACAATGCGGTGCTCAACTTAACCAGGATTCCGCTTTCTGCAACAAATGCGGCTTTAGACTAGCCTAACCTAACAGCCCCCTTCTGGGTACGCGGGCGTCCCGCCCGCACGTCCTTGCCAGGTACGCAGACGCCCCGCCTCCGAAAACCTCAATACAAGGCAAAACCAGGGCAGTACATAGTTAACATGTACTGCCCTGGCCGCTTTTTATGCAAATAAAAATTATTACGACCGCCCCGCAAAATAGCGGAACAATAATTTTATACTAAAAAATAAATTCTTCTATCGCACGAAACACAATTGACGTGCGGCCAACCACAATAACGTCGCCGTTAAACAGATACTGCTTTTCATCTTGAATGCGGTTTCCATTCACAAAAGTACCGTTGGAACTGCCCAAGTCAATTATTGAACATAAATCATTTTCTATTTCAATGCTAATCTCAAAATGGGTTCGCGATATTAAGTTATCATCGATTATAACGTCCGAGGGCTCCCGTCTGCCAAAGACAGTTGTACCTTTGTGAAGTGTGACAATCTGATTGCCGTCAGCCCACTCAGGTTTCGGACTTATAAATGGGTTTTTCCCTTTGCAACAAACATAGAAGCGCTTTTCATTGTTTAAGTTATCACCCTTGCCTGGCAATTGCCCGCCATAAGCGCCGCTTGAATATCCACCCCATTCATCGTCTTTGGCCGCTTCCATATACTTATCGTCTTTGGTCACTTCTTTGATATAAGGGCGATTAGCTTTTTTATAATTAAAAATCAGCGACGCCAGTAGTAGTATTAATATTAAAAAGACTGCTGCAATAATACCTATAATAATATTCATTTTCACATCTCCTCCCATATTTGAATAAAGGTCCCGGTTATAAAACTGGAAATACTCAAAATGAGCGAACCTATGAACAATGACGAATTAATAACGACGACATTTAACAAACTCATTTCATTCATTGTCATCACGCCAAAAAACACTGCCGAGAGTATTAGTACAAACAGCATTATGAATAAAGCCACTAAGAAAATGGTTTGCTCCTTTTTCCAGAGTGTAAGCGAAACCATTTCCCGTATCGTTATAACGGAGATAGTCAGTCCGAAGAATAACAATTCCGTTATGTACTTGCCCTCAATTGGGTAATTTACAATAAACAAACCTCTAAATAGCATAAAAATGAAGATAGGCGTCAATGTAAATAGGCACGTGAAACATATCCAACCAACCATTTTAACGATAATCCTTTTCGTAAAAGACACTGGGATGGCTTTATCTGGAGCTGCTTCTTTGCTTGGGGCTTCCTCATGCCACGGGGCATGAGCTGCATAGCCCATGTATCCATAATTTGGGGAACTAGCATAACTGGTTTGTTGGGAAGTAGCATAACTGGTATTTGGGTAAACAGAATAACTGGTATTTGGGGAACTACCATAACTGGTATTTGGGTGAGCAGTATAACTGGTATTTGGGGTACTAGCATAATTAGTTTTTGGTGAAGCGGCATAACTGGTATTTTCCCAGGCAAACAATGGCAATGTCACATCATCATCGAACGCGCCAACTGTAACTGTACGTTCTGGTTCAAACTCAAAAAGATCAATCGCAGCAGTTTCTATTGACGCGAGCGATTTCCCAAGTTCCAAAGCGTTTTCGTATCTATCTTGTCTATCATATGAACAAGCCTTCAATATTACCGCAGCGAACCCTTCGCTTGCATTTTTGGGAGCAGGAAAAAGCTCGCCGTTCATGCGCCTGGCCAAAGCTTCGTTCCTGTCATTTGGCGTGATAGGAAGTGGAGCGTCTGGTAAAAACGGCAATCTGTTATTGTTCATTAAACTATACAATAGGATGCCAAGGGAATATATGTCTGAATTAAAGCTGTACCCTTCTTCTTTATATACTTCAGGCGCCATATAGTTATGGGTGCCTTTTTTAGTAAATGCGCTCGTTGCCTTACTTAGCGATTCCGCAATCCCAAAATCGCCGAGTTTATAGACCCCTTTGTCCGAATAGAAAATATTATCTGGCTTAACGTCCCTATGAAGGATTTGTAGTTTTTCGCAATACTCTAAGGCCGAACTGATGTTTTTTGCCAGTTGCAACACATCTTTTTCAGAAGGTGGGTTAGTACGATAATGCTCGATTATCGGCGTGAGCAGTTCCATGTGGATTAAAATGTCCCAACCTTGTGAATCGCGTCTCTCAAAAACAAAATGTTTGTGTGTTTTTACAATGTAATCAGAATCGTTTAATGAATACATTAACGATATTTCATTCATAACATCCGAAAACTGCGCTTTGAAATAATTATTAACATCCGCGTTAGATAGCCCGGAATTTTTAAGTCCATCAATTTTTTGGTTGTTCTTTATGCTGATTATTTTCAGCGCAGAATATACTTTGATTCCATTTGTATCATCCACTAATTTGTATACGCTCCCAAAAGAGCCCTGCCCAATTAATGAATCGATCTTCCACTTTCCATCTATAGGCTCGTATGCCCTGATGTATTCGTCAATCATAAGTATCACATCCTGTTATGCATGAAATTTCATCATCAAATCACTGTTTCAATATTCTGCCAATTGCCTGGATACGAAAAAACCCTACAGGCATTGTGCCAGTAAGGTTTTTTGGATAGTATTGCGGAGGAAGGATTTGAACCTTCGACCTTCGGGTTATGAGCCCGACGAGCTGCCAGCTGCTCCACTCCGCGGCGTCTGCGGCGCCGGGCGATGCTTCGATGCCCTTGCGCCTGTCAAGTGCTTGTTTAGTATAATAGAAACGTGGGGAAAATGTCAATAACATAATTCTATAATATTCATTTTTTTTGAAAAGCCCTATTTTGCTGATGTTGGCGTGAGTGCCGGAAAGGTTTCTATATGAACGTGACGGAAAAGCACTGCCCCAAGTGCGGAAAGCTTGCCGACTGGAAAACATATATTCAAAAATACGTATGCACCTATTGCGGGTGGACGGGCGAGTTGAGAAGCGTCTTCCGCTGCGGCGACTGCCACAACTTCTCATCGTTCGAAGTCACAAAGATGCCCGGCGCGGAAGATTTGATTACGATTATTTGCAAAGAATGCGGCTCCGTGACCATCAAGCACCGCGCCTATATCGACGACTACACCTATTCAAAGCTGGCCATGTCCAACGAATCGCTGTTCCGCAGTTGAAGCCCCCTACATCGTGGCATATCGTGGTATAATGTTGTAAAACGCATGGTCGGCGCGGCATTGGGGGCGGACTTTTTGGATATTGACGGATTTCACATGATACTCGAAGAGGCTGCGGAGGGGGTGCCGGTTGAGCTGCTCAACCGCCTCAACGGCGGCATTTTGGTGCTGCCGGAAGCTAAAATGCATCCCGGGGCGCAATCGGGGGACCTTTACATCATGGGTGAGTACCATGTGCAGATCCCCGGACTCGGCAGATACATCGCGCTGTACTATGGTTCGTTTGAACGTGTGTTCGGCGCGGCGACCCCCAACGATAGCCAGCGCCTACGCACCGAAGTACGCAAGACGCTCATCCATGAGCTGCGGCACCACATCGAATCGCTTTCGGGCGTCAAGGACCTTGAGCACGAAGACGAGCGCGACTTTGAAGCATATATGCTGAGCCGATTCCAATAGGTGGCGCTGTTGGCAGCCGACGGTCGGCGAGTCGCCGACAGCGGCGTTACACGCATTGCGCAGGGAGTAGGGGACAGCGTCCCAGGCGCCCCGAATATGTCTTGAAAATACGCATATATAATTATTGTTCTAAGGCGAATGTAAAAGTCACGGACGCACAATGTACGTCCCTACTTATGTGCAGCTAATTTTGCATATATTTAAAATGTTAAAAGGGCGAGCAGTGTACGCCGCTACAATATCAGCTTTTATAATCACCTAATTATTATAGTACAATATCGGACGACAGCGCCTCCCATTCCGCGAGCAGGGCCTCCAGGCGCGCATTCAGATCGCCCTGTTCGGACGCCAGCTCTATCAGCCTGACATGATCGCTAGCCACGTCGTCGGTTTTCATCAGCGACGAGATGTCGGCGAGGCGCTTCTCAATGGAGTCGATTTCGGATTCGAGCTTTGCGATACGGGTCTCGCTCTTTTTTTGCCTGGAGCGGTTCTCCCGCGCCGCCAGCCAGTTCTGCTTGGCGCTGGACTGCGCGGTCGCAGCCGAAGCAGCAGGCCCAGCGGCTGAAGCGGATTTAGCGGTCAGGGCGGAACCTGCGGCATTGACGGCTTTGGCAGCCTTGGTGGCCTTGGTGGCTGTAGCCGAAGCGGCAGGCCCAGCAGCCGAAGCAGCAGATGCAGCAGATGCAGCAGCCCCCCCTGCGGCATCGCCGGAGGCAAAAGTCCCGCGTTGGGCCAGGTAGCGCAGCATATCGTCGTAGCCGCCAGCAAAATCATATATGCGCCCGCCCTCGAAATAAAATATGCGCGTCGCAATCTTACGTATGAGATAGCGGTCGTGCGAAACAGCCAGCACGACCCCCTTGAAGTCCAGCAGCGCCTCCTCTAGCTTCTCTCGCGTGTTTATGTCCAGATGGTTCGTCGGCTCGTCCAGCAGCAGCATGTTCGCGCGCGACAGAACGAGCTTTACCAGCGCCACGCGCGCCCGCTCGCCCCCGGAGAGCATGGAAATCTTTTTGAAAATGTCGTCGCCGGAGAAAAGGAAAGCGCCTAGCAGCCCGCGTATCTGCGCGGCTGTCTTACCCGCCTTTTCGTCGAACACCTCTAAGAAGACGGTGCTCTCCTCGTCGAGGTCAATCTGCTCCTGGTCGAAGTAGTTCATTTCAATCCTCTGCCCGGCCTCGACGGCGCCGCCGCGCTCCGGCGCCAGTTGTCCGGCGAGCATGCGCAGCAGGGTGGACTTCCCGCAGCCGTTGGGGCCCATGACCATGATCCTGTCGTTGCGCCTCACTGTCGCGCTGAACGGCTCGAACAGCCTCCGCCCGGCGTACGCCTTTGTGACCCCGTCTATGTACATCGCGTCCTGGCTGTTGGAGACAGTGTTGTCAAAGCGGATGTTTATCTTTTTTTGCATGGCGGCCGGGCGGTCGACCCGCTCCATACGGTTGAGCGCCTTTTCGCGGCTCTTGGCCGTGATATGGCTGCGCTCCGTGTTCCAACGGCGGAACTGTTCGATGACCGCCTCCAGTCGGGCGATTTCCTTTTGCTGGTTTTCGTACTGCCGCTCCTGGACCGCCCTGTCCTCGTCCTTCTGCTTTACATAAGCCGAATAGCCGCCCGTATATGCCGCAAGCCGCTTATATTCGATTTCGAGTGTCCTTGTCGTGACGGCGTCGAGGAAATAGCGGTCGTGCGAGATGACCATCAGGCTGTTTTTGAAGTTCTTCAGATATGTTTCCAGCCATTCCAGCGACCTTACGTCGAGGTGGTTCGTCGGCTCGTCGAGCAGCAGCATCGCCGGGGGCTTTATCAGCATCAGCGCCAGCGCGAGCCTGGTCTTCTGCCCGCCGCTCAATATGGACACCGGCGTCCGATCGTCGATGCCCTCGCCGATGTCAAGGCCGTTCAGGACGCCCCTTATCCTGCTCCTGTACTCGTAGCCGCCGGCCATCTCGAACTGCAGGCGCAGCTTGTCGTACCTGTCCAGCGCCGCCCCGTCCTGGTCCCGGCCCAGCTTATCTTCGAGCGCAGAGATCTCCGCCTCCATCGCGAGCACGTCGGAGAACACCCTCCGCACGGCGTCGCCGATGGACTCGTCGTCCACGCGGTCATTGTTCTGGCGAAAATAGCCGATGGTCGTCCCGCGAGCGAACTGTATGTCGCCGCCGTCCTGCTCGTAGTCGCCGTTCAGCAGCGCGAAGAGCGTGGACTTGCCTGCGCCGTTGACGCCGACGACGCCACAGCGGTCCTGGGAATCGACGGAGAAGCTCACGCCGTCCAAAATGCGGTTCGCCCCATATGAAAATGAAAGGTCCCTGACATTCAGTATTATCATATATACCAAAATTATATGTGATTGACAGAAAAATGACAACGATGATATAATTTCATTTGCTGCTAATTAGCGCAGACGCCTGTCTTTACCCGGATGGGCGCATATAACGCATGGGGGTGTTTTGATGAATGATTACACGGTAAAGCGGCTCAGAAACGTATGCCTGCTCTCTCACGGTGGCGCCGGCAAGTCCACCCTTGCCGAGGCGATGATGTACAACACCGGTGTGCTGGACCGCTTCGGGAAGATTGCCGACGGCACGACCACTACCGACTACGACCCTGAGGAAATAAAGAGGAAAATTTCCATTAACCTCGCTATCGCCCCCTTTGAGTGGAACGACTATAAGGTAAATCTGATAGACACCCCCGGATATTTCGATTTCGTCGGGGAGGTCAAGCAGGGCGTCCGCGTCGCCGATTCGGCGCTGATCCTCATATCCGCGAAGGACGGCGTGGCGGTGGGCACGGAAAAGTCTTGGGAGTATATTAAAGACGACAAGCTGCCCAGGATTATGTTCATAAACAAAATGGACGACGAAAACGCGGACTTCGACAAAGTCGTCGAGCAGGCGGCACAGGTGTTCGGCAAAAACGTATGCCCGTTCCAGTTGCCCATTTTAGACGGCGGGAAGCTGACCGGCGTCGTCGACATAATACACAGGCAGGCGTTTACGTTCAACAAGGACGGCCAGGACCCGGCCGATATGCCATCGGGGATGGAGGACAGGCTCGAGGAAATCTGGGAGTCCATAAACGAGGTCATCGCCGAAACCTCCGACGAGCTCATGGAGAAGTATTTCGGCGGGGAGGCGTTTACCGACGAGGAGGTCGCCAACGGCCTGAAAGAGGCTGTCGCATCCTGCTCCATCGTGCCGGTGTTCTGCGGCGCCGCCATTAATAACGCAGGAGTCAAACTCCTTATGGACGCGCTGATCGACTACATGCCCGACCCGTCGACGAGGGGCGCATTCACAGCCAATAAAGCGAACACGGATGAGCCCGTCGAGCTTATGCCCGAGGAAGGCGAGTCCGTTTCGGCTCTGGTGTTTAAGACCATAGCCGACCCGTTTGTGGGGAAGATATCGATATTCAAGGTCTTTTCCGGCACGCTGCGGATAGACAGCGTACTGTACAACGCCACCTCCGAGAAGACGGAGAAGATTGCACAACTGTTTGTCCTGCGCGGCAAAAAGCAGATTGCCACCGACAAGCTCATCGCCGGCGACATTGGCGCCGCGGCGAAGCTTTTGAACACAAACACCAACGACACGCTGAGCGACAACGCGAAGCGGGTGGAGCTGTCGAAAATCGTCTTTCCCGCGCCCTGCATATCGCTGGCGGTCGAGCCCAAGGCCAAGGGCGACGAGGACAAGATAAGCATGGGCCTGCAGCGGCTGCAGGACGAGGATCTGACATTCAAGTTCAGCATCAACACCGAGACCAAGCAGCAGATAGTATCCGGCACGGGCGAGCAGCACTTGGATGTCATCGTGAGCAAGCTGAAGTCGAAGTTCAACGTGGACATCAACCTCATCGACCCCAAGGTACCGTACCGCGAGACGATAAAGAAAAAGGTGACGGTCGAGGGCAGGCACAAGAAGCAGACGGGCGGCCACGGGCAGTACGGGCATGTCAAGATCGAATTCGAACCAGCGGACACCGAGGATTTTGAATTTGAAGAGAAGGTTTTTGGCGGCGCCGTGCCGCGGCAGTATTTCCCGGCTGTTGAGAAGGGCCTGCGCGAGGCGCTCGTGCGCGGCGTGCTGGCGGGCTACCCGGTCGTCAAGCTGCGCGCGACGCTGCTGGACGGCTCGTACCACGACGTCGACTCATCGGAAATGGCGTTCAAGCTCGCGGCGCGGCTCGCGTACAGGAGCGGCCTGCCGGCTGCGGGGCCGGTCATCTTAGAGCCCATCGACCATGTCGAGGTGTACATTCCCGACAGCTACATGGGCGACATTATCGGGGATTTGAACAAGCGGCGCGGGCGCATCATGGGCATGGAGCCGCAGGCCGGCGGCCTGCAGCAGGTAATGGCGGAAGTTCCGGCGGCCGAAATGTTCAAGTACGCCAACGATCTGCGCTCAATGACGCAGGGCAGGGGCTCGTTCGTTGAAAGCTTCGAGCGCTACGAGGAGGCGCCTGCAAATATCTCGCAAAAAATTATCGAAGAGGCCAAGAAAGATATGCAAGCCGACGACGACGACGAATGATGGCGAATGACGACATACGGCGTCGAACGATAATTAACAACGACGAATGGCGTCGAACGATAATTAACAATGACGAATGGTGTCGAATGTCGACGAATAGAGTATAGTATACAGTCCGTGCGTTTAAGTGATTTTCAATACGAACTGCCAAAAGAATTGATAGCTCATAATCCGGCCGAATTTCGTACCGGTTCGCGGCTCATGGTCGTGGACCGGGGCGGCGGCCGGATTATTCATGATCGCTTCGACAACCTTGTGTCGTATTTGCGCGCGGGCGACTGCCTGGCGCTCAACGACACGCGCGTCATGCCGGCGAGGCTTTTGGGCAGGAAGGTTTCGGGCGCGGGCGAATGGGAAGTGGCGGCAGCGGGCGCGGGAGCGGGCGAAGGGGCGGCTGTCGAGGTTCTGCTTTTGCACAAAGTCGAGGCAAGCGGATGCGGCGGGACCGCCGTAGGCGGCGAAGCGGGCGAAAGCGGCGGAACCGCTGCAAGCAACGAGGCTGTAAGCGGTGAAACCGACGCGTGCGGCGAGGTATGGGAGGCGCTCGTGCGGCCCGGCAGGCGCCTTATGAAAGGCGCGAAGATTGTGTTTGACGGCGGTGCGTTGAATGCCGAAATCGTCTGCACACTAGCGTCAGGCCACAGGTTGGTACGCTTTGACCGATCCGGAGCGGAATTTGCCGATGCGCTCGCAAAAATTGGGCAGGTTCCGCTGCCGCCGTATATAAAGAATAGTTCTGCCGATCCCGAACGTTACCAGACCGTATATTCAAAAGAGTCAGGTTCCGCCGCCGCGCCCACGGCGGGGCTGCACTTCACGGAAGACTATTTGCGTAAATTGGCTGCCTGTGGCGTCGGCGCGGCCTATCTCACTCTCCACATCGGCCCCGGTACTTTCGCACCTGTCAAAACGGACGATATATCGGAGCACCGCATGCACAGCGAATACTACCGCGTCAGCCGGGAGGCCGCCGAAATGGTGAACGCCGTAAAAGCCGCACGCGAGCAGGCAAATGCAGCAAGCGCAGCGTTGCTGCCACGGTTGGTCTGCGTCGGGACGACCAGCATCCGCACACTGGAGAGCGTCGTTGATGAAAGCGGCCGTGTGCGGCAGTGCGAGGGGTGGACCGATATTTTTATTTACCCCGGCTACAGGTTCAAGTGCGCCGACGCGCTGCTCACCAATTTCCATCTGCCCGGCTCGACCCTGCTCATGCTCGTATGCGCATTCGCGGGCCACGACCTGGCGATGGAGGCCTACGCGCGCGCGGTCGAGTCCTCCTACCGCTTCTACAGCTTCGGCGACGCAATGCTAATAATATAAAGCGTAGCCGTTGCGACTGCAATGCTAATCATTTAAGGCGTAGCCGTTGCGACCGCCATTCTAATAATATAAAGCGTCGCCGTTGCGATTGCAATGTTAATAAAATAACCTAAAATCCCGAAAAATTTATATTTACACTGATCACCAACTTAATGGTTATGAAATAAATTTGTACGCGAAATGCATATACAAGGTCATGCATAACTATAATTTAAAGTTTTTGATGCAATAAACATAATGTTTATAAAAAACTTGATGACACATAAGTTCATATATATTGTACAAATATTTATGTAAAAATAGTTGACAACTGGCAATACTTAGTATAGCCTATTAATGAGTGTTAGTTATTATACATCTGTATTGTTTTGTTTCATTTCAATTATGTTTTTTGGCATATGTATTAAATTTTATTTATTATGGTGTTATTTATGCTAAATAAAAGAAATTTTTATCATGGTGTTAAGCTGCGAAAGTGAAGCTATATTGAAAAGAGCCACAGTGACCGTGGGGTGCTCTAACACCACCACGGCGAATGTAGGGAACGATAAACCCAAGCCTACAGACACGGAAAATCCGCCACTATGACGATATTAGTATACCTATTTTTCAAGGTATTATCAAGCTATATCAATCGTCTGGTTGACTGCATATTTGTGTAGAAATACACAATAAATGTATATTTTGGCGCGTAGGCAAGGCATTCATGCCCCCTACGTGCCTTTTTTTATGGCTTTCCTTAAACTATCGGCGGGCGGGATAACGCCTGCCCGCCGATAATGTATGAATAATTAAATAATGAAATAAGGTGAGATCATATGTCAAGTAAATTAATGTATTATTCTGGTCTTGTAACATTGGGCGTTGCCATATCTTTATCGATAATTGCTGCGATGGTTTTATACAGCATATGGAAACGGCTTAATACAAAGCTTGATGCGGAATATGGTAAAAAACGGAGGTAAAGTTGTGCCACAAGTTATTGTTGACACATATGAATTGATACGTGAAATCGGCTCAGGTGGCGGCGGCATAGTCTATCTGGCTAATCATCTGCGGTTAGGCAAAGAAGTCGTTGTTAAAGTTGATAAACGTAGAATTTCTGCAAAACCAGAATCGCTACGTCGTGAAGTCGATGCGCTAAAAAACCTCAGCCACGCATATATACCGCAGGTGTACGATTTTATACAAAATCATGAAACGGTATATACCGTTATAGATTATATAGATGGTGAAAGCCTTGATAAGCCTCTCAAGCGCGGGGAAACCGCATCGCAAGCCCAAATTATAGAATGGGCTCGTCAGTTGTTAGACGCGTTGCATTATCTACATAGCAAACCTCCACATGGAATTTTACATGCTGACATAAAACCCGCCAATATTATGTTAACACCGCAAGGTGATATTAGGCTCATCGATTTTAATATTGCGCTTGCGCTAGGCGAGGGTGGCGCGGTATCTGTCGGGCGAAGCTTAGGCTATGCTTCTCCTGAGCATTTAGGACTTGACTTCTCGCCGAGCGGTACTGTTACAGGAAGCGTCGGCTCACGAACCGGTGCTCGGGCGACGACGGTGCTTGATTTACAAGAAACTGAACTCATTTCTTCCTCTGAACAATCCGGTTCAAAATCATCCGGTAAAA
>Ga0099364_10002365_pt1 | contig 30219 bp, 22 predicted proteins | sample TergutTh196P3_FD_73070 | JGI IMG/M metagenome (GOLD analysis project Ga0099364, IMG submission 73070) | Microcerotermes parvus P3 segment gut microbial communities from Pointe-Noire, Republic of the Congo - Th196 P3 | ecosystem: Host-associated > Arthropoda: Insects > Digestive system > Gut ...
TATATGCCCATAAAAGCAACGAAAGCGGTGCGCAAAGCCCTGACGATGGCATCGGCGTGGTTATAAAAAAGTGAACTACACTATAAAGAATCTCGATAATGGTTAATCTAGTTTTACAGAAAAAAAAGATGTCTATCAGACCGTCAGCCATCGGAGGGGCTTTGCGCACCGCTTTCAGTTTTGGTTATAGGCATATATTTCTGGCATTGCCATAGTCGTGGAAAAGCCGCATTATTAATACATGACCAAATACCTTCTATTCGATCTTGACAACACCCTTTATTCGCGCAGATACGGTCTTGAAGATAATGCAAAAATACGAATGCAGGAATTCATTTCCGGTTTTCTCGGTATTGAAAGTGAAGAAGTCTGGCATCTTCGCCGCACCGAGGGGAAAAAATACGGCACAAGCCTTGAATGGATTATGACCGAGAAGGGTTTTACCGATGTTGATGCCTATATGGCTGCAATTCACCCTGAAGACGAGGCGGATAATCTTCCGCCTGATCCTGATTTAAGGGCATTTCTTGAAGGTATTGATATTCCAAAAGCAATACTTACCAATTCACCAATGGAGCACGCAAGGCGGATTATTGACAAGCTTGAGTTTAACGGCTTGTTTACCCATATTTTTGATATAAGACAGTTTGATTTTAAGGGAAAGCCACATCACCGGGTATACAATTATGTGTTAAATGTCCTGGGAGCGGACGCCCCACAAGTGCTGTTCATTGATGACTATCCCCAATACACAGAAAGTTTTCTTAGCCTTGGCGGCAGGGCTTTGTTGTTAGACGAAAATGATTTTCACAAGGATTATCCCCGCCCAAAAATTAGCCAACTAAAAGAACTGATAGGTTATTTATGCCATTAAATTTTAATAGGTAAGGCTGGGGCGGGCAGCGGGTTACACTATTTCAGCAATTTAACATTAATATCGCCGAGCAGGGACACACCGGAGATAATCAGTTCGGGCTCCATGTCGCGAGCCTGTTTATCCACATTCTTATCCACGGAAGCGCTGCCCAAAACCGGTATCGCGTTATTGCTCACCCTGATGCCCGCCTCCACCGAAATTTTGCACTCCCCAAGAATGGAAACCACATTCAAAACTGTCCGCCGCTTTCTTAAATCCGCGATCCGTATTTTGATGTGCTCGCTGCCCAAAAGACTGACAAACTTTGCGCCGGATTTTATGGGGCCGGAAAAAGTGCGCGAAGAAAGAATGGCGGTATTATTCTGAAAAATATCCCGGCCTGAATAGTAGTCCGGCTCATCATCTTCCGGCTGTTCATTAAGCGTACCATTTTCCCCGTATTCGGCGACTATTTTTTCTACTATTACCAGTTCCCTCTCATTTTCAGTTTTATTGATGTATTCAACCAGCCGCTCATATTCTTCCAGCGGCAGCCTGTTTACCGCAAAACCGGTCGAGAGAGTTTCGATGGCCTTCGCTTTCCGCTCTTCAATAATTTCTTTTTGTGTGGGAACCAGCATCACCTTCAATCTATTGCAGAAACTATCCGGTGTCAACAATTCGTGCCATTGACTTTGCCGGTCTGTAAACCTAAACTTAAACTGTGAATGCTGTGGAACTGCTGCGCCTGCAAGGAATTAAAAAAAGTTTTGGATCTGTTGAAGTTCTGCGGGGCCTTGACCTGTCTGTCGGCCGCGGCGAATTTATCACCCTTCTTGGGCCGTCCGGCTGCGGTAAAACCACAACGCTAAGAATAATCGCAGGGCTGGAAGCCGCCGACTGCGGCCAGGTTTTTATCGACGGCGTAGACGTCAGCGCCCTTGATCCTGACAAGCGCGGCGTTAACATGGTTTTTCAAAACTACGCCCTTTTTCCCCACATGAATGTTGAGCAGAATGTCGGTTACAGCCTGAAGCTGAAGAGTAAACCAAAGGCCGAGATAAAAAAGGCCGTCTCCGATGCCCTGGCGCTTGTACGGCTTTCCGGTTTTGAAAAACGCAGGCCGGACGAACTTTCCGGCGGCCAGAGGCAGAGAGTTGCTGTTGCCAGGGCGGTTATTAATCAGCCCAAGGTACTTCTATTGGACGAGCCTCTGGGCGCGCTGGATTTGCAACTGCGCAGGGAAATGCAGATAGAACTAAAACGGCTGCAGAAACAGCTTGGTATCACTTTTATCTATATCACGCACGATCAGGAAGAAGCCCTTACAATGTCGGACAGAATCGCGGTTATGCGCGGCGGCGTTTTTGAACAGATCGGCAGTGCTTCCGGGATATACAACAGACCGAAAACCGGTTTTGTCGCCGGATTTGCCGGCGCCAATGTTCTTGCCGGAAAAGCGCAGGATTGTACCGAAACCGCAGGTGAAAACGGCGAAAAAAAATTAAACATGGATTTTGTTCACCCGGCGGGCAGCGTTAAAACTGAATTTACAGAAAACAACGGCTTGCGAAACATTCAAAACGGACAGGAGATTTTAATCGCCGTAAGGGAAGAATATATAACGCTAAGCCCGCCGGGCAGCGGCAGTACAGGACTTTCCGCTATTGTTACCGGTAAAAATTTCACCGGAGGTTTATTGCGTGTAACGGCCAGGCTGAAAGGCGCGGACGGTGGCGGCGAAGAGATCAGCGCAAGCCGCCAGGGCATCGATACAAATCTTGAAGTGGGGGACGAGGTTTTGGCGGTGTGGCTTCCGTCCAATGCAGTCCTCCTTGAACGCCCATGAAAAAAAACGGCGCACCAGCGGATACATTTAACAGAAAAAGGGCATTCTCGGCGGCCCTTATTCCAATGTACCTTTTCACTCTTGTCTTTGTTCTTGGGCCTCTGGTTTACATGATTGCCCTTAGCTTTATGCGCAGGCAGGGCTCCTGGGGTATAGAGGCGGCATTTAATCTTAACAATTACAGGCGTATTCTTTTGCCCGTCTATCTGGAAACATTCAGACAGTCCGTCAAACTGGCCCTTATAAGCACCATTGCAGTCATCGCCGTTGGTTATCCGTTCGGCTATTTTATGGCGCGCCTTAAACCCATCTGGCGCAACAGGGTGATGGTACTTCTTATTATACCATTCTGGACAAGCGCCCTTATGAGGCTTTACGGCTGGATCATTGTTTTCAGGGCAAACGGCGTACTGGACACAATTTTAATGAAAATGCGCATAACAGATGCGCCGCTTCGCCTGTTGTATACATATCCGGCCGTTGTTACAGGCATGATATACGGCCTTCTGCCCTTTATGATCTATTCGGTTTTTTCCAGCGCGGAAAAACTTGATCCTTCCCTTACGGAGGCTGCAAGAATTATGGGAGCAGGCCGGTTCAGGGCATTTTTAACGGTTAACTTGCCGCTAACAATGCCGGGACTGTTTTCCGGGGTCATTCTTACATTTATTCCTTCGATGGGTTTGTACTACATGGCGGATATCCTTGGCGGCAATAAAATAGTTCTTGTTGGAAACCTGATCCGCGATCAACTGTTGAACGTTCATGACTGGCCCTTTGCCGCAGCCATCAGCGTAGTGCTGATGATCCTGACATCGCTTTTTCTGTATCTTTACCGCCTTATCACAAGATCGGGAGAACTGGAGGGGCTGATATGACAAAAAGACGCATCTCCCCCGTTTACATTGGCTTTATTTTAGTTATCATGTATGTGCCGATTTTGCTGGTTATAATTTATTCTTTTAACTACAGCAGATTAAGCTCTGTATGGAGCGGGTTCAGCCTCTACTGGTACAGGGAACTTTTCGCCGATCGTTCAATGTTTGAAGCGCTCAGAAACAGCCTGGTTTTGGGTTTTCTTACAAGTTTTTCAGCGGCCGCCATCGGTACACTGGGCGCTTCCGGCATGGCGCGTTCGCGATCTTCGGTTGAATCGCGGCTGCACAATTCTTCCGGCAAGGTAATGGAGTACATTTCGATCCTGCCGATCATGACGCCGGAAATAATACTGGGAATGGTTTTTCTTGCATTCTTCTCCCTATTGTCCCTCCCCTTCGGAATGCTCACGCTGGTAATTGCCCATACCGCATTTTGTGTTCCGTACGTTTACCTATTGGTCAGGGCAAGGTTTGCCGGCCTTGAAAAAAGTTATGTCGAAGCGGCAAGAATCATGGGCGCATCCGACATACGGGCATTTTATGACATCACCCTTCCCCTCGTCCTGCCGGCCGTTGTATCCGGCATGCTCATCTCATTCGCCATGAGCTTCGACGATGTAATAATCAGCGTCTTCGTCGCCGGAGTGCATACCAACACCCTGCCGATGAAGATTTATTCCCAGATAAAAACCGGCGTAACCCCCAAGACAAATGCAATGTGCACGCTGATTTTCATCCTTACAGTGATTCTCTGTTTTGCCGCCGCTGCGCTTGCAAGGCCAAAAAAGAAAAGCGCCCCTGTCTCATAGACCTATTCCATAAAATGATGATTTATTTTATAATGAAAATATCAAACAAAATTTTAAGGAGCTTATTGTGAAAAAAACCTTTAGTGTTGTGTTAGTGCTGGGTCTCGTCTTCCTTGTTCTTGGCTGCGGGAACAAACCGAGATTTACCCTTTTTACATGGGACGAGATGTTTCCCGTGGAGGTATTGCAGGGTTTCGAGAAAGAAACAGGCATACGGATAAACTATATTAATTTCGATTCTGATGAAACAATGCTCGCCAGACTGCAGGCTGCAAAGGGCGGGGACTACGATCTTGTTATCGCCGACGATTATATTATCGAAATGGCCATTGCAGAAGGGCTGGCTCAAAAACTCGACATATCAAAACTTTCAAATTACCGTAACATCAATCCTGTTTATCAAAAACAGTTTTATGATCCAACAGATGAATACACAGTTCCCTACGGAGCGGGAGTCATGACAATCGTATATGATCCATCTTATGTAAATATACCCATTACAGGATATGCGGATCTTTGGGATCCCTCACTGGGCGACAATCTGGGAATTATCGGAAATTTTCGCGTAATTAACGGCATGGCTCTTAAAGTGCTAGGTCATAGTTATAACACCAACGATCTTCTTGCAATCCGCACAGCAGGCGAACTGCTTCGCCGGCTTGCTCCGAATATCCGCCTGATTCGCGATGACCACCTTGAAGATGAACTGATCTCCGGTGAAATATCCACGGCGGTAATGTATACATCAATGGTAACCCTGGCGAAAATGGCAAAGCCGGAACTGGAAGTGGTCTTCCCGAAGGAGGGAATTGGCTTTGGCATCATGGCGGGTTTTATTCCAAGCCAGGCGCCGAACGCCGATGCCGCCCATGCGTTTCTTAATTACATTCTGGATGCACAAAGAGGCGCACAGTGTTTTGAGTACCTGGGATACTACAGCACTTTTTCCGCTTCGGATTCGCTGATCGATCCTGAGTTCCAGGAATTTCTAACGCTTCCGGCAGGGTTCAATGTAGATATGGAAATGATTCAGAACATCAGCGCACAGGCCGAAGAAGCGCATAACCTGATATGGACCGAGTTCAGGGCGGCCGCAGGACAATAAGTAAAATTACTCCATTGTCCAGGTTCCATCGGTAAGAGTATACCTTCCCGGCCTTTTATCGTTGAACTCGTAGTATGTGTCGAAATTTCTCGCTGTTGTATAAAGGACGGTTCCGCTGACATCGGTGTAGTTAATGCTGCCCACAATGTGGCCGCCTAACGGGCGCGAATCAAATGCCCGCTTGCCCAGAGACTCCAGTGCAGGCGGGATATTTACGCTGGTAATTCTGTTATTATAAAAAGCGCCGTCCCTTATACTGTTTACCCCTGTGCCTATCTCCAGCGCAGCCAGCCTGTTTCCCGAAAAAGCGCCCTCCCCTATCGTCCTGACGCTTTCCGGAAATTCAATATTGTTTATCTTATTGTTGAAAAACGCATAATCGTCAATGATGGTTACGGAGTCCGGAATAATCACGGTATCGAGCAGGTTATCGGAAAAAGCGCCCTTGCCAATAATGTTAACATTGTCCCCCAGTGTCAGAGTTACCAGTTTGTTATTTGTGAAGGCCCCCATGCCGATATGTGTAACATTGTTTCCGATACTGACGACTGTAAGTTCGTTAAAGGAAAATGCTCCGTCCCCGATAAATGTTACGCTGTCCGGTATTGTAACTTCTACGATGCCCTTGTTTGTAAAGGCGCCGGCGCCAATCATGGTAACGCTTCTTCCGTCGATAATGTCCGGAATCTCAAGAATTTTCGCAGTTCCCGAAGATTTAACAATTGTAAGACCCGAACTGTTTTCTTCTACAACAATATCCAGGCCCATCTCTGCGAAAATATCTGCGGCAAGAAACAAGAACAGTAACACCCACCCCTTTTTAAGGTTCATACCAATTCCTCCGAAGACAAAGTAAAAGCCAAGACGTAAAAAAGTAGGAACCCCCAAACTTTAGGTTCTGGAGGTTCCCGTGTCCCCTGTACTTTTTTAAATTATTATGTAATTATTTTTAAATTTCAAGTATTACTATCCGTTACTCCTTATGCTGAAATGGGCGAAGCGGTTTTTGCTTCGATATCCCTAAATATTACATGCATGGAATCGTGGAAATTGTTGTATTCTTTCAATGCTTCCTGCTGCGATTTAAGGCGCACATCGTTAATGCAGGAGAAATTATTGATCGCCATATCTACAATATTCCTGTCAATTCCCCCGTTTTCAGACATGGCAACCAATGTTTCCGCCGCATTTTTCAGGTTCATTCCCGGCCTGTAGGGCCTGTCTTCGGTCAGAGCGGTTATTACATCAGCAACAGCCATAATCCGCGCCAGTTTGGAAAAATCCTCGCCCTTTACATGGAAGGGGTAACCGTTGCCGTCCTGTCTTTCATGGTGATATGCCGCCCATTCGGCAATATGCTCCATGCCGGTAACCCTGCTTAAAATCGCGTATGTATAATAAGTGTGCTTCCTTATTACATTAAACTCCTCCTCCGTTAACCTGCCGTTCTTTTCCAAAATGCCGTTAGATACCGACAGCTTCCCAAGATCGTGCAGAAGACCTGCGATTTCCATCAGGCGGCATTCCCTTTCCGAAAATCCTGATATAACACAGAGTTCCCGCGCAACTGCCGCAACGCCGCTTGAATGGGTTGCCGTAAACCTGCTTTTAAAGTCAATAATCTGGGCGATAACTTTTGCAAAACTCTTGAACATTTCCAGATCCAGAATTTCTTTTGAAAAACGCACCTTTCTCAGCATGATCGTATCGAATGATTTCGAAAAAGTATCGACCCAGACATATTCCAGGTTAACAAGGCGCTCAAATGCGGCAAAAACATCAGGATGGAATTTACTCTTGTGCAAAGAAATTTTATTGTATACTTCTTTTACCTGCGTAAGAATTTCACGTTTTTCATCAAATAAAATTGATATCCTGTCTGCCAGGCTGATAATGTAGCTGCCTATCGGAATGTCGTCTCTTGTTTCATCAAAACATCTGTGATGGTGCTTTATAAGCAAAGCTGCTTTTGAAAGGGGCTCAAACTCTTTTAGGAGCATATAGCCCAATATAGCGTGCTGATTCATGCTTATGTCGCAGTGATCCGGCATCAGGGTTCTAATGCGTTCTTCCGTTGAGAAAGAGCCGATATCATGCAGCATTGATGCCAGAACGATATCCTGTATTTCATCATTTGATAAATCCATTTTCAGCGCGATATTGCACGATATGTACGCCACACTTTTGTGGTGGTTATTTAGTAAGGGTGAAACCAGGTCCACTGCTTCAGAAATAGTGCAAACAAAGTCGAAAATGGAAATATCATTTTCTATGTGCATAATAAAACCTCTTGCACTAAATCTATTTTTTATTAAGGGCGCACAAAATACCCGAAAATAATAAAATATCATCGCAAAATACACCCTCATATTTCATTTGAATGTTAATTCTCACCGTATAAATCTAAATAAAAGTCGAATGAAAGACTGATATTTACCTATACCAACTTCCATTCAACAGCAATACGGATGAGATCCGCTATGTTTTCGGCCCCCAGTTTGTTATATATATTGTTTATCACCATTTTTACGGTGTTTATGGAAAGACTGCGGCTGGCGGCAATTTCTGCGCGTGAAAGCCCCTGGGAAAGATCACGGAGAATTTCAGTTTCCCTTGGAGATAAAACAACGCCGTCCGTCAATCGGTTCGCCTGTTTATAATTAATGGCGACGTGAGCCTGGCGTTTGGCATAAGAGGCGGATTTGCGGTTGACGCCTTCCAGCCAGGCCTTGGGAATTTTCTTCGAGCCCGATTCCTTCAGCATGGAAGCGGTAAGGGTGCGCATATCTTTACCCAGTTCAATAAATGGCATTATAAGATCATTTGGTGATGCCGTTTCATAAGCCTCTGTTAGTGCGGCAAAAGCCTGTTTTTTATCCTTCATCTTGTAATGCACACAGGCTTCCAGTGCAAGCATTGCCATACGGCAGTATAAATAGGATTCCCTGCCCTTCATTTCCTGGATATATGCCAAAAGAGGGGGATAATTCCTGGTAACATAAAAGTACCGCGCCTTTATCTGATTCTCGTAATTTTCTATAAAACTGGCATGGCTGTAATGTGAAAAACCCTGTTTAAGCCAGTCGGGTGTATCTTCCGGCAAACCTACAGAATAACAGGACATAGCAATTGCGATATCGTAATTGATGTAGCGGTTCGGGTAATCTTCTTCGTCAAGGTGCGCCTTAATTTCTTTCAGGGCTTTGTCCCCCTTCGTGTAATTCCCCTGGGCGACACTGATACGCAAAATATAAAAGAGCGCTCTGTGCTGAAGTTCAAACTGCCTGTGTTCCTGGGCTTTTCTAAGCCCCTGGGCGAGCAGGGCTTCGGCAGAGGCGAGATCCCCCTGGAAAAATTTTAATTCCCCCCAGGCAATGTCATCTTCCCCGGCCATAAAACCGCCAAAAGACTGCGGAAGAAGAGCCGCCGCGCGTTCTACCGCCTTGATGTACTCTTCCGGAGCGCCTCTCTTTGAAGAGCTGTTGGCATTAATCCACGGCCCCACAACACGGCTTCGGACGGCAAGCTTGGTAAGAGCAGCCGGATTTGGATGAATTTTACAAAATTTTTCATAGTACTGATCAAAATCAAAAACATTATCGAACAGACACATAAAGTTGCGGTGATAACCCCATAGAAAATACAGCCCGCCTAAATTACGGCTTCTAAAAACATCGCCTTCCGGAAGACTTAGGTATTTTGCCTCATAGAACTCCAGTAGTTCGGTTGCCCGCTCCCAGAGTCCCAGGCGCATATGGCAGCGTACATGTGCCAGAGCCAGAGATACCACTTCGTCAAAGGCTTCTTCCGGTGCGCGGTCGATAATTGTTGTCGCATACTTAGCGACATCGTAGGGAGACTGCGCGGGTAATGTATTAAAAAGGTTAACTATTGATGTATAGTCGCCTATCTTTTCATAGTAAGACATTGCGTCGATCCTGAAACCGTGTATATCGCACCATCTTCCGGCAATTGCATAGGTATCCCGTTTTTCCTCCACAGAAAGAAGGTCCTGCTTTGTTGAAAGGAATTCCAGAAACAACGGGTGAATGAGATATGCGTTAATATGAGTGTCGCGGCGTACGTATGCATTCTGCTGCTCCATATCATTTATCAGCTCCTCATCACCGCCTGCCAAAAGCCCTATAAGATCAAATGAAAGATGGTCAATAAGCGAAATGCGAACCAAAAAGTGCTGCACCCGTTCGGAAATCCCTTCCCAAATTTCCGTTTCCATTACCTGGAAAATATTCGTCTTCATCGCGCTGCGCAGGTAGCCTCCATAGCCCGGGGCTTTTTGGTATGAGCGCGCGATAAGATTGATGGCAAATGCCCAGCCTCCGGTATCCTGCATTATCTCGCGCAGATTCTCCAACTGGGGAAATATGCTTAACTGGCGGAAATAATGCGAGAGTTCGTTATCGGTAAAACGCAGATCGTTTTCGCTCACATTAAATACACGTCCCTTGGAAATCATGCCTGTAATATTGACTCGCGGAGTGGAACGGGAAATTAAAATTGATGTCGTTCCAACATCAAGGTTATTGAAGATATATTCCGATAAACGAAGGATCATCGGATTTTCCAGATTATGAATATCGTCTACAACAAAGATTCGCCTGTCCAATGATGATAATGTTTTATGAGAGACAGCCAGGTACTGCTTCTGCCTTTCGGCGGTATCCGGGAAGCCGATTTTCCGGATCGCATTGCCAAAAGACTCATTTATCTGACTCCATGCGTGTGCATAGTTTTCCCAAAAGCGTTCCGCCACAACATCGCGCTCTGTAATCTGCATCCATATAGTTGGAGTCTGACACTCTTTAATAAAGTCTAAAACCGCGCTCGTCTTGCCATAACCTGCCCCGGCGCATACTACGACCAGCGGGAATTTAACAGCTTCCATAAATAACCTGTTCAGCCTGGAACGCTCAATATGATTTACAGCCTGTAAATTAACGCGTGTTTGAAGCATGGCTTCCATACAACCTCCTCCTTTCCTTTATTTAGGAAACAGGAAAAACTATATCCGTTGCATCTGGCATGATTTTTAGCAGTGAAAAAATCATGTTAAAACCACATCTCCATTGATCTGGATCCATTCTCAGGTTTGAGTTATTCAGTACCGCAGCGCTGAAAGAATAATACGCAAACAAACATATAAAATCATCGATATTGACAGACTCTATCTTTCCCGATTCAATCATTTTTTTAAGCAGAGGAATTAAAAGCGATACCCTGGATTCAAAAAAATATTTGCGTATAAAATTTTCACTTTCCGTATCCACATTGATTCTCTGGCTTGCGATAAAAAAAATGCGATCCATTGTTTTCTGGATATCCGGAGGGAAGTGAAGAATTAGTTTCAAAAACACGGTTTGCAGAGGCGTGGTTTCCGCCAATTGCAGTAAGTTATCAAGAGAGGGAATAACCAGCTGCTGTTCCTTGGCATAAAAATCATAAAGGCTTTTCAGGATATCGGCCTTAGATGAAAAGTGATTATAAATGGAGGCCGCTCTAATCCCCATTGCTCCGGCAATTTTACGCATGGAAACCTTGTCGTATCCATAATCGGAAAACAATTCAACAGCGGCGCTTAAAATTCTTCCCCTGGTCGAAAATAAATCCATTAAAACGCTCCCAAATGCACCTGCTAATTAACATACGTTAGTTAAGTAGATTATATCTAACTAACGCAAGTTAGACAAGTATTATTTGAAACTTTTTAAAAAAAATTAATAATTTATTAATATTGTGCAAAATATGACTAGAAAGCATATAAAATACACCATTTAGCTACTATATACTGGACATTGTTCATATATTGAACTATACTGCAAGAAGGAGGCTTCTATGGAAAATGAAGATATTCGCGTAACAATCAGGGTTGATCGGGAATTAAAAGAAAATGCGGAAGCGCTTTTTAATTATCTTGGGTTAAACATGACAAGCGCAATAAATATTTTTCTTCGCAAATCTGTCGAGCAAAAGGGCATTCCTTTTCAGGTTAACACAGAAAAAAAAGACTTCTGAGCGAACGCTATCAGGGCGTATTTCGCGATTTTTTTTTTGTGTTTTTGGGTATTTCATTTGAAAGTTCACGGGATAAGTATGAATGTATAGAAATTATCAGGTTGAATCGTAAAATCTTTCAAATGACATCAACCAATAAAGCAGGAGAAAAATATGAAAAATTCATCCGCCAGATTACTTTTTGGGATTACAGTGCTGCTGGCAGTTTGCGCTCTTTTTACATCTTGCAGCAATGCAATCATGGAAACATGGTGGGATAAGCCGGAAGGAAAAAGACCAAATCTGCCCGTATACCATACGGTAGTTTTTCAGGCAGATGGCGGATTACCGGCTCCTGGAATTCAAAATATCGCCCACGATGGAAAAATCGCAAAAATTCTGGCCATGACAAAGGAGCACTATGCGTTCGCAGGCTGGTATGAAAAAGACACGCGCGGGGCTTTCGCAGAAGAATGGGATTTCGCCAAAGACATAGTAAAAAAAGATACGACTCTTTTCGCCAAATGGCAGCCAATTTCTGATGTCATTATCACATTCGAGGCTAACGGCGGAAATCCGCCTCCCCCGCCGCAAAGTTTGGTAAAAGATACCCTGGTTGTAATGCCGCAGCCTATGAGCAGGCCTGGCTTTGGTTTCGGCGGCTGGTATACAGAGCCGGAATGTATCCATAGATGGAACTTTTCTTTTGTGGCGGCGGGAAATCATACGCTATACGCCAAATGGGAATCAAACCCTGCCCTTATTTACACAGTTGTTTTTGACGCCGGCAGCGGCTCCCCGCCTCCCATTGATCAACAGATAGCCTACGGCGGAACGGCCGTTGAACCCATTCCAATGACCTGGGCGGGACACAGCTTCGGCGGCTGGTACAGCGATGCCGCCCTTACCGAAAGCTGGAATTTTTCCGGCAATACTGTAACGGGTAACACAACTTTATATGCCAGGTGGGAGGCTCACTTCTACACCATCACATTTGCAGCAAACGGAGGATCCCCGGCGCCGGAAAATCAACGGATAGCCGTGAATCAAAGAATTGTTGAACCACCGCAAATGAGCAGGAATGGAGACGGCTTCGGCGGCTGGTATAAGGATCCGGCATTAACAGTACCATGGGTTTTTATTGATGACGTTGATGATGGAATAGATCTTATCGATACAGTTGATCAGGATTTAACCTTGTACGCTAAATGGGATACACCGCATTACCTGGTAACTTTCCAGTCAAACTCCGGTTACCCCGTTCCGGAATCTCAAACATTAAACCATGGCGCCAGGGTTGTTGAGCCTGTACCCATGACACGAAACGACGGGCATGGTTTTGGCGGCTGGTTTGAAGATGACGCATTTACCACACCGTGGTCATTCTCTGCGCCGGTAACCGGCGATATAACCCTGCATGCAAAATGGGATACCCCCCGTTACCTGATAACATTCGCAGCCGAAGGCGGAACTCCGGCGCCGGCGCCGCAGAACCTGGTCGAGCTTGGCAGGGTCGTTGAACCTCCGCCGATGAGCCGGCCGGGGCATGGTTTCGCCGGCTGGTATATAGGTTCGGTTGACGGAGCAAGGTATGATTTTGGCATTGGCCAGGCGACAAGCAACATTACGCTATATGCCAAGTGGGTTACCTACGAATACATTGTTATATTCGACGCGAGGGGCGGAACGCCGGCGCCGGAAGATCAGCGGGTTATATACGATTCATTGGTTACAAGGCCTGTCGCAATGATTCAACCGAGCATGAGTTTCGGCGGCTGGTTTACCGATGAAGCCTGTTCCGGCGGAAATGAATGGGATTTTTCCACACCGGTAACAACAGAGAGATTATCGGAAAACGGGATTATAAGACTGTATGCCATGTGGGCGCAGCTTCCGGCGATTTATACTGTAACATTTGACGCAAACGGCGGTAATCCCGCGCCGGCTCCGCAAAGCGTTGTCGAAAACTCCAGGATTTTCGAGCCTTCGGCGATGAGACGCGCGGTTTCCGCCGGCTCAAATCTCTGGTTCGGTTTCGGCGGCTGGTTTACAGAAAACGGAATTGAATGGGATTTCTCTGCCGGCAGGGTTAACGCAAATATAACATTGACAGCAAAATGGGAAGAGCCTCATTGTCAGGTAACATTCGAGGCTTATGATGGGAATCCGGCTCCCAGAACCCAGGATCTGGTTTCCGGAACAAGGATCGTAGAGCCTCTTTCGATGAGCAAACCAGGCTATGGTTTCGGCGGCTGGTACACAGAGCCTGAATATAAAAATCTGTGGGACTTCAGTAATACAGTCGGCATGGACGACATTATACTGCATGCCAGGTGGGTTACCAATTTCTACACTGTAGAATTCAGGACGAATGGCGGATCCCCGGCGCCGGTAAATCAAACCATTGCCCACGGTAATCTATTGACCCTACCGCCCCCCATGAAAAAAGCCGGAGAAGGCTTCATGGGCTGGTATAAAGATGAGACCGGTACCGCCGAAAATGAATGGAAATTCGCCGAAGACAGGGTGGAAAGGGAAGGCATTATTCTTTACGCCAAGTGGGGGCAGGCGCTTTACATTGTTAAATTCAACCTGAAACTTCCCGATGGGACAACCTCGTCTGTTGGAAACAGCGGACACGGGATTACCGCTCCGGCGGATCAGAATATTTCCCCCGGCGGAAAAATAATTGAACCGCTGCCCGGAAATATATTCGGCTGGTCATTTTATGGCTGGACTTATTTTGATGAGCCGTCTTACAACCAAAATCCCCATCAGAACCGGCAGCATCTTGTAGATTGGGATTTTGACAGACCGGTAAACGAAGACGATGAGGATATCAACAGAATTGTTATTTATAACGATACAACAAAAGAGCATGTAATAACTCTTTATGCCAGGTGGGTTCCCAATGAACCGGACATGGTTTGGGTACGCAAGGGCAGCTTTATGATGGGCGCTGCCGGCAGCGGCACATCACCTGTACACAATGTAAAACTGGGAACCGGTTTTTACATGGCCAAATATCTTGTAACGCAGGATAATTATCATGATGTGATGAGCGATTTGGCAATTTATGACAATAACATTGATGGTCCCGCCAGTACCACAGGCGGACCCGGCAGTTCAACTCCCAGTCAATTTAAGGCAGGGCAGCCACTACGTCCGGTAGACAGAGTTTCCTGGTATGATGGTGTCGCATATAGTAATTGGCGAACCATAAAAGAAAACAACACAACACCCGGACTAAACCTGATTCCGGCGTACAGCCTGAATGGAGAAACCAACCCTGCCAATTGGGGCATAAGACCCGCTGCCTCCCCTTCGACCTGGGACAGTATCGTTTTAAACCAAAAAGCCAACGGCTACCGGCTTCCCACCGAGGCTGAATGGGAATACGCAGCAAGAGGAGGATATGGATCGCCCGGAAACTTTAATTATGCCGGCAGCAACAATGCCGAGGATGTGGCCTGGTATAATACCAACAGCGGTAGCATGACCCACCCTGTAGGGACAAAGTTGCCCAACGGCCTGGGCATATACGACATGAACGGCAATATAATGGAGTGGTGCTGGGACTGGTTCAGTTCATCATATTATTCTGAAAGCAATAATAACATGGATCCCACAGGCCCATTATTTGGAATCGAGCGGGTAAGACGCGGTGGAAGCTGGAACAATGCTATCGGAAATATACGAACCGTTAGCCGCAGCAGCTTCCCGCCGCATAACGACACCTGGGTTATGGGATTCCGCGTTATCCGAGGCTACGCGGAGATTTATTAAATAACCAAAGTAGTGAAACACTGGTGTAGGGGGCATGCCCCAAAAGAGGGAAAAAATAAAAGTTACCCCTACGTAAGCGTTTCACTGCTATGGCTATAAATAAGAAATATATGCCCAATAAAATACTTGAGGGGTGTCAGGGGAAAAAAGTGGCATGCTCCTACGCAGTGGCCATATTACCTCTTACTTTTTAACTTTTACCTCTACTGCGGCCTAGAAGACTTGAAGCCTCCGGGGCCTCACGTCCTGTTCGGCCCCTCCGGCCCGCTGGCGGCGCACATCCTGTGCGCCTTACCTCCCTGCCGGTCGGCGCGGTCCTCGGAAGTTCAAGTCAAATTATTGTTAGTGCAGAAACTACTCTCTACCGGTAAATTATTACAGAAAAATCAATTTTGCGGCCTAGAAGACTTGAACTTCCATGCCTCTCGGCACCAGCACCTCAAGCTGGCGTGTCTACCAGTTCCACCAAGGCCGCAAATCCCCGAATTCAGCCGAAAACAGCCAAATTCCGGACATTTTCAGTATAAACAAAATTATCCATTCGTTGCAATAGCCTTGCCTGGGGCACATCCCCTACTCCAGCTTTTTTTTCCCCTGCCGATGATCAATATATGAAGAAATCTACATTTTTTAATACCCTTGCCATTATCGGGACGGGGCTTTTTCTGCTGGCCGTTACAGGCTGCAAGAGCGCTCCGGCAAAAACCCCAATCGAAGACGTTTGGAGCCTTCTGGCGGCCGGAGATGTAAAAGCCAGGGATTTTTTCCTTGGCGAGGTTGATATCAATGCCAGGGATACACACGGAAGAACTCCCCTGCACTATGCTGCTGAATTGGGGGATCCCCAGCTTGCGGCATTTTTTATCGCCCTTGGTGCAAATCCAAATGTTCGTAACAATGAAAACCAGAGCCCATTGGGCATAAGTGCAGAAAAGACCGATTCGGCCGTTGCTAAAGTTCTTGTAACAGCCGGAGCGGATATTCACATGCCGGTTAAAGGCAATACTTCCGTTGCCAGGCAAGCGATAAATGCGAGAGCCGAATTTCTTCAATCAATATTGAATCCGGCAACCATGATATCAACCGATGCCGATGGAAGGACAATACTTCACCTGGCAAGCATGGCCGGCAATGTACGCGCAGTGGAAACAATTCTGGCTGTCATGGCTGAAAGCGGAGATTTACTTGTGCTGGAGAAAAGAGACAATGCTGATAAAAACCCGCTCGATCTTGCATTTGCCAGGCCTGATTCACGCAGCCACATGGAGGTTGCCGAAAAACTGATCTTGTCGGGAGCTTTTTCCGACAATCCCATATTTACCTATTTTGCCCCTGCCGTGCGCAGTGCAAACTACAATGTCCGCCGCGGTGATGGAATGGCTCCACTGCATTATGCCGCCAGGGAGGGGCACACCGGCCTTATTTCCTTTCTGATTTGGAAAAAGGCAGATGTCAACATTAAGAGCGCATCGGGCGCTACTCCGCTTCATGAAGCAGCTCGTTCAGGAAATGTGCAGATAATGGACGCCATTCTGGCTCAGGGTGCGGATGTAGATGCCCAGGATGCAAAGGGTAACTCTCCCCTGCATATCGGCATACCATCGGATAAACACAGGGAAGCGGCAAGCCTGTTCATAAGCAGGGGCGCCAATCCCAATTTGCGCGATGAACACGGAGAAACGCCTCTTCATATAGCAATCACATTGAACCGCAGCCAGGATCTTATCCAAACCCTTGTGGGCGGCGGTGGCGATATAAGCATCAGAAATATAGAAGGAAAAACCCCGCTTTACCTTGCAGTGCAGGAAAACCGTCTGCACGTTATTCCAATTCTGCTGTCATACGGATCCGATGTATTTGCAGCTGACATTTCCGGCGTTACTCCATTTGACATTGCTTTACAGAAAAAAGGAGAAATCCTGAGCGCACTCATCACTACCGAAACCGTTTATCAGAATGACAGCGCAGGAAACACCATGCTCCATGCAGCCATTAAAAGCGGCTGCGAGCCTGAATATATCGGGCTGATACTTGACAAACGTGCCATGGTAAATGCCCGTAACAAGGAAGGAGATTCTGCCCTGCATATCGCAGTCAGAATGAATCAGAGGGAAAACGGGGAATTCCTCATTTCCCGCGGCGCAGATATTTTCGCGGTAAATTCGGCCGGTGAAAGTTCGCTTTTTCTCGCCCTTACTGCATCCGATGGAATGCGCCAGTGGATAATTAACACGAGAACAATTACCGCAAGAGACGGTCATGGAAACAGCATACTTCACTATATCGCCCAATGGAAACTTGATGGGCTTATAACATTTATAATTCAAAACGGTATTAATGTTGAAACAACAAACGCATCGGGCGAAACACCGCTTTTTATGGCTGTTAAGTACAACAGTCCCTCAACAATCGGAGAACTGCTCGGCAATAATGCAAATCTGGAAGCAAGGGACAATCTGGGGAATTCTACGCTGCATGCCGCAGTCAGATGGAACGCCGGAAATTCTGCTCTTTCCCTGATTGAATCGGGAATAAATATCAACGCTCACAATTTAAGCGGCTCTACTCCCCTGCATGATGCCGTGCGTTTCGGCATTTCGGATTTGGAAATTCTCCTTGTAAGAAGGGGCGCTAATCTTGAGGTAAGAGACATTGACGGCAATACTCCCTTTATGGAAGCCGTAACTGCAGGTTATGCGCAATCCATGAACAGGCTCGCGGCCGCCGGCGCCAATCCAATGACAAGAAATACCAGGGGGGATACGCCGCTGCACACGTCCGTTGCCATAGAGCGCTACGATCTTACCGAGATCCTCCTTAATATGGGCGTTTCGATTCATGCCCGTAACACAAGGTCAATAACGCCGTTCCAGATTTCTCTCGGTATTTCGGGCCGCATGGTATCCACCCTTCTTACCAGGGACAGGATCAACGGCCCGGACGATTTTGGAAACTCGGCCCTGCATGTAGCCCTGCAGGAAAAAGCAAGTAATCCAATAATCAGGACTATAATCGGCCAGGGTATAAGACTCGATCCCGTTGACTCAAACGGACGCACACCGCTGCGGCTGGCTGTTGACCTTAACTCCTGGGAAGCGGCAAAACTTATTGCGGATGCCGGTTCCAATCCTTTCTCGGTAGCTGTAGACAGCAGAACTCCCGCCGAAGTTGCCCTGGCCAAGGGCGAACCCGCCATAAAAGCGGTTTTCTCCGGCATCGCAGTAAACGCAAAAGACAGCTCCGGCAACACCATACTTCATTATGCCGCCAGGCAGGGAGTGCCAAATAATATTACACTGTTGATTGAACTGGGCGCCAACAAAAGCATCAGGAATATCAGCGCTGAAAGCCCTGCGGATATAGCTTTCAGGTGGAATCATCAAAGCAGCGCGGTTCTGCTTAACTAAAACAAAAGCTCACCTTACAGGCTGTTTGAATACTGCAGCCTGTAAAGATGGGCATACAATCCATTACACGCAATAAGATCCTCATGACGGCCCTCTTCCACGATGCGTCCGGCCGATAATACCAGAATTCGATCTGCATTTTTTATTGTAGAAAGCCTGTGGGCGATTACAAAGGAAGTCCTGCCAGACAATACTTTTTCCATGCCAAGCTGAATAAGGTGTTCTGTTTCGGTATCTATGGAACTGGTGGCTTCGTCCAGGATAACAACCATTGGGTTATGTGCAATAACACGTGCAAAGCTGATAAGCTGGCGCTGGCCGGAAGAAATATTCGCTGCCCCCTCGGAAAGCACTGTTTTATACCCGTTTTCCAGACCGGTAATAAAATCATGCGCATGCACCGCTTTTGCAGCTTCGATAATTTCTTCCTGTGAAAGGCCAAGTCCAAGGCTGATATTTTCTTCGACAGTGCCCGAAAACAGAAAAACATCCTGCAAAACCGGTAAAACACAGCGGCGCAGATCGGACAGTGGAATATTTTTTACAGGCACTCCATTCAGGCGGATTTCCCCTGAATCAACATCCCACAGCCGCGACAGAACATTGATAATCGTAGTCTTTCCCGCGCCTGTATAGCCTACAATGGCAGCCGTTTGCCCCGGTTCAATACTGAACGAAAGTCCTTTTAAGACATCTTCACTTTCTTTATAGCCAAAGCATACATTATCAAATTCCACCCTGCCGCAGGCAGGCAGGCCCCCTGCATCTGTGCCGGTTGAATGGACACCGGTATCGGGAATCCGCTCTTCTGTATCCATCAGTTTGAAAACCCTCTCCCCGCCCGCCATTGCCGACTGCAGCAGTGTGTATTTTTCCGCAATGTCTGTAACAGGAGAATAAAACATCTGCACAAGGCTTATAAAAGCTATGAGCACCCCCAGGGATATAGAAAGTGAAAGAACCATTTTGCTTCCGAGTACAATTACAACGGCGGCGGTGAGGGTGGAAAACCACTCTACCAGGGGCCTGAATGTGGCAAAAACATACATTTCCCCCAGGTTAGCCGCCAGCAGTTCCCTATTACGCTCCCTGAATTCAGATGAACTCTTTTTTTCCTGCCTGAAAAGCTGCACAACCTGGATCCCGGCGAGCCGTTCTGCAAGATACGAATAAACTTTTGATGAAGCGGTTCTCTGCTTCCTGAAAGCATCCCGCGCTTTTACACGACTTGCCAGCGTAACAATCAAAACCGGAGGAAGCGTAACAATGACAGCAAGAGCCATCGGCGGGGAAAGTATAAACAGGGTGATGAGAGTACCGGCCATTATAAAAATATCTTTTATAAACGCGGTTAATACGGTTGTGAAAAACTCGTCCATTGTTTCCACATCGCCTGTCAGGCGCGTAACAATTCTGCCGACAGGATGCCTGGAAAGAAAGGCAGTTGACTGTGACGCGGTTTTTTCAAAAAGAGCGAGCCTTATGTCCTTCATAACGCGTTGGGTTATCCGGTTGGATGTCCATGTCTGGAAGTATGTAAACAGGAATACCAAAAGAAAAATAAAAAGAAGCAAAACACCGCCGCGAACCAGGGCCGAAATATCTCTGCCCCGAATGGCGAGTATTTCCGTGGTTGAAAGCGAATAAAGATCCCGGTTCCTTACAGCCGCATATTCCTCCAACAGGAATATATCCGGGTGCGCAAGTACAACAGTCATGGCAGGATCCTCCTCCCTGCAGGGAAACGCATACCATTGTTCACTATCCATTATGCCCCTTGCTTTCAGTTCCCCTTCCGATGATCCCTGCAGCGCCGTCCTGTGATCATGCGGGATAAAAATATAATCCCCTGCGCGCACGGCTGTGGGAAGGGAAATCAGTTCCAGATAGGCAGCAGCCGTTTCGCTTTTAATATTATCTCTTTCTTCATCAAAACGCCGGGAACTGAAAGCAAGGAAGCGGGCAAGCACGTCCCTGTCTATTATTCGCTGCTGCAAAACGGGTATACACAGTTCTCCCAGTGTAGAAAAAACAAGGGCGGCAAGGGTAAGGCCGACAAAAAGTTTATATGGTTTAAGGTAGGAGAGGATTCGCCGTACCAGGCGGCTGTCGTATTCTTTTGTTACATCATCAGTTTCAAAATAACCCGAATCAGCCACTTTGTACCTCCGGCTGACCGCCAAAGGCAGTCAAGCACTGGAATTCCGCCATTCGGGCATAGAAGCCCCCTTCGCCCGCAAGATGCGACGGGCTGCCGTATTCACTGATTTTTCCCTTGTCCAGAACAAGAATATTATCTGCGTAACGTAGCGTTGAAACACGGTGAGAAACAATAATCGTGGTACGCCCTTTTCTCTCCCTTAAAAGCGCCTCCAGAATATTTCGTTCTGTTTCATTGTCCACAGCGGAAAATGAATCGTCCAGTATCAGGAACTCGCTGTCCATGATCAGCGCCCTTGCGATTGCCGTTCTTTGCTTCTGCCCCCCGGAAAGGCTTAAGCCCCTCTCCCCTATCAGGGTCTCTCTGCCTGCCGTGAAAGCCGCAATATCAGCTTCCATGCAGGATGAATTAATAGCCTTTTGTATAAGTTCAGAATTGTTTTCACCAAGTCCGTAGGCAACATTATTTTTAATGGAATCGGAAAAAAGATAACTGTCCTGGGGGCTTACGGCGAAAAGTTTTCTAAGCCCGTCCAGACGCCATTCCAGAATATCTCTGCCAAAAACAAATACAGTCCCCGGCGGAGGATCGAGCATTCGGGTAAAAGTTTTTACAAGAGTGGACTTTCCACATCCCGTGCGCCCCATTACACCCAGCCATTCTCCGCGATTTATAACAAGACTGATATCATCAAGACATTTTTTCTCATCGTCCCGCCGATACGAAAATTTCAGGTTTTTCAGTTCCAGGGCGGGAACCGCGCTCTGCACACAGCCGGTAACAGGGTTATCAATATCTTTTATCGAAGGTTCGGTATTCAAAATCTCGTTAACCCTGCCCAGAGAGACTGCTCCCCGCTGAATCATGTTCACGGTGAAGCCAGCTCCCATAAGCGGCCAGATAAGCATGGTTAGATAACGAAACATTGCCACAAGGCTGCCCGGACTCATAAGGCCGAGGATAACACGCCTGCCGCCGATTACCAGCATGATAAGTGTTGTTAGGGCCGAAAGAAAAGTTACAAGGGGAAAGAAAAAACCAAAGAGCCTTACAAGCTCCATGTTCGCCCTGCGGTAATCATCATTGGTATCGGCGAACTTTTTAAGGAACCACCATTCTTTAACAAAGGATTTAATTACCCTGATACCGGCAAAAGTTTCCTGTACGGTATCGCTCATGTTGGAATACGCTTCCTGGGCGCGCCTGAATTTTTTCCCGACCACACTGCCAAACAGGAGGATCAGCACAGTAACAAACGGCAGGGGAATTATGGAATAGGCGGCGGATCGCGCATCCTGAACAAAAATGATTATCAAAATGGCAGTTGCCATAAAAATAAAATCAAACAGGGCGACAAGCCCCATTCCGATGGCCATTCGGACGGCATTCAGATCGTTTATTGAACGCGCCATAAGATCGCCGATTTTATTTTTCTGGTAAAAATCCCAGGAAAGTCTGGCCAGGTGGTCAAAAAGATTTTCGCGTAACTCTGTCTCTATACGCCTGGATGAGCCGTGAATAAAATAACGCCATAAAAACCGTCCGCCACAAACCAGTGCCATAACTGTGAGCATCCACAGTGAAAGTATTATTATCTGCTTCCATTGGAAAACGCCGGAACTTATCAGATCTATTGCCGCACGAATAAACTGGGGGATTGCGATTTGAGCGGCATCGACTGTTATAAGGCAAAGCAGACCTAAAATATATCTGCGGCGATAGCGTGCCAAATAAGGAAGAAGGGATTTATACTCTTTAAGAGACGCTTTCATCCGGCTTATCAGACTTTTCTGGAACCGGACATCTCCGCTTTTTTTAAATCATTTTCAAGTTTCGCTGTCCAAATGTCCAGTTTCTTTTTTATAACTTCGGCCTCATCCCTGTCGCCCAGCATTGCATGAAACCGCCTTAAAGCCGAAAGAAAATTAATTCCGCTCTTAAAATCGCCTATACGGCCGGTAGAAAGTTCATACTTTTCGCGATAGCGGTCAGCTGCCTGCATCATTTGTTTTTTGGCAAGACGCAGATGATACAGTGTAGGCTCATAGTCTGCTGAACGAGGATCGGTATTTGCGACGGCACTGCGAAGATCGATTAAATTTTTTACAGTAGCGGCGTAACGGCCTTCCAATTCAACAAAAGACCATTTCCACTTTGTATTATCCGTGTAGGCATTTTCCAGCAATTCTATTGAAAGGCCCATTTTTCTCGCCAGAAGATACCGCGAGTTCGCGTCAACTGCGGCAATCGCAGCCAGCTTTTCCTCATATTCGGAAAATGGAGCATCTACAAGGGCGCCGACAATTTCTTCTAGATAAATGACACTCTTGTAAAGAGATTTTCTTCCATCGTTCAGGGCATCTTCATTTTTAATTTTTAACACTGACTGTGAAACACCATTAATGGCAATATAATTTGAGGCAAGATTGAGCATCTCGTCCACCAGCGCCAGGCGTTTAACTGCCGCATCGGCCGGTTTTTCCTTGATTTCCTTGAGCAAGCCCTTTTCCACTTTCAGCAGGGAATCGGTTGTCGCCCCGTAAGATTTGATTTTTTCTAAATAAATTTGTCTGTCGGTATCAGAAAATTTTGGCATTAGCCGCTGCTCCGCTTCGCTTACCGTATTTTAGAATTAATTCATCGGCATGGGCAAGAGCTGCTTCTCCTGCTTCACCGGCCAGCATTCGGGCAATTTCCTTTCTTCTGCCTCCTGCGCTCAAGGGACCGACTCCGGTAAATGTCCTGCCGCCTTCGGTTCTTTTTTCCACCTTAAAGTGATTATCCGCCCTTACAGCGATGCTGGCAAGGTGAGTAACGCAAAATATCTGCTTTTTTTTCCCAATTTTGGAAAGATAGTCTCCTACCGCCAGGGCTACCTCACCGCCAATCCCGGAATCTATTTCATCGAAAACCAGGGTTTCAATACTATCCGCAGAATCCTGTTTTTCCTCTTTTGAAAGAATGGTTTTAATTGCCAGCATAACCCGTGATAGCTCGCCGCCGGAGGCAATGCGGGCAAGGTCTTTAAGAGGCTCTCCTTTATTTGCCGAAAACAGAAACTCCACTTCTTCAGCGCCCCAGGGGCCGAGGCTTGCCTGCCCTTCATGAGTTTTGGGTATGATACCGGCGGAAAAACGCGCGTTCGGCATGCCCAGTTGTTTTATTATTTCTGTAATTTTGGTTCCAAGGTTTTCCGCTGCGGCGGTTCGTTTCTGCCGAAGTTTCTGCGCCCTGGAAACAATATCTTTTTCGAGTGAGGCTATTTCCGTTTTTAGTTTATCCCTGTTTTCCCCGGCACCGGAAAGTGTTTCGATTTCGGCCTCGGCCTGTGCCTTGTATGCGATAATGGCATCTTCGTCGCTGACTGTCTCACCCGAAGCATTGCCGCTACTGCCATATTTTTTTTTCAATTTGTACAACAGCGCAAGGCGTTCATCGACCTCCTCCAGGCGTTTTGGGTCATAAGTCAGCCCGTCGCGGTATGAGCGAAACTCACCGGCAATGTCTTCAGCTTCATAATATATATCTTCCAGCCGTTTTTGAATTTCAATAAGCGAAGAATCCACCGCTGCTGCATTGTCCATGGCGCTCCTGGCCTGGCGGACAAGGCTCAGTGCAGAAGGCTCATTGTCGAATAGGGATCCGGCGGCTGTTTTCACATAACCGGCGAGTTTTTCAAAGTCAGAGAGCCGCTGCGCCTCGTTTTCAAGTTCCTTTATCTCGGAGGGCTTAATTGCCGCTTTTGAAATTTCATCGACTGCAAAATTCAGCAGCTCCAGAGTTTGTTCGCGGTCACGTTCGCTGCCAAGGGAAATTTCCAGGGCCTTGCGTTTTTCCGAAAGTTCCATAAAAACCCTGTTAAACACCAACACCTCTTCTTCAATGCCGGCAAAACGGTCTAGGTAGCGGCGATGGCTTTCTTTTCGCAGCAGGGATTCGTGGTTATGCTGTCCGTGCAGATCAAATAACAGGCTCATGAACTCAACAAGATCATTCCTTGTAACCGGTACATTCTGTATGTAAATCGATCCCCTGCCGTTTGTTTTTATGCTTCTGCGGATAATAACAGTTTCTTCTTCACATTCAATATCATGATTTTGCAGCCAATTTATAACTTCGGCATTATTTTTGCTTACAGAAATAACCGCCGACGCGCTTGCCTCCTCGCTGCCTGAGCGTATAACATCCGCTTCGGCCTTGCTTCCCATCAGAAAGCTTAATGAACCGACAATGATCGATTTACCGGCGCCTGTTTCACCGCTTAATACATTAAAGCCCGGACGGAAGGAAAGAGAAATATTATTGATGAGCGCATAATTTCTGATTGATAGTTCTTCAAGCATCGCCCGCTCCGCCGCCGGCGCCGCCCGCCCACGAAAGTTTGGAAAGAAGCGCCGAATAATATGCGTGCCTGTCGGCAAAAATCAGCAGAGCCTCCCACGGCGCCTGCTGTATCAGTATTCTGTCGCCGCATTCAAGGGAAAAAATATCCTGCCCGTCGATGGTCAACAGGACGCCGCTTCGCTGTTCCCTGGCGACAGTAACAGCCAGCGTGAGCTGCGACGGAAGCACGAGCGGCCGGTTCGACAGTGTAAAGGGGCAAATTGGGTTAAGGATTACAGCTTCCATCTCCGGATCAAGAATGGGACCGCCTGCCGCCATTGAATAGGCTGTCGATCCTGTGGGAGTGGCGACAATAAGGCCGTCGCAGCGGTAAAAACCCAATTCTGTCTGTTCGCCACCTGCGGCGATGGATTGCACATTCAGCTTGATCAACTTTGCTATTCCCGTTGCGGAAATGACCGCGTCATTAAGACAGGTACCGTTTATTATTGTTTCGCCGCTACGTTCTACCGAGACCTTCAGCATACAGCGTCTGGAAATGTTCAGCTTGCCGTTTTTCCAGCGTTCAAATATATCAAGCCATTCATCAAAAACCACCCCGGCGATGAACCCCAAAGTTCCAAGGTTCACCGGCAGTATGGGAGTTTGTGAGTCGGCGAGGCACCTGGCTGTATACAGTACCGTGCCGTCTCCGCCCAGACTAAATGCAATGTCCCATTTGCCCTCAGGCGGTTTTTCAGGCTTTCCCTGAAATGAAAAAACCGTTGTTTCAATATTTTTTGCTATAAGCTCCCGCTGAATTTTTTCCGCCGCCGCTAGCGCCTTGTTTTTCTGTATATTTACAAATAACACCGCCTTTTTAATATCCATTCTTCTATCCTTTATGGAAGGGTCATAATTAACCTGGATACACGTTCCACTTCCTGGGAACGCAGCCTGGGGTACAAGGGAAATAGCACGGTTCTTAATGACAGTGAATGGCTTACCGGGCATTGTTCCGGTCCGCACAAGCCGGCTCCGGCCAGTGTTTGTTCAAAAGCGCTTTCTATGACAATTTCTTTTTTTCGGGCATAAGCGGCAACTTCTTTAAGTCCGGTTTCAAGTACCAGGGGAAAGGCGTAGTTGTTGTACATACCTTCTTCCAGCGGAATAAAACGCTTGTGCCGGACATTCATGCTTGCCCTGGTGTAGACACGTGCTATTTCTTTGCGCTTTTTAATACTCCGCAGTAACTCTTTTAACTGCACAACGCCTAGAGCGGCATTAATATCGGGCATCAGGTATTCATTCGGAATGGAAGAGAAATTCTTTAGCGCCGCACTATCCCTTTTGTTCATGGAAAAAAGCAGCGCCCCGCCGCCGCAAGTTAGTATATCTTTTTCCTCAAGGCCCATAATGCAAAAATTGCCGAGCGGTAGTGAGCATTTGTCCGCTTCCGTTTCTATTTCTGTTTGAGCCGAATCGGAAGAGTCTTCGTCTGTTTTATCCTGAAAACGAAATGTTCCAAAACTCTGTGAAATATCTTCGATAACCGGCAGGCCCAGCTGTGAAACAGCGGCTGTGTCCGGTAAAAAACCCAAAGTATGGTGTAGTATGATACAGCGAACTTCAAGCCCGGCGCCTTTTTCCGCCAGCGCCTTTTCTATCGTATCACAGGTCATGCAGGGGTTGTCGCGGGAAACATCACAAAAAACCGGAATTAGCCGCAAATCATTGATTACGGTCAGATAGTAACGGGGTGAAAGGGCGGAAAGAAGCACCCCCTGCCCTTCGGTTACATTAATGGCTTTAAGGGCCAAATGCAGAGCCGTAACAGGGCTCCTCATGGGCAGGGCATAGTCAAAGGCGAGGCGTTCCTTCGCTGTCTGAATGAACAGCCGCCCTTGTTCGCCGGGACCGATTTTATCTTCCACCATCGCGGTCAAAACCGCGTCCATTTCCTTCCTTCTGATGGTCGGAGAATAGACTTCTATTTTCATGCATTACCCGTTTTGACGTACAACGATTTGGTATTACCTTCTGAGTTCGGCTATTTTCTGCAATTCCTTGGGATTAAAAAGATCCCTGATATCAAGAATGATAAGATACCCATCTCCCTGACGCACAACACCCTGTATGTACTCGGCCCCAATTCCGGAAAACATCTGGGGAGGAGGCTGGATACTTTCAGGCTCAATTGTGATCACCCGTGAAATGCGGTCAATAATGACGCCCAGCTTCATTCCGTCTATATCGAGAATAATAAAACCGGAAAGAAGTTCGTCTTCCTCGGATGTAAATAGTTTTTTAAGATGGAACCGCTTGTGCAAGTTTATTATCGGGATTATCTCGCTTCTGAGATTAAAAATACCTTCCACATATACCGGAGCGTTTGGAATCGCCCGTATTGACTGAACACGGACAATTTCCTTGACATCCATTATATTAATACCGTACAACTCCTCACCCAGTTGAAAAGTTACGAGTTGCTTAGAATCAGCCATAACAACCTCCACGAACGCCGATAAGGACAAAACAGCCTTACTTAAAATATAACACTATCAGTGCCTCAGTTCAAGTGCGCTTCGCAGATTGTTTTGTTATTCTCTTACCCAAATTTGTCGAAAACCCATAGCTCCGAGCCTCTGCGACGCGGCATATACATCTGCAGAACGGATGCCGACGGCGAGAACCCGGTAAAATGCACCGCTAATTTCCTGGTTTGCAATAAACCCTGCATCCCTGACGAGAGCCGCGGCTCTGGCGGCACTCTCCGGAACTGAAAAAGCCCCTACCTGCAAGCGGTATATTCTCCCATTGTTCCGGTCAGGCAGGCCGGGGATAATTTGTAGTTCGTCCGTCAGAACCGGCGGGGGCTGATAGCGGTTAAGGTTAGCCTCATTGGGCGGCCCAACCTGAACGTGGGATTCTGTAATAAAATTCGGAGCTGTCCCGACACGCGCTTCCGTTTCCGGCGTCCATATATATGTATTGACTGTAATATTGAGAGGCTGTGTATTACTTTGTTCCGGTATTACCGGCTGGGGTTTGGGTTCCTCTCTGACAACAACCGTTGGCTGGGGTGCGGGCTCTTCTATTACAACCACTGTTGGCTGGGGTTCTGGCTCTATAATAACAGGCGGCGGAGCGGGTTCCGGCTGCGGCTCCTCATAAGGTATTATTGCGACCTCCACTACCGGCTCTTCTACGAACGGTTCTTCGATGACCGGTTCTTCCTCCGGCGGCGCCAATGCTATAGGACGCGGGCGTGGAGGAGTACTGGTGGAAAGGATTACATTTTCCCCGCTCATCATATCCAGGGCGCTTAAAACATCGAAAGAAAGATCTACAATCCGCTCTGATGATGCGTCGATCCGTTCGATAACAGTAGCTTCTACACTTCTGCCGTTTTCGGCATTGGTTACAGTTACAGTTGAACCTATCGGAAGGCTGGGATGGGCGGCGGCAAGCCCTGCTGCCTCCATCTCCTGACTTGCTGCTCCGCGTTGACTGAAATTAACGACACCGGCTTGCGCCATAATTACAGACGAAAACAACAGCCCTATTAGCAAAACCAATAATACCCTTTTCATACTGCCTCCTTTCTATACAAACGGTACATCCGCGAATACATCTTTATTGTTTAGACTTACGATCAAAAAACCCGAGTTTGTACCCAACACCAATTCCTATAATAAAGCGGTTCCACTGTACAACTTCCGGATTAGGATATTCGGTATTCAAATTGTATGTACCCGCTCCGTTAATTGTATACATAAACCTTGCATCAAAAAACCAGACTCCTCTCGATCCCCCAAATGCGCCAAACTGGATTCCGCCCCCGGCCTCAATTCCCGAAAACGACTCATAATAATCCGGTTTTTTCAAATAATACGAAGCTGCCGCATAAGGCTCCAGCATAAATAATCCGGATGGCTTTAGGGGAAATTTAAGCTGCGCTCCAACAACCGGAATGTATGTTTTGAATTCGGGATCTTCAAATTTCATTTCAAAATCAAATTCAAGACTCATCCAGTTGAATAACTGCAACTCAAGCCCGAATGTCAGAGCCGGAGCCGGTTCAACCTTGTTGTCCAGAGTATAAAATTGTACCGGAGGATTATTTATATCACCGTTATAGATTGATGAACCATCATACAGTTTGTCAGGTTCCAGCGCATGAATTGTGATGGGATAATCAAATGACGCCCTAAAATACACCCACTTGTTTCTCCATCTGTCGTCCCTGCCAAATTCTTCATCGGGACCCATTCTTGTTAGAATAACCCTTAATGGTACTGTTATAGGGACATTTTCCGGAGGCATCACGACAGGAACATTTGCCATAGCTTCGTTAAGCAGATACAGGCTACGCCTGGACAATTCAAGCAAGTCTGTAAACAGATACGAGAAAAATAGAATTTCTTCGTTATCTTCGTTTCTGATCAGCGCAAAACGCAGAACAAATTGCTCCTCATCCGGAGGCGCCGGTTCTTCTGTACCATCATCATATATGATGATATTCGGCCTTACTTCAAGTTCAATTACATAGTCAGCCTCCAGCCGGCTGCTTGTAACAATGTACCCCGCTGCGAAGGCTTCTGTTGAAAAACTATTATGAAGGTATTCTGCTTGTTCCGGACTCGCCAGAACAGGGGGAAAATAGATGCTTACATCATCCCGCGATTGGGCAAAAGCAAACACAGCCAGGGTGAATAATATAACAAATATATAAATCCTTTTCATTTTACAATATTATATTATATTTTCATTGATTTTTCAATAGTTTTCGTTATTTTTGATATAATTCCGGGCAAAAAAAAGCCCGGCGGGGCGCGCTGCCCGGGCTAAAGCCCGAGCGCATGTACTCATCCAGTTAACGTTTTCTACGCGCCACGCCGTGCTACTTTATTCGCCTACACCGCTTTGCGGTGCATTCCTGGGCGCCTACTTTCCCGAATTATACGGCACAATGGGCAAACATTATAAAATAAAAAAGCCTGGCAATGACCTACTTTCCCGCGACTTAGAGA
>Ga0099364_10002366_pt1 | contig 30216 bp, 19 predicted proteins | sample TergutTh196P3_FD_73070 | JGI IMG/M metagenome (GOLD analysis project Ga0099364, IMG submission 73070) | Microcerotermes parvus P3 segment gut microbial communities from Pointe-Noire, Republic of the Congo - Th196 P3 | ecosystem: Host-associated > Arthropoda: Insects > Digestive system > Gut ...
CCTTTTGCTTCGCCTCTGGCTTCGCCTCTGGCTTCGCCTCTGGCTTCGCCTCTGGCTTCGCCTCTGGCTTCACCTCTGGCTTCAGCAGTCGCTATATTCGATTCCTGATCAGACTGAAACATCCGGCGGCTACGGAATATAGCCCGCTCACGTTCGTCTTTGCTAACACTCACTATTAAGTCTCCAGCCATCTGCAGCGCCTCCTTTGATTCAATGACTTTGTTAACGGCTTCACGGTACTTGTAGATATGGGCATATCGAAAGAATATAGCCCATTTCTCCAAGTCAGTCATATCTCTAACAGATTTTTTCAGTACCTCACCCAGTTTACTTAGTTCTACATATATCACATGGATTGCGTCGGATAACAATTCATTAGTCGTATCGTGACGCATGGAAAACGCATTTACGTAATCTGGCAGTGTTTTAAACACTGTATAAGAACAGAAAGTCACCTGATACGTATGCGCTAGTTTATCATATCGTCTTCCCTTTGAACTCTGTGAAGAATGTAAATCACACAGATAGTATATACTTTTTCCCTTCAGGTTTCTATGCTCTCCAACTAATTCCTCCATATAGCTGGCTTGCATCTCAAGATCGACCTGAGAATCGTCATCAATCCTGCAATTCACGTCTAACCGTTCTGCTTTTTCACCTGTATCCACAAGCGGAAGCTCGTTGTTTCGAACTACTACATCAACAACCGGACGTCTAATCGTAGCTGCAATCAAGTCAATCAGTATCGGCTTAGCTTCTGGTGAAGTTAGAATTAATTTGAACAATCGGTCATCGGATGCTGGCAGTATGTCAATATCCATTGGTAGTAGCCCCATAACTTAGCTCCCTTCAAAAATCTCTGTGGATATTCCGGGCGCGATTTTACACTTTGACCGGCAATACTTTACACCTAAACCGTTAAAAATGTTACAGTTAGACCGCAACGTTTTACATCCCGTTAGGAATGTAATAGAAAATTAATCATATCTTACCTCCTATAATCAAATCCTGCGCTACAAGCGCAAATACATATTTAGGAGGTCAAATACATGACCAATTATCGAGAAATCCTGAGGCTCAATAGCCTTGGGATAAACAATACGCAGATCACGGCAAGCTGCCGCTGCACTATTTTTCCGCGCTACGCGCACCCAAACGGTGCAATATTCAGTATATTGACTTGACAAGAGTCAGGTACAGTAATTGAATATCTGCTCTTTTTCATAAGTAAGTAAGAATCCTCATTCGCTTTTTCAATGAGAGATAATAAACATGTAGTGGCTCTGCTTGTCCGGATAGGTGGCTCACTTCACGCCGGACTGGCGGCTCCGCCGCACAAGAATATCCATAGTTTACGTGACGGGTCATTGCCGTTATCGTTCCGGTTATCAGAACGGGTTGTCGTGGACGCCAACCCCTACGATTCTGAGCGGCGGTGGTTACGTCAAATAAAGATGCGTACCAAGGGGTTCTGGTTGCCCCTACAACGCTCAGGCGCTGTAAGCTGATAATCAGTTGGCGGCTCTGTCAGTCCGGGCTAGTGGCTTGTCGCTCAAGAATAGTCAATAATCATTGTTTATTTATCGTAATGGTATAGTAGAATAGCGAACTTGGATACCCCCAATCTCGGTATACCTGCAAAAGGGTACTATTTCGTGGTCTTTTACTTCTGGAATGGAATAATCATCGTCTTTTGGAGGGAAACGCGATTGAATTAACTTTATTAAAGCGTTAAAAACAAGTTGCTGGTTTTTCCCTGGTCCAACAGTGACAGAATTTATCGGTGTTCTATTTTCTTCTTTATGCTTCACTTGAATCTTCATATATGGTTTTATCACTCCATCATTCTCACGATATTTTATCCTTGATATCGAATCGCTTATTGATTCGTATTGACTATATAGAGGTGAAAAAATAAGTCTTACTTCATGTTCTTCTTCAAAACCTTGATGTTTCATCAATGAGGCTGCTGCTATATAGCGTATTGCCCAATAATACACATCCGTACTCGTGTGCAATTTAATATTCATAAGTTTATTAATGCACTTATCCTTCTTTTTATCATCGTAAATTACAGCATAAGGATTGGTTTTATACGGCTCGTTATTGTTCAAATCGCCAAAAGAATAAACCCCATCATATACACAATTCAACAGATCGAACTCAATAGCGATTCCACCGTCTCTTCCATACCATTTCCATTGGCTTAATAAATTACCATTTGTGCAAAAGCAGAGAATGAAATGGTTTGGCGCATTGGAGATGTTTTCTGGCTTAATTTGTTCTAATTGTTTTACAAAATTATCTATATCAGCAATCATTTTTGCTTTTTCAGCATTATCACTATTTTCTATCTCTTTGCGTTTATATGCTATGCAACCAAACAACTTTTTTAAACCATCATGTAATTCCTCTCCGTCATTTAGATAAAGGAAGTGAGAAGCCCATAACTCTATGTAATTATTTTTGTTTTTAGCAAGTGAACATTTTTCAGGATGTAATATGAGCATATTATTTATACAATTAGATAAAGTGGTATAGTGATAAAAATTTCTTAATTTCATAGGACTCTTATCAGTTATTTTTGGAACAGGAAAACAACTTCCAAAAGCCTCTTCCCACTCAGAGTTATTGTAAGCAGTAAGAAAATCCAGTTGAGCCAAGTTAATAACCTCCTTTGTTCTACTTACTATTTTCTCCTAATAATCCAATAATAACGTTTCTAAGGCAGTCGTTTTTATAGCAAACTGATTCGTCAGTCAATTTTTTATAATTATCACACACATCACTATTTAAACAAATCTCTTTCGATTTACCTGGTCTATATTTTTCTCCTTTAGTATTGCGACCAATGAGCCATAGAGGTTTGTGTACAAGTCTTAAATGCCCAGTCAAATGCTCTTTTTTCAGCTGCAATTTAGATTGATATTGTTGTAACCTAGTAATAAAAACTATGTGTTTATTCCCATTTTGAAGTTCTGTCAATTGCTTTGTTTGTTTTGTATATTCTTTTCCTTCAAACAAAAAATACTCAAGACCTTGCTGGCTCACTGGAGGAGTTTCGATTTGTCCACCACGTAGAGCCATGTCAATTAGAAATATTTTAGCTTTATTCCATTGTGACTTAAGCAATCCAACTAACCTGTCGCGCTGATCTTTTTCACTTAAGATGTTATCCATATCACCGGGTGTATGAGTAAGGTATCCATCTTCCTTTTTTAATAAACCAGTAATACCTTTTTTTTTAAAATAATCATATAGAATATCAATTTCCTCTTTTCTATCATCAATTATTAGAATCTGTTGCATGGTTATTCTCCTCCTTTACTTTACATGGGATTTTGGTTAGATAATATGTGTTATCGTCGGGGTCTTTGTCGCTGAAAAACTTATTTTTTCCATAGAAAGTATCAAAAAAGTATTGCAATGCATCAATCGTGATGTGAGACTCTTTTTTGTCATTATCATCAATTTTTCTGAGATTTTTCATTTTAATGTATTCATCATGATATGATAATTCCACTTTAACGTGACGTTCACCTTTATTTTCTTCGCCTTCAATTACTCTACCATGTCTAAGCGCGTTATAGTATGAAGCAATAAAACAACAGCACCAAATAAAATAGCTCTCACCAGGAAAGTTGATTTCTACATTATCCCAAATATTTTGATTCAGACCCTTTTTTTCTAATTCACTTGCAAAAACAATCGAAGTGTCGTCATCAATACATCCATAATTAACAAATGCTAAACTGGGAGCATATTCAATAATGCTGCAGTCGCCAGACATTTCTTGGGGGTTAAGATATTTAGGAATTGTCTTAATTATTCTATGAACATATAGCTTACTTACAACAGAATCCGCAATTAACCGCAATTGACTTGCATAATACTGCGCGTCCTTGACATCCTTAGGTTTAATCATGTTATTTGGTTGGATTAATTTACTAAACAATTCATCTGTGTTTTTAAACTGTTTTTCTAATACACTAAACGCAGTATGAGAACCAGTCTTATCATTGCTTAACAAAAGTACATTCTTTTTAATTTCAATAAAGTCATCCCTGATGTTATTGTCAAAATCCTTTGTTATTCGTTCCGTGAGACGACTTCGCATAGCAAGAAGGTTTCTTGCTTTTAAGAGAACATCCAAATCATCCATTTCTTTCGTAATTTCTGGTTCCCATTCGAAGGCAAGATAGTATTCTGGATTTGGTTTGTCATGTTTATTCAACTTATTTTGATTTTTGACTATTTTAACTACCCCAAAATATTTTTCCTCGCGCTCATTCTCTTCTAAGTGTTTTGCATAATAAAAGGTTTCCCCCACTGAAGTAATGCCTTCAATTTCGTCATTTGCAATTTTTTCAACTTGTTTTTTTAATTTAGGTTTGCTGTCCCGTCTTTCTGGAGCTGGATACAATAGGAAAATGTCATCATCACTTGGTTTATCCTTATGCAATATTTTCGTAAATAGTTGCGGATGGCTTGTTCCCATCAAACTTTTTACGTTTTCTAAGATATTATTGTAATATGTATCAACATCGCTTGTATCTTTACGTTTCTTAATGTCGACATCCAATTGTTCATATAAAGCAAACATAGGGAGAAACACTTCTTCAAAATGCTTTTTAAAATCTTGTTCGTTTTTATTTATATCTATACCGCTAAATTCACAATATGTTTTACAAAAATAATGACTAAGCGTGTCTTTTATCTCTTTTTTCATTTCTGGTTTCATTTCTTGCGCAATTAAACTGTAATTTTGATTATTGTTTTCTTGTGATATACGTTTCCATGCTTTATGACACTCTCCCAATGCATCGTTTATCGGAATAGTGTTTTCAATTAAAAGAAGCTGCCATAGTTTGTACGTATCAAGTTTTACATCGGATTCGATAACATAAGGAATTTCAGTTCCGCCAGACGGAAATGGTTCGGTGATTATTTTTGATTCCCATTTGTCTATCAATGCTTTTTCAAGCCAAAGAGATAAGTTTTCTTTGCCGCTGTGGGTAAGAATCTGTTTAATATAGAATACATATTCTGTTAAAAATATGTTGGCTTCTGCTTCATATTCTTTACTTTCTATTTTTAGGGAATTAATTATCTTCAAAACTGCATCCATTGTAGAAGTACGAACTAAAAATGTTGAGCGCATTGTTGTAAGACACGAGAATAGAAGTTTAATGAACTGAATTCTCTTGTCAATTGATTCGCCAACAAACTCATCAATGAACTTCTTAACGCTTTCTCTATTTGACAGATGTTCCTTGTTTCCGTTTAGAGTATAATCGGCAAGGTGAAGCAATACTCCCATTGCCGATTGCGAGAAGCTTTTTCTAAAGGAAAGAAAAGGACGGGAAATAATTTTTAACGCTGAGAAAAAACAGTCATCCTGTCTTTGTCGATCTTCCTCACCTTTTACTGGTAAAGTTGCTATTTCGTCCAACTGTTTCCAAATATAATCCTGAATAATTTCATTATCTAAAGTGTGAAGTCTATAAATCATATTATTTAGCCTATGCGTGAGAAGAAACCTGTAGAAATTTCTGATTTTTTCTCTATTAAGAAACAAACCGTCATTTTCAGCCTTTTTTTCTTTATTTGGCTGAATTGTTTGATATGAATGCAGTATATTAGTAGCTTCACGCGGTTCATATCTTTTAGCTTTATCCAATGAACAACTAGCTATACTCACTGTAGAAGAAAGCTTGGGGATAGTAATAGAAAAATATTTTTGATTATTGCATGCAACACAAGCGTCTTTATAGCTTCTCATGCTTGAAGTGTTTGGATTAATATAAGCATGGAAATGATTGTCTGGATCGTCAATGAAATTATGCTGCGTATCTTTTGAACACCTGTTTAATAACAGAAAAACACTTTGGAACACTTTTATTTTTACTATATTATCATTATTATCTTCATTGTCTTGATTAACTCTATTATGTGGGAATAGAGACATGACGACGCTTTTAATGCGTTGGAAAGAAGCGCCTGAATTGATTGTATCATCCACATAGTGAAATCGAATAAACGTTTTTTCAGGACTTTTTGTACTATTCTCATAGAGTGAAGTCAAGTTGCTATACTTAGCCTTAATATTCGGTCTAAACTCTCTTTTAACATCAAGCCATATTATTTGCTTTGCTTTTAGCTGCTTGCTAACCCAATGCACAAAATTTGCGTTTGTATTATGGAGCGGAGCAACAACATAATCAAAACACACACAGTCAGAATTATTTATTAATTCTTTTTTGCAGCGTTCACTTAACCAATTTTTAAAATCAATTACATGATTATTATTGTCCAATATTTCTTTCATAAGCAATTCAGTTCGAAAATAGTATTCAAAATGATTATCATCTCGTACAATATGCCCATAACATAATGGTTCTATTAATACTTCATGCTTATTAATATCCTCCAGCAATGTACTTCCTAAGAAATCTTGATAAAGTATTTGCTTTTCAGGAATATAATTATGTTCTATTCCAATTTTTGTCATGGGAACAACAGAAGCCCTGTTAGTAAGAATCAGCGGCTCCTCAACCATAAGATTATCCTGCTTAGGGAAACAATACTTGCATTCATTTGGAAGTAGCCATTCGTTTTCTACTACTAAATAACATTGAATCTTATTACCAGCGCCAATTTCACCCATTTCTATTTTGTATTCTACTGTTACAGCATTGCCTGACCATTTCGTTTGATTAATTGGATATTCATTTAGACTAACCCAGAAGAATTTCTCAATCTTGCTGATGTTGCTTTTTTTGTCGCGTTCATTGTTTTTATCTATATCCCTTACCAAAACAATGGTATGATGCATAAGAACATTGACTATATTTGGCTTGCTATTACTGTCTCTAAGCTTTGTCCGCAATAAATCTGCAACGATTTTGTCATGTGTTGTCAAGGTACTCCCAACTGGGACAACGATAATAAACTGCGTATTTTGATCTATTTCTGGTTTAACTTCATTCCATCTATTGAATTTGTTATCAGAAGACTCTTCATTGTAAATAACATAATCCACATTCCCTTTTTTCTTTATAAGCGCCTTCAAACAATCACAAATGCAAATGATTAGTTTTTCTGAGTATGTTTCATATCCAACGATAACAAATTTGTTTTTACCTTTTCTTATCTGTTCATTGACTGAAGGAAACGACCTATCAGCGACATAACAAGCAAAATTTGATGTATATGCGCTGAATCCGAAAAGTAGCGAAGCTTCGAAATAATCGCCATGAATGTGAATTTTTGAACCTACACGCATATGGGTATTATGCAAGCAACATCCAAAACCTTTTTTCTGAATATCAGACTTTAAGTCAACGAGCGCTTTGTCCAGAAAGAACAAGTATTCAAAAATATCTTCAAAACGATGTTTCGTCGGTAAAGTCGAAGTATTTGTAGACTTAATATTTTTCGTTGCTTTTTCGTTCTCTCGTCTTAAGATTTGCAGCCCATAAGTTTCCTTGCCGCGGATTCCACGAACAATTTCTTTTGTAATATTATAGGAATCTTCTATTGACTTCTCACTAAAGTATATTTCGTCATCGAATTCACGAGTTGCTAAATAAATCTTTCTTTTCGCCATTCTTTCTTTCTGCCCTGTTTTCATATACAGAATTGAAAAGCCCCGGATAAATGTAGACAAAAACAATGTGCTGCAATTAACGAAGGCAAAATAACGATAAGAGTCAATATTTTTATCAAATAATAACCCAATTATTGCTTTAACAAAAACTTCAGCTTTGAATAAATCATTAATCTCTGAGACATCAAACAACACAACATATTTATCAAGTTTTTTCAAAGAAATTTTATTTCTTGTACGATAAAAATCAAAATAATCTTCGATTTTTTTTTGTATCTTCTTAACTACTTCTGTTTTGATGAAAAGTCCGTAAATGAATCTTTTATAATTGTCTATAATTTTTTCTTTTATTTCTTCTTTAGTCTCTTTTTTAATTGCTTCTTTAATTGCGTCATTTATTGCTTCATCAATTATTTTTTTAATAATATTGTTGGAAACTTCAATAAGCTTATAGTCTTTTTGTATTGATTTAATCTCAACATATTGCCCAGTACTAGGCGATTTTTTAATAGTGCCTTTGATCGGAAAAACGATTTCATATTGAGTTCCAGGAAGATGAGGTTCAATTACATTGCTTTTATCGCTTTCTGTTTCTCCCCAATTCTGATAGATTTTTTCATTATTGATTGTAAAATCGCTCGATGAGAATACTCGGATTTGCCCTTCCGCAAAAGATACAAGATGTTCGAATACTAGTAAGCCATAATGAGCAGTTATATTATTCCCTTCCGCATAAAAACGCTGCCAGAATCTCCTTATATTTGACTTTGGACCTCCATAGTCGAAAAAGTCCTTCAAGCAGAGGCTTTTTAGGTCATTTTCAAGATCGGACGTAACTTTATATTCTTTTTTTAAACTCAGATTCGCTTTGAATTGGTCTGGTATGTCAGTTTTTCTATTGAAGTCAGAAATGAGTAATTCAAGATATTTTCCATCAGCCGTTTTATATGTATCTCCATACCGGCTTGATAAACGCTCATTCGCTGATTCTCCTTCTCCGCATTTGTGTAAACGGAAACAAAATATTCCATTACCATTTGGAATATTTATATTTTCCAATACATGAAAAACTGCATTTTCCAATAATTGTAAAATGCCGGATGCAAAGTCTTGTGAATCAATTAAATAATCATTTAATATGTTTTTCAAATCTTCTTCATTACTAGTATCTTCTTTATTTAGACCTTGAGGGATATCTTTTATCAAAGATAAGAAAAGACAAATTGAAAGTATTGTTGAGCCCGCTCCTGCTTCAATCAAGAATTCACTTAAAATCTTTTTTAGAGCGTCGCGAACAATGGATGATGAATTGTTGTTTATAATACCGTTATAACACTTAGCACAATAATGTAGCATTATTAATTCAAGTAATTCCATTAAATCAATATTCTTTAATGAATGTCTTTGATTCAAAAATTCTCTTATCTCAGAATCATTCGTTGGCTGCTTAATTCTAGCGATCTCGGCTATATAAAACAGCAGGTCATGAAGAATAAACTCGATATTCTCGCTACTCTCAATCTCAGCTTGCTTAACGATATTTTCACAAAATTCTTGCGCTGCCATTGAGAATGTATTAAACAAGTATCTGTCAATTTTCAATTGCGGAAAAAATGCACCAGAAAAATTGATATTCTTACTATTAAGCCCAAACAAAGAAGGTTCATCATTAACAATTGATAGAACAAATATTTTGTCAAGTATAAGCAGCTGATATTGATACTTCCAAGAATTGTTTTTCTTGTCTGACTCAACTAACAGTAATTCAGGATTATTCTCAGGTTTCAGCATCTCGAAAATCAAATAATCTGTAATTTTAAATATATCTAGATTCTGAATGGATAAACAACATTTATTTTCGCAACTTTTTTCTGCAAGAAAGTAGTAATGTAAATTGACGATATCGTCTTCTTCAAAGTTTTCTATACGAAAATAGTAAACCTTGTTTTCGATTTTAGATGAACCGTTTGTATTATTATCTGTGGCTTTCCCTTGTTTATAGTCTTTTTCGTAGGCGTACAGTATACTTCTAAAATTATTCCAGCTAACAACTAAAGAGCGTTTAACATGTTGTTTTTCCCATTGTTTTGCAGATTCGTCTAATGAATCTTTTTCACCTTCCATAATATAACGGAACGCGCGAGCGTAATGCTCTTTTTTGTTTTGAATATGAAATGCTATAACGTTGGTTGTTACTTTTTCCATATTGCTTAGACCTTCCTTTAATTAGCGCTTAACACTGTGGCGTAACAGTTTGTGTCATCAGTTCAGATTCAAGCACAACAATGCTCTCTTTTCTGAGTAAGCATAATCTTTATAATTATACACCTTTCTAGCAAATATCGTTAATTTGTGATATATATTCTTTAAAAATGTATCAAAATCAGACTGAACGCCCAGCGTCCCCCACGGCGCTATGGAGCGATGGATATTTTACAAAAGAGGGTTTGCGGATACCTTTAAAGAACGGGCGTACCTAATGGAATCGTTCCGGTTATCAGAACGGGTTGTCGTGGACGCCAACCCCTACGATTCTGAGTGGAGTTGGTTGTGGTTAATGAATACGGCGGCGGATTAATCTGCCACACGCCCGAACTTACACTCACTATGAGTATATATCTAATAAGTAATTCATATAGTAATATACCTGATGTGTTGACAACAGGCATATAATTCAATATAGTAGAGTCATCAACAATACGAACGAGGTGTTTTAAATGTCAAATACAAGTATGAATATCCGAATGGATAGTGATGTGAAAAGACAAGCACAAGAACTGTTCGCACAATTTGGTCTTGATATGACAACTGCCGTAAATATATTTCTAAGACAGTCTATAAGACAACGAGGTATACCTTTTGCTCTACAATTGGATCCATTTTATAGCGAAGCAAATCAAGAACGTTTACTAAAAGCGGCAATACGAATGGAAAAAACAGGCGGGACAGTTCACGATTTAATTGAGGTTGAAGATGATTAAATCATGGGACGATGAAGCATGGGAAGACTATCTGTATTGGCAAACACAAGATAAAAAGACTCTAAAAAGAATCAATATCCTTCTAAAAGACATTGATAGAAACGGTTATGTCGGAATTGGCAAACCCGAACCGCTAACCGGAAACCTGAAAGGATATTGGAGCAGGCATATAGACGAATGTAATCGTATTGTCTACCGCATTAAGGACAATAGAATTGAGATTATTCAATGTGGGACACATTATAGAGACAAATGAAATAGTAATAATACTACATGATTTCAATCCCTATTGGCATATCATTTATGAGGGGGATGTCGCGCGCGCGACAGGGGGTAGGGGACGACCAACATCGTCCCGTTTACCGTTAATTATTCCTAAAAAGGGTGGATAAAATGCTAACCAGTTTTTCGCCTGTTTCTTCCAAAGGCGTTGTTATTGTTTCATGGGTCTCGGTTGTTATGTCGAGAATTTGGTGCAGTTTTTCTGATATTTGAGGGGCGTAGTCGTTGTCATCCGACAAATTGAGCATCTCGAATAGAACATCACGGATAAATTCGCGATCTTCCGCCTTTAGCCATGTTTGAAGGCATTCTCCAATATGTTCCGGTTTGGGCGTTTCCATATAGCAAATATCGTGTAATATGTTCAGTCTCGTTAATTCATCATTGTCAAGCGTGAAATAATTGATTATCGTATATAGAATTTCGTGAACGCCTCCATATTCGCCCGCGTTCTCGCCAACCAAAGCGGTTGCGAATTCAAAAATCAAAGCGGCCGAACTATATTGATCGCTTATATTTTCCCCCAAGTCTATAGGGACTAGGGCTATATTGTCCTCCCAACCATACGCTTTGCCGGAAATGCATAGTTCAGGGATGATTAAGTATCCTTCAATTCTAGCAATTTTGCTTATACCTTTTCTCACAGCGCTTGATGGCTTTTCTGTTTGTTCGATTTCCAAAAATGAAGCCAATGCGCTTAATTTAGTTATTAATGGCGCTTCTCCTCCTTCAAGGTTTTCTTGTATAAATGGCTCCCAGTCAACATGTTTGATTTCCAATTTGGCAGGGTCATCTTCAAAAAGGTTGCTTTCGTATTGTTTTATAAAGTCATTCCACGAGTCGATTAAAGGTTTAAATTGCGTGGTATCGGCAAAAAAGTCAGGTAAATCAATTATTTCCTGCTTTCGTTTGTTTTCGGATATCGAATTATTGATTGACGCATACGTAATTGATATCTTTGAACGCGGACTTTTAAGAATAAGTCCTCCGTCGGTCTGGCTCTTGTAAATTCCAGCAAAAGAGTTTATTAAGTTATCCGTATATGGGACGGATTTATTCGCTATAGGCGAGTAGCACATTATAATGTAGGCAAGATATGAAGGCAAAGGCAATTTTGCATTGCAATAATTGTTTAAGACTATATTAAAAAAATCAATAGGAAGATCGCTCATATTTTGAATAAGTTTAAGTATTTGTTCTTCGGGCAGCATATATTTAATTGTTAGCCAAACGGCAAGTTGTCTCAGGTTTTTGTAAAGTCTTTCATTTCGCGCGAAAGGGAGCATACGTAGCGATTCAACCACGCATAACGAAATGTCTTGCTTGTCTAAAAGAGCTCTGCGCTCTATTCCCATAAACCATAAGTAGACCCATGATAAATCAGACGGCGCCAAATTACGTCCTCCAGCAAGCCACATCAAGTATTCTCCGCGCTGAGACGGAGTCATCATTGCATAACTTTCAACATTGCTTTTTGTATGGCTGGTATTTGCGATTTCATATGGAAGCGTTATATCTATACAGGAAGGCTCGTCTATCCCGGGTTTTCCGTCAGCCCAATAGACCATTGCCCCTTTAATTACAATTCCATTTACGTCGAGTTCAAAAGATCTGTTGTTCCAGTGCAAGCCGTAAGCGTCGCGTTTAACGCTGTCAGGAGCGCGAATTATTTCTCCGGTGGAAGAGTAAACAGTTGACGCGTTGACTTCGGGCGATGTTAACGGGCGCGCAACCAATGGATTCACATCTGAAGGTTCGCGAGCCGTTTCGCTGCTCTCCTCTGAGATAGCTTCTCCATCTTGTTGTTCTTCTACAGTGAAAACTTGCTCTTCAACATCCGCAGATTCCGAAAGAGGTATTTCATTTGTTATTTCTATTGAACGCTTTTCAGCCAACTTCTTTTTTCCTATAAATGTAGATACTGTTATGATTAATACAATCCCCAGTATGAAATAAAACAAGTCAATTTCCTCCGCATTCCTATTTTAATTATGGAAATTAAAAAAAGGGGTAGACACTTTAATATATTAATTCTATCATTATAAGAGTATGATAAGTAACAATATCATGTATATTCTCGTTAAAAATCACATTACATATTCTTGAATCCTACAACCAACGAAGACTATACAAAGAAATGTTTATCCTTTTTCTTGTCGGTCATTGTTTTCTTCCTCATTATCTCTTTTGACGACAAAGCTTTTGGATCGGAATCAAAAATCGTCCGGTCGCTAAAAGTTGATTTTCTGATAATAACACTCGGGCTGGCTTGACAAAGTACAGTTTACAAAGGGAGGTTTATATGGAAAATAGAATATTAAAACTTGTTTTGCTGGGATTCGGAAACGTTGGGCAGGCGTTCGCAAAATTGCTTCAATCGAAAAAGCGAGAGCTTGCGGATATTTATGGGATAGAAGTCTTGATTACCGGAATCGCAACAGCCGCCGAAGGTTCGCTCTTAGCAAACGATGGAATTGATATACAGAAAGCGCTCTTAGATATATCGACAAAAGGGGTTTTCGAAAACGCGCAAGTTTTAAGCGCGTTCGAGGCCATCGAAAAATCTGAGGCTGACGCCGTCATTGAACTAAGCCCGCTATCCATAACTGATGGTCAGCCGGCCATTGACCACGTCGTTTACGCGCTTAGTAAAGGCAGGCATGTAATAACGGCAAATAAAGGCCCCGTCGCGTGGGCGTTCGCGCAACTATCTGCGCTTGCCGCAGAGCAAAACCGGATGTTTCTGTTTGAAGCGACAGTAATGAATGGTACGCCGGTATTTAATATGGTGAAATATACGTTGCCGAATTGCAAAATCCTGTCGTTTGAAGGTATTTTAAATGTTACTTCGAATTTCATCCTTGCGGAGGTCGAAAAAGGCTCAAGCTTTGATGAAGCTGTTCGTGAAGCGCAAAGACGCGGTTTTGCGGACGCCGACCCATCCATGGATATAAAAGGCATGGACGCTAACGCCAAAACATGCGCGCTTGTCAACGCGCTTATGGGCGCTAACATAACTCCCGCAGAAGTGTCTACGCAAGGGATTGAAAACATAACGCCAAATGATATTGCATCCGCGAGGCAAAATGGCGAAACTATCAAACTTTTGTGTCGCGGGTATTTTGACGATTCGGGCGCGCGCGGAGTAGTCAAGCCGGAACGAATACCACTTAGCCATCCTTTCGCAACGGTAAACGGAGCGGCGTCCGCTTTATCAATAAATACAGACCTTATGGGGAGAATTACGATATTTCAACACGATTCCGAGATAAAGCAGACAGCTTATGGTATATACAGCGACATGCTGACGCTTAAGCGGATTCACAATTGAACATGAAAGGAGAACAAAATGAAACGTTTTTTCAGTTATTTATCAGTTATGTTTTTATCAGTTATATTTTCTTGCGCCGGATATGCTTCAGATTTGTCTCAATCCGCAGATGTTGAATCAACGACTGGATTTTGGTCTTTTGCAGACGGAATTGATGGAATAGAGTTTATTCTACTTCCTGTAATTATGGCTTTTTTTTATTTCCTGGGATGGATAATTATTGGAAGCGACGATTCTTCGGAAATTGTAATTCCCTCTTATTCTACCCCTAAGAATATAGGAATTTCAGGTAGAGTTGATCCCGGCTCCGTAAGATACATAATGCAAAGAGAGCTTGATAGTTATTGTTTTGAAGCCAATTTATTTGATCTTGTGGTTAAAGGATACATTTTAGTTGAAGAAGAATCTCCTATATCCGGAACTGATAAGATTTCATTCATAACGCGCACTGATAAAATGGTTTCGGGTGATTTGGCAACTGCCGAAATATCATTGCTTAGAAGGCTTTTTTATGATGATAAAAAAGCATTGCTTAACGAGGATTCGCTTCTTTCGACTTATGCGTTTACAGCTTCTGAGACAGATATGAGAGATTACGGAGATAAGATTTTCTCATTAAACCGCGAGTATTGGATAGTATGCACAGCGTTTTTGTTGCTTTTTCCAGTTTTAGGCTACATGAGCAACATGGCTATGCGTTTAGTTTTGAGTATTGCTGTATACATATATATTTATTATTCAAAATTGGATCGTATTCTAAAGAAACGCAGCTATTCGTTGTCTTTAAGAATTCGCAGGTTACTGCGACCAATTATAATGTTTCGACCCGTTCGCCTGCTTATTCGCAGTTCTCCCCGATTTATACTTCGTTTGTTCTTTCTTCCACTGGGGGCAATAATAATATTCCTTGGCGTTTTTGCGATACACGCGCTTTTATTAAATTGGATTTTCATAACATGTTTAAGCGTCTCCGGCTTGTTTTGCTGTTTAATTGTTTTTATTCTGCACATATTGTTGCCGAAATACACTAAGGAAGGAAGAAATCTAGTTGCAGCCGCTATAGGGCTTAAACTTTATATGACTACGACCGATAGATCAAAAATAAGATTTTTAGACCCGCCGGATGAAACTCCTCAAGAATTTGAAAGGCTTTTACCGTGGGCTTTTGCTTTTGAGATAACTGAATTCTGGATAAACAAGTTTAGAGATATACTTGAAAAATCGAACTATAGTCCAAAATGGTTTTCTGGAGATGAGAACAAAGAAAAACTTTTATTTGGCAATACTTCAGGAAATTCATCCCGAAAAAAACCTACATTCACCTTAATCAGCAGATCGACAAATAGAAAATGAGTCAAATATTTTTGCGTAAAAGTTGTATTTTTAATTCCCGTTGGGTTATAATTTCTTCATTCTTAGATTAGGAGGAATGCTTTCATAGCCTGAATATTTCGTGAAATCAAGTATTTCAGGAAGCTGAGAATAAAATAATAAAAACAGTATTTTGATTTCATTTACTTGTTTTTTAAAGGAGAGATATTAATGGCGAGACGCGCTATAAAATATTCAATATTGATAGTAGTATCTTTGTGCATACTTGCTTTTACGTATATGACATCTGAAGCTGTACCATACATAGTTGTAGATAAGATTGTACCCATAACGGGAGATCCCTTATTGAAATATGAAGTGAGCGAAAAAGGAATTGGACTCGACGATGGCGTTAATAATTTTGCCGTATTTGGAAACGTTATTGATGCTGAGCCTATTAAAGGAAAAAAATATCGTAGATGGCTACAAGTAAAGATTAAAGATAATGAAGTGGGGTTCATTGAAAGAAAAGCGGTAGTTAAATTTCCTGTTTATAACAGGATGCAACCTGAAAAATTCTGGGTTACGCAAAATGATACTTTGTTATACATACTCCCCGGAAGGGAATCGTATTCAAAAAAACGTGGAGGAATTAGATTGCCTTATGGTATGACTGTTGTTGGAGTTGGCTCGGTTATGCAAAACAGTATAAGCTGGACATTGCTTAGATTCGACGACAACGACGGCGCGCCGGTAGGTATGGGTGAACGCTACGGTTGGATAAAGTCGTCCCTGATTGAGCGCCTATGATAAACGCTTGCGTATCTTGATATTGTAGCCGCTTTTAAAAAACAGACGACGTATTGTTGCGAGAGCATAATAGACATAGCGTTGTAGTTTGTCTGATTTAGTTGGATAAATGAATATTGTATTTTTGATAGGGGCTGTAAAAAAAGTCGAAAGACGGTTAATTCAGCCCTTATGTTTAATGGCAGCCCCTTTTTTATTGGGGTATATTTAGTATAATTATAGATCATGAACTTAGATTGCGGGTGAAAAGAGTGGCAGGAAAAGCGGTAGCAGGTGAAAAGGTTGGAAAAGAATTGAAAAAAGAAGCTTTTTCTGAGTTTATGATGCTTTCGCGCATAGAAACAGAACTAAAGAAATTACATACTTTTAATACCTTCCCTGACGATGGAATGGAACGTTATGATTTATTATCCGAGCGCATATATTCGGCAAAAGAAAAAATTGTGCATCTTAAACATAGGATAACCAGCGAACTTGAATTAGCGGCTCAGATAAGTAAGAAACCGGTTTCAGAACTCTTAAAGAGAAATAAGGATATTACATACTTGGAAAAAAGAATTTCAAGTATTAATGAACATGAAACCAAACTTAAAGTTTTAGAAAAAGATTTGGAACAAAAATCAAAAAAATTAGCGGAAGAAATTAAAAAAATTTTTCCATTATGGACAGATAAAGCGGAAATACTTGAGAAAAAATTAGGCGCGATTGAGTTTTCATTGCCTGTTAACGAGGAGTTTCAAGGTTTCCGCAAAAAGATAAGCGAAGTTGATTCTCTGATAACTGAAACAAAGAAAAAAATAGAACACGAGCAACTTAATAAATCAAGTCTGGAAGACAAAATCATAGAAGTCAGAGACCAGATTTTAGACATAACGTCAAATACTTCAGTAGATTTAATGCGCTCGGATATATTGAGGATTAGAGAGGACCTTTTTCATAAAGAAGAGATTTCGTGCGAATTACGCACATTATCAAGATATAGAAAAGAACTTCTGTTGGAATTATGCGAAGCTGAAGGGTTTAGCTCGCCAATAAAAGAATTGAGAATTATGATGGTTTTGCTAATGGCTTTTTCCGCGACTTGCGCCCTTGTTATTATTGGCAATTCAATATTTGGCGCCGACACGATAACTTTCACGTTATTTGCTTTGATTGCCACGTTGTTTTTCTCTGTTCCTTCCGTTTTTGTTTTTCGTAAAGGGCTACTAAAAGAAAAAAATCAAGAGAACGTGTTAAACTTGTTTATTGATAAAAAAGAAAGAATCGTCGATTCAGTAGGAAAAAAGATTTCCGACTTAAAATCTGAAGAAGACGCGGTTTTGCGAAGTATTGACGAGCGAGCCTCAAAATTAGATATCCCATCTATTGATTCAAGTAATATTGAGGAACTTTCGGAAAAACTTGAATTCGCGCGGCTAAAATTAAGAAGATATGCGGATATTAAGGAGCAAGAAAGACAACTAACGGAATTAATTGAAAAATCAAATGAAAAACTGTTTTTTTACAAACAGCAAATCAGCGATTTTAATTCAAATATAGAAGATATTTTAACGTCCTGGAAGGAATGGCTTAACAAGAATAATTATCCTGAGTATATTGCAATTAGAGAATTTGACTCGTTTATTACCTGGGTAAAGGGCGCGCAAAACAAGCTTGAAATAATCAATGCTCAAAGACGCGAAGCGCTGTCTCTGCGTAATCACATACGATCTACAGATGAATTGGTTCACGATTTTTGCGCGTCTCTAAACATTAAAAGCGAAGATATATTTTATGTTTTTAATTCGATTAAAGAAGCCGCTTCAATTAAAAAACGACTGGAAGAGGTAAATGATAACGTAGTTCGTCTTAATTCAGAGAAAAAAGCAAATGAAGAAATTTTAGAAAAATATCTTTCCGAGATGCAAGCATTATTTGCGGAAGCAAATGTAAATACGGAAAAAGAGTTTAAGGAACTTGCCCAGATATGGGAACAGCGTTGGATTCTGAATGCGCAGACTGAAGAAAAATGGCATAATCTATCCGTCATTTGCGGAAGCAGAAAAGCGGCGGAGAAATTTGTTGAAGAAAAAAGAGTAGGGGCTTAATGATCAATTAAACGAGGGAGAAGCTTGCGCACACGTCTCGCAGGTCTTGACCTGCGTCAAGCGTCGGGCGCGCAATATGCAATAAACGAGGGGGATAAGAAATGCCAAGTCGTTCAAAAGCTTTAATTGTTTTTTTGTGCGTTTTCACGTTGCTGTGTTTTTTTTCATCCATCTCTTACGCTAACAGCGCGGGAGCTTTTATGTCTTTGCCTTTTGGGCATTCGTGGACAAGGACTAAAGCGCGTATGCAAAGGTCAGGCGCTATCCCGATTTCAGAAAGAAAGGGCGCCAGCCTTACTTTGAAAGGGATGTTCGAAGATAGAGAAGCTCTTTATATTTTTAATTTCGTTCCAAAAGGATTATCCTCAAAAACAGTAAGCATAGCGTCCCTTGGGAACAAAGACGATGACCGGGCGTTGTATGATTCAATGCGAATAGCCTATGAGAACCAATTTGGCGAGATAAAAGAACAAACAAGAGTAGGTTCAAATAACAGCATATCTCTTTCATCAATATGGAATCCTGATCAATACACTTCAATAATACTGACCTACAATCCTAACACAAAAAGGTTTTCGGATAATCTTGCGGTAGACAGCCCAATTCGTTTGGGATATATGACCACAAGATGGTCTAAATAGCATTGAAGACAGGTGAGCGTTATTTTGCCAAAACAATACGATTTTGATGAGGTTATCAACAGAGTAGGAACAGACTGCGAGAAATGGGATAGAATTGATTTACGCGGAGACGACTACATAGCGATGTGGGTAGCTGATATGGATTTTGCAGTTCTAGATGAAGCTGCGCAAGCTATGCATAGAAGGCTTGATCATCATATTTTCGGATATACGTTGCGCTCGCCCGGCTGGAAAAGTTCAATAATAAACTGGATGAATCACAGACACGGCTGGCATGTTGAAAGAAAATGGATACTGTTTTCTCCCGGCGTCGTTCCATCAATAGCTTTGGCTATACTCAGTTACACCGTTGAAGGTGACGGGGTACTTATTCAACCTCCGGTATATCCGCCTTTCTCGGAAATAGTAATAAACGGCGACCGTAATCTGGTAGAAAATCCGCTCAAGTTAGTAGACGATCGCTTTGAAATGGATTACGACGACCTTGAAAGAAAATTGTCGTCCCAAAATGTTAAGCTTGCTTTGCTTTGCAGTCCTCATAATCCATCAGGTCGCGTGTGGAAACAAGATGAACTTCTTCGCTTTGCTTCAATATGCAAAGAGAAAGGGGTCATTGTATTTTCCGATGAAATTCATTCTGATATAGTATATTCAGGCAATAGACATATTCCAATAGCAACCATAAATCAAGACGCTGCGGATATAACGATAACCGCTATGTCGCCAAGTAAAACGTTTAACATCGCAGGTCTTTCCAATTCGGAAGTAATCATTTCAAACGAAGCGTTGCGGGAGAAATTTGCCAGGACGCTAAAATTCATGCATATTGGAGGAGGTAATATTTTCGGCGACATAGCATCGGAAGTTGTATACAGTAATGGCGAAGAATGGTTAAATCAACTGATGGATTATCTTGAAGGAAATCTTGATTTTGTCGATAGATTCATATCGTCGGAAACGCCTCTATTGAAATTAATGCGTCCTGAAGGAACTTATCTTCCTTTGATTGATTGCCGCCAACTTGGACTTTCTCCAACTGAACTTGAAAGTTTGTTTAAGGATAAAGCTAAAGTTATACTAAATGCGGGGCACACCTTTGGAAAACAATCCGAAGGTTTTATGAGAATGAATATAGCCGCGCCGCGTTGTGTTGTAGCCGAGGGGCTAAAAAGAATAAGAAAAGCAATTTATTATTAGGAGACTTGAATTTGTTATGTTAGAAAAAAAACGCCCCGATTGGGATTCATATTTTCTCATGATTGCTCTTGTGGCATCTTCCCGAAGCACTTGTCTGCGACGGCGGGTGGGCGCCGTTATAGTCAGGGACAGATATATAGTAAGCACAGGATATAACGGGGCGCCGCAATGCACGGAACACTGCTGCGATGTTGGGTGTATGAGAGAAAAACATGCTATTCCGTCAGGCGAACGTCATGAAATGTGCAGAGGCGCCCACGCTGAACTTAATGCCATAGCGCAGGCCGCAAAAATTGGAGTAAACACGGATGGCGCCACTATCTTATGTACGCATGAGCCTTGTTCATTTTGTACTAAGGCAATCCTCAACGCCGGAATAAAGGAGATTGTTTACCTTTATCCTTATCCTGATAAATTAGCAAAAGAATTGACGACAGAAAGCAAAATCATGGTAAGGCAGCTAGAGGAATCAGTACTCGAATCTGTGAGAGAATGCTTCAAAGAATTCTTTGATTAGCAGCCTGCCGAGGTTGGTTTGCGTGTTTGCTAAAGTTGGCTTGTCTTTCGAGAATTCAAAAGACTTGATAGTTAAACTGCCATATTCTTTTTCGCTGAAAGAGACTTTGGAATGCGGGCAGTGTTTCAGGTGGAAAGCTTGTCAAGACGTAGTACTAAAAGGAACTGACTCTTACAGTGGAATAGTAGGGGATAGTTTTATAGTCATAACTCAACGGGATGAAAATACGCTCGTATTCCACGATACAGAATTACCGTCTTTTAATGAATTATGGAAAACTTATTTTGACTTTGAACGCGATTATGAATCGCTTAAAAATATATTTACGCGCGACCCTTTTCTCTCAAAAGCGATAGAATTTTGCGGAAAGATCAGAGTTTTGAGGCAGCCAGGATGGGAAACGCTTTGTTCTTATATCATATCGCAAAACAATAATATTCCGAGAATCAAGTCGCTAATTAATAAAATGTGCGCTTCATTCGGTAACCTGTTAAAAATAAAGAGACCAGACGGTATATGCGATGAAGGTCATTCTTTCCCGGAACCGGGAGTTTTGGCAAGATTAAGCGCTTCTGACTTGGAAAGACTTGGTTTTGGATATCGCGCTTCTTATGTTATTAACGCGGCGCAAGCAGTTGCAAACGGAGGCGTAAACCTTGACTCAATTGCGGAAATGCCAGTTAATGAAGCAAGAGCGGAACTTCTTAAATTGACAGGAGTAGGACCAAAAGTAGCAGATTGTTCATTGTTATACGGGTTTGGAAAAGTTGAGGCTTTTCCTGTGGATACGTGGATAAAGACTGTAATGACAGAATTTTATCCTTTCGGATTGCCGGAATTTGTAAAACCATACGCCGGAATAGCGCAAATATATCTTTTTCATTATATTAGAAATAGGGATAACAGTATATAATTGTTGAGTTATTATAATTTAAGGGGAGGCTACAGTATGCAGTTTCAGGATATTTTTTTTCGATTGGAGCGATTTTGGTCGGACAAAGGATGTGTTATCCAACAGCCTTATGATATAGAAGTAGGCGCGGGGACAATGCACCCTGCAACCAGCCTCAGAGTGTTGGGACCGGAACCATGGCGCGTCGCTTATGTTGAACCTTCAAGGCGACCAACGGACGGACGCTATGGACAAAACCCCAACAGACTTCAACATTACTACCAGTATCAGGTCATTATTAAGCCGGCGCCTGATAATATCATTGATTTATACATAGGAAGCCTTATATCCCTTGGCATTGACCCGTCTGAACACGACATAAGGTTTGTGGAGGACGACTGGGAGTCTCCGACAATCGGCGCGTGGGGTCTTGGCTGGGAAGTTTGGCTTGACGGAATGGAGATAACTCAATTCACTTATTTTCAGCAATTGGGCGGCGTTGATATGGAGCTGGTTCCGGCTGAGATAACCTATGGCATAGAACGTATAGCGATGTATGTGCAAAAAGTTGAAAATGTATATGACCTCAACTGGGTGGGCAAAATTTCTTATGGGGATGTTCACCTAAGCGGAGAGATAGAGAATTCTCACTACAACTTTGAAATTGCCGACATAAAAATGCTTCTTCAGATGTTTTCTTTGTATGAAGCCGAGGCAAACAGGATTCTTGACGCAGGGTTTATTCAGCCCGCTTACGACTATGTGCTGAAATGCTCGCATACATTCAATTTGTTGGACGCCCGCAATGCTATTAGCGTTACTGAGAGAACGGGATACATCGGACGAATAAGGGCGCTTGCGTGCCGCTGTTGCGAAGCATGGACCGGGAAGCGCGGTTCCATGGGATATCCGCTCATGAATAAATTTGGAGGCGAATAATATGAACGCTCAAAATGCAGCCCCAGTATATAAAAATGTGATAATAGAAATTGGAACGGAGGAAATTCCTTCAAGATTTCTTCCAGACATTATTGAAGCTGCGGAGAAATTAACAAAAGAAGATATGATAGCTTCCAGAATTAATTTTCAAGAGATTACGGTATATGCCACTCCCCGTAGATTAATTATTTTATGTAATAATGTTAATGAAAAGCAAGAAGACCTGGTTGCTTCATTTAAAGGACCGTCGTGGAAGAACTCTTTCAATGATTACGGAGAGCCTACTCCGGCCGCTTTTGGATTCGCTAAAAGCAAAGGAATGAGCGTGAATGATCTTAGCGAGCAAATAATTGACGGGGTGAAATATCTTTGCGCGGATACCAAGGAAATAGGGAAGAATTCCATTGATTTATTTCCAGAGATTTTCAATTCGGTATTGAGCAAACTTGTATTTCCAAAAAGTATGTACTGGAAGGACACAAGCGTAAGGTTTGCCAGACCAATTCGTTGGATATTGGCACTTGCCGATAAGCTTGTTATTGAATTCGAATATGGCGGATTAAAAAGCGGTCGCGTTACATCCGGTCACAGATTTATGGGGTCTAAAAAAATAGAGATATATGACGCCGCCGAGTTTATGGGAGTATTGTATGATAATTATGTAATCATTGATCAGAAAAAACGGGAACAAAAGATGCTTGCGGGCATAGCTCAGTTAGAAAACGATATTCGCGGCTCGGTTGAGCTTGATTCCGAAGTAATAGAAGAAAACTTATATCTTGTTGAGTTCCCTGTCCCTTTTATTGGCTCTTTTGATGCCAGATATCTTGAAATACCACAGGAAGTGCTCACTACTTCCATGAAAAAGAACCAAAAATATTTTGCCGTTCGAAATGAAAAAGGCGGCTTAGTCAACTGTTTTGTTGGAGTCAGCAATAATCGCGCCACCGATATGAGCGTTATACGCGCGGGGAATGAAAGAGTTCTCAAAGCAAGGCTCGAAGACGCCGCTTTTTTCTGGCAGGAAGACCTTAAACATCCTCTGGCGGCAAACGTTGAAAAATTGAAGTCAATAGTTTTTCAGGAGAAATTGGGAAGCGTATACGATAAAGTCATAAAAACACAGAATATTGCTATTGAGCTATGTAAAATGCTCGGAAAAGAAGATATATCAAATCTGGTCGATAGAGCCGCTTTCCTTTCCAAAGCGGACCTTGTTTCTAACATGGTTTATGAATTTCCTGAATTGCAAGGAATTATGGGGCGCGAATACGCTATTAAAAATGGCGAGTCCTCAAGAGTTGCAATTGCTATATATGAGCAGTATCTACCAAAACATGCAGGCGATGATACTCCAAGCGATGATGTTGGAGCTATTTTAGGCGTAGCAGACAGAACAAACACAATAGTGATGTGTCACAAGATTGGATTTGAGCCTACTGGTTCGCAGGATCCTTATGGCTTAAGACGCGCTGCGCGCAGCATAAATGAAATTATTTGGGATTGCAAGCTTGATGTCGACCTTTTTGAATTGGTCGATAAATCGGCGGCCTTGAACGATGTTTCAAAAGAAATCGTAGAAAAAGTGTTATCATTTTTGAAAACGCGTTTGTTAATCCAGTTTAAAGAAAAGGGTTACGATCACGGTATAGCCTCGCTCTCCGTTTCCGTAACAGGCGCCCGCCCGCTTCAAGCTTTTAGATTCATAGAAGCTCTAGTTAAAGTTAGAAACGAAAAATGGTTTGACGAGCTTATCTTATCCGCCGTAAGGGTAAAAAATATACTGTCAAAATCAGAGCCGGAGTCCGCAGAAAGCGAAGTTAATCCGGAATTATTCGCCAAAGACGCGGAAAATGTATTATATGAAGCAATCGGGAATGTTTCTGGCAAAGTGAACGACGCAATAGCCGCGAGCGACTGGACAGCTCTTACAAATTGTCTTGCGGAGCTCTCGCCCTGCATATCGTCATTTTTTGAAGACGTTCTCGTTATGGATAAGGATGAAAACATCAGAACCAACAGAATTCGCCTTCTTGCAAAATGCAACGAATTGTTTATGAAAGTGGGCGACATTTGGGTACTAAAAGGATAGCTCCATTTCTAAATCAAACGTATGCTTCGTTGTTGTTGCTCCCCGCCGCGAGACGTAGGTCTATCTACGCCTTCGCGGCTCTGTCGCAACAGCCGCCTCGCCTACATTTGATTTAGAAACGGAACTAATAGACCAGTTTTAACAGCAAGGAGAAATAGCAATGATTATCAAGAGAATTCAACTTAAAAACTGGAAAAACTTTGGCGATGTATATGCTGAATGTGGAAAGCGTGTTTTCATAATTGGTCCTAATGCTTCGGGAAAATCTAACTTTCTTGACGCTTTGCGTTTTTTACGCGATGTCGCTCAGGATGGTTTGAGTAAGGCTGTAGCTACCCGAGGCGGTATGAAAGCGGTACGCTACCTTTGCGCGAGAAAAGCGTTCGATGTCAGTATTGCCGTAAATTTGGATGATATGTGGGAATATGAGCTTTCTTTCAGCTCAGATAGAAATGGCGAGCCAAGGATAACAAAAGAAAATGTACATTTGACTGAAAGCGGCAAGAAAACCCATTTGTTAATGCGTCCCAATACCGAAGATAAAAAAGACGAAATGCGTCTGACGCAGACAGCCTTACAACAAGTCAATGTAAATAAAGAATTTCGCGCAATTGCCGATTTTTTTTCTTCAATCCAATACAGACATATTCTTCCGCAACTAGTGCGCGACCCCCAGAATTTCTCGCCTTCGCCCCGCAAAAATGATCCGTACGGCAGAGACCTTGTATCGCAAATATGGAATACCCCACAAAAGACGCGCGACGCAAGACTCAAAAAAATCAACGAAGCCTTAACTATTGCTGTGCCTCAGTTAAGCAATCTTTCTGTCGAACAAGATAAATCTACGGGACTTCCGCATCTCAAAGTCAATTATGAACATTGGCGAACTTACGGCGCCTATCAAAACGAGGCGGCGTTTTCTGACGGTACGTTGCGTTTGCTTACTATGCTTTGGTCTATTTTCGATGCTACAGGTCCGCTCTTACTGGAAGAACCGGAGCTTTCCCTGCATGAAGAAATAATAAGACAGTTGCCGGGCATTTTTGCGCGTCTGGATAGAACTAGGAAAAAGGCAATTAGGCAGTTATTTGTCACCACCCACGCTGAAGCAATGCTATCAATTCCAGGTATTGGCGCCAACGAAGTTTTGCGCTTGGAGCAAGCTGCTGAAGGCACAATAATCCGAACGGCTGACGAACAGGATATACAGCTCATGAAAGAAGGGCTTAGCGCGGCGGAGGTTTTTCTGCCAAAAACGCGCCCTCCTCGGGTTGAACAATTGTCACTTTTGTTCTAACGATGATTATTAACTTAATTGCCGAAGGTTATATGGAAGAAAACATTGCGGCGCGTCTGCTCCCATTTTGCGGTCACGAAATTGGCGCCGTTTTTGGACGGAAGGGGTGTTCTTATGTTAGGAAAAAAGCGGCGCATTTCCGCCACTTGGCGACAGAATCCACCGGCGTATTGGTACTAACAGATTTTCGCGATTCTAGCGCATCTTGCGTTCCGGAGGCGCTTCAAGATTATTTGTTTAACAGACTGCCAAATCCTCCCAGAACTTTTTTATTTCGTTTCGCCGTCAACGAGTTGGAAAGCTGGTTGCTGGCAGACCGAGAAGGACTGTCGAAGTTTTTGCGCATAACTTTAACAAAAATGCCGCTTCAGCCCGAGAGCGAAGAATTTCCGAAAGTAGCTTTGGTTAATCTGGCTCGCGCTTCCAGAGAAAGAAAGATTCGCGAAGGTTTAGCGCCGTCATATGGTCATATGGCTTCAGTCGGGTCGGAGTACATGTCTATCATGCATGAATTCATAGACAAATTCTGGAATATTGAAGCAGCCATGAGTTGCGCCCCGAGCTTGGAACGTTGCGTTCGCCGCCTGCGAGAGCTTACATAAAAGGATGGATAAAAATGGGCAATCAGTTTTTTGACCAGCCTATACTTAATTCGCCATATTACGAGCCGACTTGCCATTGGAATCTTGACGAAGCAGGTCAGCCGACTCTGGAAATAAACAAATACCGGCGTCCGGCTAGCTTCATCACGCCGATACCCAATCCGCAAAAATTAAAGACAAGAAGCAAACAGCAGAACCTTTTTGAAGATGAAACGGCAAAAGCAATCTCCACCGATGATCAGCAATATGAGCTTACATCCGCCATTAATGAATTGCGGGAAATTGTACGAAATTGGAGGAATGAAGATCCAAAACACTGGAAAGTAACGCCGGAAACAGCACGCCTTCTGCAGCATTGGCGGCATCATAAGTTCAGCGGATTCCGCCCGTTTTTCTGCCAACTGGAAGCTGTGGAAACAGCCATTTGGCTGACGGAAGTTGCGCCCCTCGCTGGAAAAAAAGGCGAGAGATTTATTGAACGCCTTAGAACCGCCAACGAAGAAGCGAATCCCGGACTCCCGCGCCTTGCGCTGAAACTTGCGACCGGCGCTGGGAAGACCACGGTTATGGCTATGCTTATAGCGTGGCAGACGATAAATTCAGCGCGTTATCCCAACAGCAAAAAATTTACCCGCGGTTTTCTTGTAGTAACCCCGGGTATAACCATTAAAGACCGTCTTCGGGTTTTGCTCCCCGCTGACGTTGACAGCTATTATCAGTCCAGAGAATTGATCCCCTCGGATATGCTTCTTGATATTCAAAAAGCAAGAATTGTCATCACAAATTTTCACGCATTCAAACAACGGGAAAAAACTGAGCTTTCCGGCGCCGGACGCGCATTAATTAACGGAAGGCACGGCGAGCGAATAAATACTGTCGAACCGGAGGGGCAAATGCTTCAACGGGTTATGGGTAGCCTGATGAGCATGAAAAACATCATCGTATTCAACGACGAAGCCCATCATTGTTATCGCGAGAATCCCAAAGATAAGAAAGACGTGGAGATTCAGGAAGGCGAGGACAGAAAAGACGTAAATATTGAGACGGAAGAAAACAATGAAGCAGCCCGCCTTTGGATTTCAGGCATTGAGATAGTACAAAAGAAGCTAGGTATTTCCCGCGTATTCGATTTATCTGCAACGCCGTTTTTCCTGCGCGGTTCAGGATACCGGGAAGGAACGCTTTTCCCTTGGACAATGAGCGATTTTTCCCTAATGGATGCTATAGAATGCGGGATTGTAAAACTTCCTCGCGTTCCTATAGCCGATAATCTGCCAAATTCCGCCGACGATATGCCCAAGTTCCGCGAATTGTGGAAGCATATCGGAAAAGACATGCCAAAGGGACGCCGGTCAAAATTTATTTTTAATGACCCGCAAGCCCTTGAATTAAAGAACAGAGTTCTGCTTGTAAATGCGCTAAAAGCGCTGTATGGACATTATGAAAAGACTTTTGAGCTATGGGCGGAAGCGAACATTGGAGTACCTCCATGTTTTATCATAGTTTGTAATAATACATCAACATCAAAGTTGGTATATGACTATATCTCCGGTTATGTTCACAGCGAGAGCGGCGTCTTTCACAACGGTAAGTTTTCGCTTTTCAGCAACTACGATGAAAACGGCTACCCGCTCCAGGCGGCGCGAACGCTTCTTATTGACAGCCAGCAACTTGAGTCGGGCGAAAAATTGAGCGACGAATTTCGCAAGATAAATATTCAGGCAATTGAACGTTTCCGTCGCGAGGCGCTTGAGCGAGGCGACGCTTTAGCCGACGACATTCGTCGAGGGAAAGAGATTGATGATACGACCATACTGCGGGAAGTAATGAATACAATTGGCAAGCCGGGAACACTAGGTGGCGATATACGCTGCGTTGTGTCGGTTTCAATGCTTACGGAAGGCTGGGACGCCAACACCGTGACCCATATTCTCGGCGCGCGGGCTTTCGGCACGCAACTACTCTGCGAACAGGTAATAGGTCGCGCTTTGCGCCGTCGCTCGTATGAACTCAACGATAATAACCTGTTTAACGTTGAATACGCCGATGTTTTGGGTATCCCGTTTGACTTCACGGCAAAGCCGGTGATTTCAAAACCCGCGCCTCCTGTCGACTCGGTGCGGGTTCAAGCTGTCCGCCCCGCTAGAGACAATTTGGAAATACGCTTTCCAAGGGTTGCGGGGTATCGCGTGGATTTGCCAAAAGAGCTGATTCGCGCTGAATTTACCGAAGATTCCATTTTGGAACTTAATCCTGACCTCACAGGACCCACCGAAGTACTACAAGCCGGTATAATAGGCGAGACGGTCAACCTCAAAGTGGAGCATCAAAAAGACGCTCGCCGTTCTTCGTTAATAATGAAATTGACAAACCATTGTCTGCAAAATATGTGGCGCGACGCCGACGGCATTCCCCGTTTTCATCTTTTTGCCCAACTGAAAGGGATTGTCCGGCAATGGATGGATACATGTCTTAAATGTACCGGCGGCGCTTACGAGGCAATGCTGCTTGATTCAAAATTCGCAAACATGGCAGCAGAAAGAATCCATGCCGCAGTGAACAGAGCCGGTATTATTGATAAACCCGACGAGCCTCCTATTACCGCTGTACTTGACCCATATACCCACACAGGTTCAACGATTTATGTTAATTTTATAACTTCAAAGCGGTCTCGTTGGAAAACAAACCCTGATCGTTGCCATATCAACTGGTGCGTTTGCGACAGCGAATGGGAGGCGGAATTGTGCCGTGTGGCGGAAAAACACCCGCAAGTTAAAGCTTATGTAAAAAATTACAATCTCGGTTTTGAAATTCCATATTCCTGGCAGGGCGAGCAAAAAATTTACCTTCCGGATTTTATACTTTTGGTTAACGATGGACGCGGAGAAAATGATCTTTTGCGCTTAATCGTTGAAATCAAAGGTTATCGCGGCGAGGACGCAAAGGCGAAAAAAGAGGTTGTGGAAATCTTCTGGATTCCCGGGGTAAACCGCCTCGGAAGCTACGGACGCTGGGCGTTTATGGAAATTAGAGACGTTTATAATATAGAAAACGAATTTGAAGCCAATGTAGGAACCTTGGCAAGATGATAAAAACAATGGAAGAGTAATACATGATGACACAAGTAGAACTATTACAGTTACTTAATAATTCCTATTATTCGTAACGACGGCTCACGTGCCAAACAGTATTGGGTTTTGCGCAAGACAACGTAAAAATTTACGAAAGAATTACGAAAGAATTACGAAAGAATTACGAAAGCAGAGAGACGTAACTTCTCTGAAATTAGGTAGTTATATCTATATGCATAAATGACGGGGGAATCGGGAATGTCACAGAAGCAGGATGCGCAAAAAACGCTGAAAACAATTGAAACCATCACTCACGACGAGGCAAAGCGCCTTATTATACCTACTACTGAGTATTCACCCGTCGCTCGCATAGAAGACCTTAAGCCGGTGAAAGTAAGCTACCGGCGCCGCGATCCCGACCTTGACCCGCAATTGATATGGCGCGGTAAATATGGCGCCGAAGGCATGGAATACGGAGAACTTGCCGTCCGCGCCGCGCCCTTGTATATTCAGGAAAAAGTACATCCCAAAGCGATTATTGACGACTTAAAACGAGA
>Ga0099364_10002367_pt1 | contig 30209 bp, 24 predicted proteins | sample TergutTh196P3_FD_73070 | JGI IMG/M metagenome (GOLD analysis project Ga0099364, IMG submission 73070) | Microcerotermes parvus P3 segment gut microbial communities from Pointe-Noire, Republic of the Congo - Th196 P3 | ecosystem: Host-associated > Arthropoda: Insects > Digestive system > Gut ...
GAGACTTACTGTCTGTAGCACATAATATATTGTTGAGACTTACTGTCTGTAGCACATAACATATTGTTGAGACTTACTGTCTGTAGCACATAATATATTGTTGAGACTTACTGTCTGTAGCACATAATATATTGTTGAGACTTACTGTCTGTAGCACATAACATATTGTTGAGACTTACTGTCTGTAGCACATAACATATTGTTGAGACTTACTGTCTGTAGCACATAACATATTGTTGAGACTTACTGTCTGTAGCACATATAGTCTTAATTTACACAAATGTTGCCTCGGCGTGAAAACTGAATTTCTGCAATATACTATCACAATTGATAAGGTGGGTAAGTCAAAACACAACAAAACTTTTTTAAGGTTGAAGGAGTCAACAGATAGACAACATGTTTCGGCCCTTCTTTTCTATAAAGCCATCATCAGGTCTGGCATGAAGAACTAAGAAGTGCAAGAATTACAATTATATCCGTCTTAGGTACCGTGGTCACTGATCAGCTTCCAGAATTTATGTATAATTACATCCTTTCTAAGACAAAGGAGATCTCGTTTAACACTCACCTCTTAGTTGTAACATACCCACTCCTTGACGCAGAGTACTTGTTAAGAAGCCTTTAATTGCTTAGCTGTTCATGAGATGAAATTTTAGACTTTATTACAGTGTTCGCAAGACTCGGCTACTGGGGTTTATCTGGAGCTGTACACTCCACCCTACTACCTCACTGGTTATTCCTGTAAGGCCCTGTTTAGGCTCATAATTCTTCTAAAAGGGGGGCGAGTTTCGGAAGTGGCTCATACAGGTTATTGTATAGATTTCATTTCCTGTATACCTACTAGAGTTCCCCATAATTGTTTTTTTTTTTTTTTTTTTTTTTTTTTTTTTTTTTTTTGGTGTTTTTTTTGCCTTTGTGGCCAAAATTTTTTTTCCCCCCCATGCTCAGATCATCCGGACGTAGCCGAAACAAAGACGGTAAAGGAGCAATTATAATACTCCTGATTGCATTGTTTGTAGCTATAATAGGATACATTTTTGCCAATCTTATGCGTTTTGCTATTTCCCGAAACCGCGAATACATGGCTGATGCCGGCGCTGCCGAAATGACACGCAAACCCCAAGCATTGGCAAACGCTCTCCGAAAAATTTCACGCGACCCGGATATAGAAGCAGTAACAAGAGACGATGTTGCTCAATTGTTTATTGAGCATCCTAAAAGGAAAAAGAAATCCTTTGCGGGAATTTCAGGTTTATTTGCTACGCATCCTCCCATCGAAAAACGGATTACCGTATTGGAGCAGTTCTAAGAGGACTGTAAATAATTAATCAGCGTTTTAATAATGCGGCAGAATGTGAAAAAACGATTGATTTTTTAATGCAGCTTTATATAAATATCGAATGTGTTATAATATGCGTGTAAATTTTAAAAATGGCAGGCACTGCGGATGATTAAAGCAGATTTAAGCAGAATGCATAAATTTGATATAATCCTTGTGAGCGGTCTCCCCTGTTCCGGGAAAACATATGTTGCGCGTGAAGTGTTTATGAGCGAAGGGAGAAAGAGAATCAGCAGGAAGGAGATCAGGCGATTTGTTTACGAGATGACAAGTTTTGGCGAAAAGTGGTCGGAACAGCTCTTTACTGCGGTAAATGAACATTTTGTAAAACATACGGAACGTAAAATGATAGAACATCTTTTAACCAACGGGGAAAAGATAGTTATTGTTAATTCGAGCGTAACTTCGGATTCACGCAAGGGTTATATTGCTATAGCGGAAAGAATGCGCAAGACATTAGGAGTTATATTTGTTGATACGGATATCAGAGGATGCCTTAAAAGGAACAGAGTTTTAAAGGATCCTATTCCGGAAAGCATTATTTCCAAACTTGCCGCTCAAAAAACTCTTCCTGATAAGCGCGAAAAGTTTAATTCGATAGTGATATTGACTGATTCCGATCTTGACCTTGACGATGTTCAACTTTAAGTATTTTTAGACAATAGGCGGCTATCAGCAAATCACTGTTATCTATGCCAACCCCTTTTTCCCTTCAGGTATTTGGACTGGCGTATCGGCGATAAATCGCCCTGATTCAAAATAACCTTGAGCTACTACCGGCATATATTCCTCCACAATATACTGTTTTTAGTATAGATAATATTAAAAATTGTCAAGCACATTGATAATTTTCAATACTATCTATCAAGCAGTCAAGTAAGATTTTATATTTTATAAGGTGTGTGCAATATGCTATCTCTGTTTCAAAAAATTAAATCTATTATATCTACAATAAATTTATCTTATGCTTTATAGCTATTGAAAATCCTTTGTAAAGCCTATTGGATTTTTATTTTGCTTTGGCTGCTCTACTAAATTATTAAGAACTTCTATTATTTGATTAATTTTTTTATTATGTTCGCCAAAGCGTTTGTCAGTATTATCTATATGAAGTAAAAGGATTTGCCGAAGTTCTTTAATTTCATTAATTCCGGAAGTCTCTTGCGAAGCAATTTGTCTTATTTTGACAAAGATTCTCATAATAGCTATATTGATTTCAATTGCTTTATCACTGTTTAATACCGAAGAAAGCATAGAAACGCCTTGTTCCGTAAAAGCGTATGGGAGATATCTTCTTCCTCCCTTAGGGTTTGAGGTCACAATTTGTGACCTCAAAGAATTCCATAATAAGGGTTTGTATTGCAGATAATTGATTTTTCATTGTTTCATTTCAACACGATTTCCACACATTAAATAGATGTTATATATAGTATACGAATGAACCGGCCGGAAGATAAAAATTTTTTTTACGATTTTCAATTTTTTTTGGATTTTTAGGCTTTTTTGAGGTTGGCGATATTGTTTTTGATATAAATGTAGTGTTACCAATCAAACGCAGATTAAAAGGCCGGGGGCGTCCCACCGCGTTTGGAGTTCAGGCTGGAAGCACGATGGGTTGTGTTGAATTTCGGACGGCAGGATGCCTGCCCGTACGAGTGTCAGGATAATTTTTTAAAAATTTAAAATTTTATTTTAAAGTCTTGACATTAATCTTACGCTTGGTTCTTTTAACCTAAAAGTTAATAATGCTAAACATGTTTTTAACAAGGTGCGCTATGATCATCAGCCATGCCGCTAAAGAAAATATTTTAAAAGCCGCGAAAACGGAATTTTCATTGCATGGATTTTCGGGAGCAAGACTTGCCGTTATTGCCGAAAATGCCGGAGTCAACAAAGCTTTGATTCATTATTATTTTAAAAGCAAAGATTTACTTTATGAAAATGTTTGGGAATCGTTTTTTGTGTTTGATGATAATCTTGAAAATATTCCTATTTATTTTGATAATATTTCTTTTACTATACCGGAAAAACTTTATTTATACATCTATATTGTAGTAAATCTGACTACTAAATTCATAGATATGGAATCTACCAATATTTATCTGTGGGAGTTGGCTGAAGGCGGGAAGTTTTTAGAAAAATTTCACGATAAACATTTTTATTCAAGCCATAATTTTTTTGATTTCATTTTAGAAGCGGGAGAAAAAAAAGAAATTTTTGATTTGAAATATAAAGACATGACTTGTTTAGGAATCTCTTCTATAAATTTTTTTTATAAGATTGAAAAAAACAGAAGCGGACAAAAACTGTCTCATTTGAAAATAACATCCAAAAATATGGATGAAGAGTTTTTGGATTTTATGATTAATTATGTTTTTAAGATGTTGTCTCCTCCGAACAAAACAATTCCAATTCCAAAAATTAAACCGGAAGTTTTAGAATACATAAATAATCTTTTACATTTGGATTCAAATAAAATTTCAATACCTGTTTCAAAACGCATTTTGGAATTTTTATGCAGTGATTTGGTTTAACAAAATTTATATACAAGAGGTAAGCATGAAAATTATAGTTAAAAGGAAAATTAAAAAAGCCGCTGCGATATTTGTGATAGTAGTTTTACCCATGACCTTAACGGGACAAGTCCCGTCACATTTAGCAGATATAGAATTGTCCGACAAACCGGCAGTAATTCTGGGGGGAACGACTATTTCCATGGGTGATGCGATAAGAATGGCTATTAAGAGCAACCACAGCATTTTATCGGGCGCTTATGATGTGGCTATGACTGATACGGCATACAGGCAGCTCCAGAAAAAATATTCTCTGTATTTTGACGCCAATGGGGGGTACGCTTACAGTAAAAATACTCCATCGTCTGCAATACTTTACGGTGAAGATTCAAGAACAACGGATGCAAATGTGTCTTTAAGCAAGGCGTTTTCAACCGGAACGCGAATCACTACAGGACTCAATAATCAATACACTAAAATAACCCCGGATCAAAGGTTGGCCGGCGGCCCGATGCAAGGTTTTAGCTTTACTCCGCCGGAATACTATATGCCGGTATTTTTTGCAGGCGTTCAACAAGAATTGCTTAAAAACTCTTTTGGCAAAAACGATCGTTTACAGGATAAAATGGCATTAAATGCGGCAAAGATGCAAAAAGAAATGATCTTACAAGCCCTTTCAATGCTGGTAGTAGGGGTCATAGTAGATTATTGGAATGTTGTAATTACAAAGACAGATATGGATAATAACAGTCTGCAGCTTGAGCAGACCAAAAGAGTCCGCAATATAGTTCAGAGAAATGTAAATCTGGGCCTTGTGGATTCTTTTCAGGTAAATTATTATAATTCGCTTGTTGCCGCTTCAGAGGCATATTTTACAATGGCAAAACGAAATTATGCATCTGCGCTTAGAACTTTTTTGAGCGCTATAGATGCTTCTGATACTGAAATTACGGTGGGAAAAATTGTACTTTCAAATAACTTGATAAATCTGAACGAAGAAGAGGCCTTAAAAATTGCGTTTGACAGGCGGGCAGATTATCGAAACGCATTGCTTGCAATCGATAATGCAAAGATGAATCTTGATATAGTCAATAATACCGGACTGCCTTCGGTTACGGCAAGTTTACAAGTCCAGTCATTGGGACAGGAGGACACGCTTGGAAGAGCTTACAATAAAGTCGGCGGATTTAATTACCCTTCAATATCCGGCAGATTGGCTTTTTCTCACGCGTTTGACGATTCCGACCAAAAAGTAAGGGAAAGAAACGCAAATTTTCAGTTGAAGCAGGCCAAGATTGCTTTGGATCAGGCAAAACGTCATATTACCGACGATATAAAAAATCAAATCGATAATATCGGCGCTTTACATACTGTTTACAACCGTGCAAGAGAAGCGAGAATACAATCAGAACTGCATTACAACAAAATGGTTAACACTCTTGTAAGAGGAAGACTTGATTCAGCCACCGTAAAAAACGGCCTCGATGCGCTGATAGTGAGCCGGCAAACCGAAATCAACGCTTTAGTAGCCTACAATGTTTCTTTATTACAATTTCTTGTGGCAAAAAATCAACTATGGGAAGAATTCGACATAGATGTTGAAGAATATATCCCAAAACATAAATAACGGGTATAATTAAAAAAATATAAATTTATGAAACAACTTTTTTACAATTGGAACGCTGCTCACTTCCGGCGCGGCAATTCGATTGTTTAAGTTAATTCACTATAGTTAATAAAATTCAGTTTTATAAAAGGGGATGCCTTAAAATGAAAAAATTTTTTGATTATTTAATAAAACAAAAACTAATTGTTAACTTAGCTGTTATAATGATAGTTATTGCGGGTTTATTTTCTATTATGACCTTAAATAGGGAGGTTGTCCCCGATGTAACATTTGATATGGTAACTATTACTACAATTTATCCCGGAGCATCTGCGAATGATGTTGAGGAATTAATTTCAATACCCATTGAAAAGAGTCTGAGAAGAATAGCCCACCTTGACAAGGTGAGATCATACAATGTAGAAAGTATGTCACAGATAGTTGTTTTTATTGAAGACAGAGCCCCAAATAAAAAAGATATTATACAGGATATTAAAGACACTGTTGACCAGGTGACAGGATTACCCGACAGCGCTATGAAGCCTATTGTAGGCGAAGTCAAACTTGATACAATCGAAATTTTGTTTGTGGCATTCACGGCAAAAGAAGGCGCAGATGTTCCGTATTCTAAACTCAGGGAATATGCGAAACAAAGCGAAGATTTTTTTTATAATATCGAAGGCATAGGCAAAATAGAAAAATTGGGGTACTATGACAGGGAATATCTTGTTGAGGTAAGACCGGAAGCGTTAGAAAGATACCGCGTAGGGTTAAATAATATTGTAAATACTCTTGGGCTTAGGAATGTAGATTTTCCGGGCGGTCCCCTGCGTGAAGGAGAAAAAGAATATGTGCTTCGTACAAAGGGACAGTTTAAAAATGCCGAGGAAATACGCAATACCGTAATTCGCGGCAACGATGTCGGCTTTACTCTCCGCATAAGAGATGTAGCAAAAGTAACCGACACTTTTAAGGAACCCGATGTTTATCACCGCTACAATGGAAAGGAAGCTATTGTATTTAAGCTTTCTAAAAAAAGAGCTTATGATGAATTAGAAACTGCTGCCAGAATTAGAACTGCTGTTGAGAATTATAGTATCCCGGGATTTGAAGATATAGACCTTGCAACATTCAATGATACGAGTGAGGTTACGTCTTCTCGTTTGGAATCTGTAGTTGAAAATGCCATTGTCGGATTTATAATTCTTACAATAGTTATTCTGAGTATGCTGGGGCGTCGTTTGACGGCTGTTGTAGTCATGGTTGCGATTCCTCTTACTTTTATGCTTACGTTTATATGTATGAAAACGTTAGGATTAAGTCTTAATATAATAAGTATGTTCGGCATAATTATGGTGCTGGGCATGGTGGTGGATTTCAGCATAGTTGTTACCGAAAATAGCCACAGGTATATAGAATTAGGACTAAAGAAGAGAGATGCTATTCTTACGGGCGTAAATGAAGTTTTTGGCTCTGTTACGACTACATTATTGTGTATTGTTGTCGCTTTTATGCCTTTTTTGCTTGTAACCGGTATGATAGGCAAATTTATTTATGCAATTCCGGTTGTCGTTATTGCGTCAATGATAGCTTCGTGGACGGTTGCTTTTTTTATTCTTCCGACATATTTGAATATATTTTTATCAGACGGCGCTGAAGGCGCTGATGAAGAAAAAAAATCCCTCAAAGAAAAAATAGCCGCTCTTTTCTTTAAGAAAAAGGATGTTGTAGTTGAAGTTGCTGCGCCTGAAAAAAAGCAGAAGAAACAAAAGAAACAAGACAGTCTCGTTATTGAAGAATATGAAAAAGAAAAAAAACCTCTGTCTCTTAAAGATAAAATTATCGCTTTTCTTGCAAAAGAGAAAAATATTACGCTTAAAAAGAAACAGAAGAATGACGTTAAAGAGAGCAAGAATTTCTTTGATAAACTTCAAAATGCTTACCGTAAACTGTTGACTTTTTCTTTAAAGCACAGATATATTACTATAACTGCTATTATGTTTATTTTTATTGTAAGTTTATCTCTTGTACCCGGCCTTGGGTTTAAATTTATAACGGGCGGAGGAGAAGAACAGATAAGAATTACGGTAAGACTTCCATTTGCAACCAATCTTGCTACAAATTTAAAAGAGATGAAAAAAATGGAATCCATAATATTGGAAACCGTAAGAGAAGATGAATTTAAAACTCTGCATTTGTATGCAGGAGAAGAATTTACCGTGATAGTAGATCCGAAACCGGGTCAAGCCACATTTAAAAGCACTTTTGATATAAAGTTTGTTCCTGAAAAAAACAGAGAACGTATTTGCGATGAAATAGCCACAGAGATCAGAAATACATTACAACAAAAACAAACCGAGGGAGTCTTTGCAAAAGACGTATCTTTTAAAGTAGAAACTGTTGCCCCCGGCCCTCCGGTAGGGAAACCGGTTAATATTGAACTTAAAGGTAAAGATTTTGAAGAGCTTTCTAAAATTGCAGATGAATATATGGCATACCTGCATACGATAGATGGGGTTTACGATATAAGCTTCGATCTCGAAGAAGGGAAAACCGAATACCAGTATACAATTAACGAACAAATGGCGGCCTTAACCGGAATATCGACTCACGATATTGCAACTGCCTTGAACATTGCGTATCTGGGAGCCGAAGCTACAAAAGTAAATCAATCTGAAGAAGCCGTAGGCGTTAGAGTTCGTTTTGACGATCATGCAAGAACGCGTAAAACAAGTTTGGCGGATGTAAAGGTGGCAAATAATACCGGAGGATTGATTGCCTTAGATAGAGTAACCAATATGAATGTAGCGGTAAACTATTCTCAAATAAACAGGCTTAACTTTGAAAGACTTGTACAGGTTCAGGCCGAAGTTGATATTAAAAAGACTACGCCTCTTGATGTTGAAAAAAAACTTATGGCTCACTTTGCTGATATCAATGAAAGATACCCCAATTCAAAAATAGCTTATGGCGGCGAGAGGGAAGATTCTGCAAAATCCGTAGGCGACTTAGGAAGATTATTTCTTATAGCTCTTTTGGTAATGCTGTTTATATTGATTTTGTATTATAATTCTATTATAATTCCCATAATAGTTATGATTGCAATTCCTTTTGCTCTTATTGGAGTTATTTTTGCTCTTTATACGCACGGGCAGCCTCTTTCATTTATGAGCATACTGGGGATGTTCAGTTTAGCCGGCGTTATAGTGAGCAACACATTGGTTATGGTAAGTTTTATAAACGGATTCAGAGAAGAGGGTGAAAGTCTCAAGGATGCGCTTATAGAAGGCGCCGCTGTGAGAGTGCGTCCCATATTCCTAACGGTAGGCACTACGGTGTTTTCTCTTCTTCCTACTGTTTATGGCTTGGGCGGGAAAGATTATATGGTCGCTCCGCTTGCATTAGCGTTTGCTTACGGATTGATATTTGCAGTGTTTATTACTCTTATTCTAATACCATGTTTTTACCATGTAGCTGAGGACATGAAAGGGTTTTTTGCAAGGCAATTAGCCAGAATTGGCATAAAGATAAATCCGGAAATATATAAAAGCGCAAACCAGTACTGGCTGTCAAAATAGTGATCGGATTAATGTAAAAATGAACTTTAATCCGTCAGCATTTTCTATAATACAATAAACTTATATTCTTACAATATCTCGACCCGTCCGCCGCCTGTATCTACGGTCACTTCCCCTATTATGGCCGCTTTTTCTCCGGCGGCTTTCAGGGCAGCAATAAGGGGCTGGCTTACGGATTTATCGGCAATAAGTACCATGCCGATGCCCATGTTAAAGGTCGTAAACATTTCCCGGTCGGCTATGTCGCCCAGACTTTGAATTACTGCAAAAATATCGGGCGTTTTAAACGAAGAACGGTCAATTACGACAGAGGCATCGTCAGGAAGAATGCGCGGAATATTCTCATAAAAACCGCCGCCGGTTATGTGCGCAATCCCCTTTACCGGGATTCCCTCGTCTAAGGCGGCTAAAACAGGCTTAACATATATGTGCGTCGGTTCAAGCAGGGCTTTCCCGAGAGGCTTTGACAGGCCCGAAATTTTTTGGTCAATGCTGAAATCCTTAATGTCAAAAAACAGTTTGCGCACCATTGAGTAGCCGTTACTATGAATACCTGAAGAAGACAGCCCTATAACCACATCGCCGCGCTGTATTTGCGAGCCGTCGATAATGCGTTCTTTGTCGACTACGCCTACGGCAAAACCGGCTATATCGTACTCATCCGGCTGCATTATTCCGGGGTGCTCGGCGGTCTCGCCGCCTATGAGGCTGCAACCTGCCTGTTTGCAGCCGTTCGCAATCCCTTTTATGACATCGACAAGTATATCTTCATTGAGTTTTCCGCACGAAATGTAGTCCAAAAAAAAGATGGGTCTGGCGCCTGAGGTGATTATATCGTTTGCGCACATTGCCACAAGGTCAATGCCTATCGTATCGTGTTTGTTCATTTTTTTTGCAATCTGCAGCTTTGTGCCTACGCCGTCAGTGCTGGATACAAGTACCGGATTTTTCATGTCCGTAAAATTTCCGTCAAAAAGCGCGCCAAACCCTCCGATTCCGGTAAGGACGCGTTCAGAAAAAGTTGCCTTAACCACAGGCGTAATTTTTTTTACAAAACTGTTCCCGCCGTCAACGTCAACGCCGGAATCTCTATATGTCAGTCCCATGCAATTCCTCCATTTGTGATTAAGGTTTTTAATAATTGATTTGTCAATAAATATTGCGGTGAAGATTAAAAAGTTCTTGAAAAATAATGCCTGTAAAATGTCATATAAACAAGAGGGATTAAAGTGATTATATCTGACATTCAACGTAACAATACCGAAATCATACGTATAGAAGTATCGGAATTCAAAGGCAAGGAACTGATAAATGTGCGCATATGGTACTCAAGTATTGACCAAAGTACCGGAGAGCATGTCTATAAGCCGACACAGAAAGGTTTTGCTCTTAACATTGAAAAATTCGGCGAACTCAAGGAAGCTATGGGACGTTTAGAGCAGTTTATAAATGACAGGAATCTGGGCATTCAGCCTGAACAATTTAAAGAAGCCGCACTTGCTAACGCTGAGACTGAAAACATTATTGAAGAAGAATATACTGAAGAAGAACATAAAAATGAAAAGTGATGAGGTAGAATTATGTTTAAATTAAAACCTGTTTTTTTTGTATTGTTGATGTTTGCCATAGGCTCTTGTACAACTGATCAAATACAAAAAAAAGAACAAAGTTTGATTGAAAAACATGCCGATTTTTTGGAAAAGAATGAAGCGTCGCCGGAACTTTTTCGTGTCCTCATTTCTTCTGACGGGTATGAATTATCTCAAATGAAAAGCGAGCAAACCATAAGGCGCGCCGAAGACAAAGGCGGCGACAGGTATATATCGGGCGAGGTGGCCAGATTCAATATGATAGACGAGATGCGCGAGGCTGTTTTTGCCGTGCAGATCAGGCCTGACAACGGCACTCTTTCAAAAATACGCCCTCAGAGATCGACATCCCTTGCAGAAATAGATAGAATACTTATTGAAGATATACAGCGTTGGACTTTCAGGTTTCCGCAAAAGAGGGTAACTCCCACACATTTCAATATAAGGTATCGTATCGTTCTTCAGAAGACCATGACTGACAGCCAAATAATGGAAGAAGTGCAAAGAAGGGCAAAAGAGCGCCGTCGCTGAGGTCTCCCGGGTTACTGTCTCTTAAACCTCTCTTTAATTTTCTCTATAGCCTTATCTTTAAGGAATACAAATAAAGAGAAGGCCCCTCCGATAATGGCGGATGCGGCTAAAAACGTAAGAATAACTCTAAGCAAAAGGCCCTTGCTGAAATGCCAGGTAAAAATTACGCCGCCGACCATTCCGTTGCCCTCAGGGAACATGTACAAACTTACTCCCAAACACCGGCTAAAAAGATAGACCCAAGCGCCAAGCATTACTAAGACAAAAATAACTTTAATAATAAAATTCTTTCCCATAAGATTCTCCTTTATTTTTTTGCGATGCCGGCCATGAAAGCGTCAAGGTTAAATTTGCCGTCTGCCCGGAGTTGACAGGCTCTCCTGCTGCACCAGGCAAAGAGAAAGTGATTATTTGTTTTTTGATTCTGTATTTTTTGTCAACAATCTTTTTGGGGCGACAGAGCGCAGCGACAAAGCAATCCGCTTATTCAATTTAAAGCAAAAAGGGCTTGACATTTATTATTTTTCACTTATTGCAGTAGAACATGAAAAAACCCAAGATAATTTTAAGCATTGTTTTATTTATTCTGCTTTTGCCCCTTACCGCTTGTTTGACAGGTGATAAATATTATACTTATCAATTAGCGGCAATTCCCCAAGAATATAAGAATCGTTATGGCGATATTGTGATATCTGATCCTAAACAAACATTAAAAATTGACGATGCCGCTAAAGACAGTCAATACCGAAAAGATTTCACTTTTTATATGAAGTTAAAAAGCGAGTTTCGTAGTGGGACTAAATATGTGTCAGAACTTAAGTCAAGATATAGATATATTTATACTGGCCCATACGAATTATCAATGTTTTTTAATACAGGTGCGAGGAAAGTAATTTTTAATAAAGCGTTGTTTCGAACAAAAAATAAGGCTATCGACCTTCGTGAAAAAGTTACAGTAAAAATCAGCGGAAAACAGCATGAAAAGCGTTCAAGTAAAAATTTTGACAAGCAATTAGACGGGAAGAATTTATTAACTTTTAGAAATTTCGGCGTAATCGATATTTTAAAAATTGAAGAAGAATCTAAACGTTCTCAGTCTTCAATCAATATAGATACAATAGATTTAATTTATGATGATGTAGATGTTGCATTTATGTACGACGAGAAATTTACTATAGAGTATGATATTGACTTTGAAGTCGGTAAAGAGACAAGAAAATATGAATTTATAGTACAATTTAACAGGGCAGCAATTACCGAAAAACGAACATTAGGAGGAAGGTTGAGTGACATAGGAGGAGTTCTTGCTGAAACTTGTTTTGGCTGCTGTTTGGGGTTAATGTATATTTATGGCGGTTGTATGTTCTGATAGTACTTTATATCCATGGAGCAAGCGTTTGCCTCTTTGTACACTTATGGTAGTTGTGTGGTCGGGGATTTGCCATTTTTGCTGAACTTAATTAGCCAAAGGAGCCTTTATGATTTTCAAAATTCGATGTTTTGAACTATATGATTTTTTTTATAGTATAATCCGGCGTTTCCTTAAACTATATTTTATCCTCCCTGTTTTAATCCTAATTTCAGCAATAACCCTCTCAACTTGTGTGAGCGGCAGTAAAGAAGGTAAAATTCCGGACGATTCACCGGATATCTCAATCCTCATCATAGATACGATTGCAGAGACATTTGTCGAAAAAAGCGATTTTTCTAAAGCTGACTGGGGACATAACAAGGCAATTGCCGTTGCCGGTAACAAAGTCGTCATGGGGCGCGGTGGTGACACACCCGGCAATTCAATCCTCATCGTAGATACGGCTGCGGAGACAGTCGCCGAAATAGGCGGACTCTCTGAAGTTGATTGGGGCAATAACAGCACAGTTGCCGCCGGCAACAAGGTTGTTATGGGACGCGGCCGATATAGTACGGGTTCTTCGATCCTTATTATAGATGGTGCAAAAGGAACTGTTGAAGAAAGGGATGGCCTTGCAAATGCTAACTGGGGCTACAAAGCTATGGCTGCCGTAGGCAATAAAGTAGTTATGGGTCGCGGTAGTTCGGTGGGCGCTTCAATTCTTATTGTAGATACAGCAAAAGGAACAGTTAACCAAAAAACAGGACTCAGACCCATGGCTGCTTGGGGCTACGAAAGTACGGTTGTCGTTGGCAAAAAAGTCGTCATGGGCGGCAGTTCTTCAATACTCATTGTAGATACTGCAACAGAGAATATTATCCAAAAAACCGGACTCTCTAAAGTTGTGTGGGGACGCGACAGTACAGCCGTCGCCGGCAACAAAGTTGTAATGGGATCGGGCGGTTCAATTCTTATTATAGACACCATAACAGGAAGAGTTATTGAAAAAGGCGGATTTTCTAAAATTTCTTGGGGAAGAAACGCTATGGTTGTTGTCGGAAACAAGGTAGTTCTGGGGTCTGACTACCAAAGCAATGCCAATACTTCTATCCTCATAGTAGACACAGCAAGAGGAACCGTTATTGAAAAAGACGGCATTGCATATGGTGGAGGAGGCGGCATGAGTGTTGCGGCCGCAGGCGACAAAGTTGCTATAAGACCTTATTATGGAAACGCAATCTACATTGCAAATATGGCGAAAGGCACTGTTACAGAAAAACGCAGACGTCCCTATGAACCTTGGTGTAATTCTATGGTTGTCGCCGGCAGCAAAATCGTAATGGAAAGCTACAAATCTGTCTTTATAATAGATATTGTAACAGAAAGAATCATCGAAAAAGAAAAACTCTCACAAAATGATTGTAACTACAAGGTCGTTGTTGGAAATAAAATAGTTACAAGCGATGGGCGTTCTGTCCTCATCATAGACCCAAACGCCGGGAGAATTGTTGAAAGAAAAAATTTCTCCAGAGGTGATTGGCATACCGGCAAAATGATCGCCGCAGGCAATAAAGTCGTTATGGGATCTTATTATGCCGGCACTTCAATTCTCATTGTAGACACCGTAAAAGAAACTGTTATAGAAAAAGGCGGGTTCTCGGAAAAATGGTGGGGGCATGATGGCGCTATGATCGCTGCTGGTAATAAAGTCGTCATAGGACCTGGTTATTCCGGCGCTTCAATTCTTATTGTAGATACTGTAAAAGGAACTGTTATAGAAAGGAGCGGACTCTCAGGAGATAGATGGGGTGATAATGGCGCCATGATCGCTGTTGGCAATAAAGTCGTCATAGGACCTGGTTATTCCGGCGCTTCAATTCTCATTGTAGACACCGTAAAAGGAACTGTTATAGAAAAGAGCGGCCTCTCTGATGCTAAATGGGATTATGCCGGCAAGGTCATTGTCGGAAATAAAATCGTCATGCTTGGGCAAAGTGATAAAGGTACTTCTATTCTAATTATAGATCCAAACGCGGGGACTGTTACTGAAAACAGACTCTCCAAGAAAAACTGGAGACAGGGTACTATGACAATCGTTGGTAATAAAATCGTTATGGTTCCCAGCAAATTTCGTTAATCAGGCAGTTAACAATTATTTTATATCAAAATATCTGTCAGGGACATCATCTTCCGGCAAGACCTTAGATTCTAATGGGAATTTATCCGAATCTGTATATTTCTCATTCCAAACAGCATGTTTTATTTTATCGTCATAAGTATTATCGTTTAACCTTAATCCAATAAATTCTGATAACACTATATTTATATAATCTTCAAAATTGCAATTTGTTATTGTTAAGTTTCTTATCTTTGATTTGCCGTACAAATTACCTATTATTTTACTGTTTTCTATTTTGTTATTTCCACTGATGTCCGATATTTCAAATTCTAACCTGACTGTACTGTCTTTTATCAAAAGATTGTTCAAATTTGCCTTATAAAATTTTACCGGCAACTTTTTGCAATCTATTATTGATACATTATTAAAAGTACCCTCAAAGAACTCTACTTTACGAAGGAACGGAATCTCCGTACTGGGTGTTGAATTTTGAATTAATATACCATCTATCTTGCCCTTTATGTCAAGCCTTATTGGGCAATTTATAAATTGTATATTTTTGCTGTCTTTTAATTTTAATATTGTTCTTACTATACTGTTTTTAAATACTACATTTTCAATCTTTCCATCAAATACTATATTTTTTGACTCCTTGTTTTTATAAATAGAATAATCTTTATTCAGTATCTTACAATTAGTAAATTTACAGTTTATGTAGTCCTTTCCAAGGATCACATCGTCTTCAAATTCACAATTCACGAACTCACAATCTATAAATATTGAATCTTCTAATGTAATATAGCTTTTTCTTGCATCATTCCTAAACTTAATATTTTTAAACTTAACATTCTTAAATGTTGAACCGCTGAAATCCGACCAATCTCTTATTGTGACATTCTCTATTTTGCTGTTCTCTATATACATATTCCTTAACTTCACCGTTTGCAAGTTGACGTTTTTTATTAAGGAATTTTTTAATATTAAACCGTCGCCTCTAAGTCCTGCCCGCCAGTCTATATTTTTATTCTTTACGGTTATACCTTTGCTTCCGTAATCCCTGTTAAACCTTTCTACATCTTGGATTAAATTTCTCTCTTTTTCCTTTAATGTGCTTTTAATACACGATACGCTGCATAACGGAGTTAATGCTAAAAGAATTAATAATGCTCCGGGTAATTTATTTATATTTTTTCTCAAAACTTTTCTTTCCTTTAAAACTAGCGCGGGTTTCACCCTCATCACCCACAACCCAAGTAAGTCTATATGCAATTAAAAGACAATAGAAAAAACACTGTTTTTACATAAAAATCTCGCAATGCCCGATTTACAATACTGCTTTACAATGCATAATTCATAATGCAGATTGCATTGTCCTTCAGTGGTGGTGCAGGAAGCCGAAGCAATCCGGTTATTCAATTTAAAGCAAAAAGGGCTTGACATTTATTATTTTTCACTTATTGTAATAAAACATGAACCCCCAAAAGATAATTTTAGCCATTTTAATTATAGCAATGATGCTTTTAACTTGTGAGAGCCTTAGCAAAAGAGATAACAGTTCTGTAGACGGTGTGACGATTACAGAAATAAGCGGTCTTCAGGCTGCCGGTTGGGGTTACGGCAGCATGGCTACGGTCGGCAATAAAGTTGTCTTGGGACGCTGCTATCCGGGGACTTCAATTCTCATCTTAGATACCGATACAATGGCAATTACAGAAAAGGGCAATCTATCTAAAGATTCCTGGGGACGATACAGTATGGTCGCCGCCGGCAATAAAGTTGTTATGGGCGGCTATGCTTCAATCCTTATTGTAGATACCGAAACAGATACTGTTATCGAAAAAGATGGTCTACCGGAAGCTGGGTGGAGGCGGAGTGCTATGGCAGTCAGCGGCAGCAAGGTCGTCATGGGACGTTATGATGCAGGTAATTCAATTCTTATAGTAGATACTACAAAAAATACAGTCATTGAAAAAAAGACCAAATCAAAAGCGGAGTGGGGCAGTGAAAGTATGGCTGTCGTCGGAAATAAAGTTGTCATGGGCCCCGGTTGGAGCGGCGGAACTTCAATTCTCATTGTAGACGTTGCGAAAGGAACCGTCACTGAAAAGGGCGGCCTCTCTCATGCCAGGTGGGGTTACGAAGCTATTGCTGTCGTTGGAAATAAAGTCGTTATGGGACGCGGTTGGGCCGGGAGTTCGCATTCCTCTTTCTCCGGTGAAGGTAATTCGATTCTCATTGTAGATACAGACACAGGAACTGTTACAGAAAAAGACGGGTTATCCAACGCAGGTTGGGGATACAACAGTACAGTCACAGTTGGTAATAAAGTCATCATGGGCTGCAGCAATGAAGGTTCTTCTATTCTTATTGTTGATGTTTCTAAGGGAACTGTGACTGAGAAAGGCGGACTCTCCGAAGCCGAATGGGGATACAACAGTATGGCCGTTGTCGCTAATAAAGTCATTATGGGTGGTTACGGTTCAATTCTCATTGTTGATACAGATACAGATATTGTTACAGAAAAAGGCGGTTTCTCTAAAACTGTTTGGGGCAAAAACAGTACAGTCGCGATTGAGAATAAAGTCATTATGAGTAGTTACGGCAAATCAATCCTCATTATAGATACAGACACAGGAAACGTTATTGAAAAAAGAACAGGCTTCTCTGAAACTGATTGGGGCACAGGCAGTACGGCTGCAGCCGGCAATAAGGTTGTCATGGGACAAGGAGGCACGTTCAGTTTTAGTAGTGGTAATTCAATTCTTATCGTAGACGCTGAAAAAGAGACTGTTACCAAAAAAGGAAAACTTTCAAGAGCTCGCTGGGGTTTAAATAGTACGTTTGTTGTCGGCAATAAAATAATCATGGGACCGGGCATTATCAGAACCTTTATAGGCAGGGAACCTGTTGATCATGGCGGCAATTCAATTCTCATTATAGATACAGACACAGGAAATGTTTCTGAAATAGGCGGTCTCTCTACTGCTCCGTGGGGTCTCGGCAGTACAGCCATAGTCGGAGACAAAGTAGTTATGGGATCCGGCGGAACTTCAATCCTCATAGTAGACACCGCAAAAGGAGCGGTTACCAGCACCGTAAACAAGATTGTCATGGAACACGCTGATACCGGTACTGCAATCCTCATTATAGATACAGACACAGAGACGGTTATTGAAAAACGCGGTCTCTCTAAAGCTGCCTGGGGCTTTAACAGTACGGCAGTTGTCGGAAACAAGGCAGTCATGGGGCGAGGCGGTGAAGAATATGCCGGCGCTTCGATCCTTATAGTAGATACTGACACAGGAAGCGTTACAGAAAAAGACGGACTCTCTGAATATTCATGGGGCTACTGCAGTACGATTGCTGCCGGAAACAAAGTCGTCATGGGACCAGGCCACTCAGGTACTTCAATCCTCATAGTAGATACTGTAAAAGGAAGTGTTACAGAAAAAGGCGGGCTCTCTTGGGCTTATTGGGGCTACGATAATAAAATTGCTGTTGCCGGAAACAAAGTTGTCATGGGAGGACTCAGGGCCGGCGATCCGATCCTTATTGTAGACACAGACACGGAAACCGTTATAGAAAAAAATGACTTCTCTGAAGCTGAATGGGGAGCCTATGGCAGTATTGCCGTTGCCGGAAATAAAGTCGTCATGGGGCGCTACGACTCCGGCAACTCCATACTCATCGTAGACACCGCAAAAAATACTGTTAATGAAATAGGCGGTCTCTCGGAAGCTAAGTGGGGCAATAATAAAAGTATTGCCTCTGTCGGAAACAAAGTTGTCATGGGACCGGGCGTTGAAGGCAATTCTATCCTCATAATAGACACAGACAAAATGACAGTTATAGAAAAACGCGGGCTTTCAAAAAATGCGTGGGGGCATGAAAGTACGGTCGCCGCAGGCAATAAAGTCATAATGGGTCCCGACATCGGCACTTCAATCCTCATCGTAGACACCGTAAAGAATACTGTTACGGAAAAACGAGGATTCTCTGAAGCTCAATGGGGAATCAATGCAATGGCTGTTGTAGGCAGCAAAGTAATTATTGGGCATCTAAGTACAGGCGATTCTATTCTCATCGTAGATATAGAAAAGGAGACAGTTGTAGAAAAACGCGGTCTTTCCTGGAATGGGTGGGGTTTCGACTCTACTGCAATAGCAGGGAACAAGGTTGTAATGGGGCCGGGTTTGTTTAGCAGCAGAAATTCAATCCTTATTATAGACACGGTAAAGAATACTGTTATCGAAAAAAAAGATCTCCCTCAGGGTATGTGGGGTTACAATGCTATTGCCGCTGCAGGCAGCAAAGTAGTTATGGGATATCCTGCTAGTGTGAGCATAGAAGACGGTATATGGACCAACGCTGAGAACATAGGAGGAGTTATGGAATACGGTGATAAACATACCGGCGATTCAATCCTCATTGTAGATACAGCAAAAGGAACAGTTACGGAAAAACGCGGACTCTCAAAAGCCAGGTGGGGTTACGAAGCAATCACAGTCGCAGGCAGCAAAGTCATCGTGGGACGCGGCAACAATAGCGGCAATTCAATCCTCATTGTAGATACCAATAAAGGAACCATTACCGAAAAACACGGACTCTCTGAGGCTAAATGGGGCTATGGCAGTACGGTTGCTGTCGGCAATAAGGTCATCATGGGGCCGGGCAGATATAAATAAGGTTTTTAATGCCTTCTAACCTCTGGAAGCAATAGCTCAAGGGTAAGCAAAAAAATAAGCGGTATTACAAAAAATGCAAAACGGTCAAGCGGCTCTTTTACAATGCGCGTGCCGTAATAGTTTTTATCCTGCGAATCTATTGCCGATATTACCGTGCGCAAACCTGAAAAACTGTCCGATATATCAAAATAGCTGCCGCCGGTATCTGCGGCTAACTTTTTCAGGAAAGAAGCGTTTTTAGCGCTTCTTACCGGATTGCCATCCCTGTCTGTCACATAACCGGAAGGGTCGGTCGGAATTGGCGCTCCGCTGTCGCGTCCTACTCCGGCGCAATAGACCGAAACTCCAAGTTCCTTGAGTCTCTCCAATGTTTTTGCCGCCGAGCCTTCATGGTCCTCGCCGTCGGTTATGAGAACAAGCAGTTTTGAGTTTTCGCGTCTCTTGCTGAATACGCGAGACGCCTCGTTGAAAACGGCGCCTATATCGGTACCCTGAAGGTTTACAGAATCGGTTCCGGCTGAATCAAGAAACATCAAAAAGGCTCCCTTATCGCTCGTCATGGGGCAAAGCAGGAAGGCCTCGCCTGCAAAAACTATAAGGCCGATACGGCCGCCCGAGACAGAATCGGCAATCCGGCGCGCCGCATTCTTTGCCCGCTCAAGCCTTGAAGTTCCTACATCTGCGGCGTTCATGCTGCGGCTTACATCAAGCGCTATAAGTACGTCCGAGCCTTCGCTTTCAATTTCACGTTCCTGTTCCCCCCATTGCGGAGCGAGAACGGCAAGTGCAAAAAGCGGTATGGCAAGCGCTATACAGAAAATTTTCAGGCGTCTCAAGGGAATTGAGACATTTAGCATGGAACGCGCAAAAACAGATGTAAGCCGTTTCGTGCGGTACAGGTAAAAAATAAACGCCGCAAGTACCGAAAAAGAAACTGTTATAATGTATGGGGCATATTCTGCATTTCCAAAAGTCATAACACCGCCTATGGTATTTTTCTGTAAACAAGGGAACGCAGCAGTATCTCAAGAAAAAAGAAAGCCATAGCTGCTGCCAAAAAAATTGATGTCTTACTGTAAAACCTGTGATACCTCTTTATATTCATAATACTTTTTTCAAGAGCGTCAATCTCGTTCATGCCTTCCCAAAACACACCGCTTGATTCGGCCCTGTAAAACTTTCCGCCCGTTATTTCAGACGCCTCAATTAAAACCGACGGGTCAAAGGTATTCAACATGTAGCGTTTGCCGAAAAATCCGCTTGGGTACGGCACTTGTCCTTCTTTGCCTATACCAACGCTGTATATTTTTATGCCGAATTCCTTGCAGGCCTTGGCCGCCGTAGGTATATCGATTATTCCGCGATTATTGACTCCATCGGTTATAAGCAATATGATTTTGCTTTTAGAATCGTCACCAATCATGCGGGAGGCCGCAAAAGCTATAGCCTCTCCTATGGCCGTACCGTCAACGCCTATTGTATCAAAACTTAACTCATCGATCAACTCGATGAGCATATCGTGCTCTACAGTAAGCGGGCATTGAAGGTAGGCCTCTCCCGCGAATATCACAAGGCCTATGCGGTCATTTACACGCTTTTTGATAAAATCGACCACCACAAGTTTAGCCGCCTCAAGCCTGTTCTTGGGTTCAAGATCTTCGGCCTGCATAGAAAGCGAAAGATCAAGGGCAATCATAATATCGATTCCGCTGTTCTTGATGCTCGAATATGTGATGCCTTTCCCCGGAGCTGCAAGCGCGATAATCAATGAGAGTATTGAAAGAAAACGCAGCGAGGAGAGATAAGGGTAGGTGCGCGTCTTAATAGTCGGGACTGTGCGTATAATTGCCTTTGAAGATACGGATATGCTTGAGGTGCGCGGATTTATTTTCATATAAAAAAAGATAAAGATGGCTGCCGCGTATGGAATAAGCAGAAGCAGCGCCAACGGATATTTAAACTCAAACTGTTCCATCGTCCCAGCCGCGTGAAAGTTTTTTGGCAATTTTTACCATATCGTCATGACTGTTCAGCATGACGGTCTCATCTGGAGTAAACTCGGCAAATTTGGATAAATCCCACAAGTCAAATTGTTTGATAATATCGTCAAGAAGCGCCGCATGTTCGCGCATCCGCAAGGCCTTCAAAAGGCGTTCGCGTATTTCTCCGGTAGTCATCTCTGCCGCATCAAAGCCGAAGCGGCGCGACAAAAAACGCCTGAAAATTATGGATATTCCAAAAGCGTACTCGTCGATTTTGTTTTCGTATATGAGCTTGCTGCCGCCAAGTTTGTCGAGCTCGCTCATAAATAAATCAAAGGGGTTCAGCGCCGGAATAATCTCTGGCTTGGGTTTTTTAAAATGCCGCCATGCAAAAAAAGCAAGCAGGCAAAGCGCAGCTACAAGAAGAAATAACAAAAAAAACTTTCTGTAATCAATGCCCATGACAAAAGGTTCTTCTATCTCGGCAAATTCGCCCTGTTCATTAACCGCCTCAATATCAATGTCAGGCACATTGTAGCCAATTCTTATTTTGTCTGCGCCGTATATTTTGATTTCGGGCAGTGTCCATGTCCCAGGACGGTAAAACGAAATGACAATTTTAATTGTCATTAATCCTTGGGAAGAATTCTTAGCAAAAGAGTTGACTATGTAAACAGGAACTTCTTCGTCTGGAAGGTAGAGTTCGCGTTTTTCCAAAGGCTCTATTTCTATGCCGTTTAAGTCATCGCCTGCAATAACTACGGTATATTCAATATTTGAGCCTACAGATGCCGACTGCGGGTTAACCACGGCATCTATTTTAAAAAAAATGTCTTGCTCGTTCTGCTCGCTTGAATACGCAGGCAAGCAAAAACATAAGGCAAATACGGCAAAAAAAAATCTCACGGCAAACCTCTCTTCAACTTGCCACGTTGTTCAAAAAATTTAAACAAGGCAAGCTCAAAGGGTTCATCGGTACATACCTGTATAAAAGATTTTTCCTGAACAAACGGAAAATTTCCGCCGGCCGAAACAGAGTCGGACAAAAACGTCTCGCCCGTCTCAAGGTCAATAAATTCGGTTAACCCATGAAAAGCTACATCGCTTTCAAACCTGTCGTAAACCTGAATGCCTATCACATCATGCCTGCGCCTGAGAAGTTTCAGCTTATGTAAATAATTATTTTTTTCGTCAAGAAAATCCGACACGCAAAAAATAACGCTTCTGCGTTTAAGCGTCTTTTCTGCAAAATCGATCGCCTCGCTTATATCGGTAGAACGGCTTTTAGGCCGGCATTTAATTATTTCATCCAGAACGCTCATTACAAAGCGTCCTTTCCTTGGCTTTATAAATTTTTCGACTCTGTCTGTAAAAAGCAGCACCGATATACGGTCTTTGTTAATTTGCGCGAGTTTAAGTAAAAGAGAGGCAATTTCAAAGACAGCCTCTCTTTTGGAACGTCTTCCATTTAGATCTGTCGAGGCTGAAAGGTCAATCATAAGCAGAACCGAAATGTCGCGTTCTTCTATATATTCCTTTACATACGGATGATTCATTCTGGCCGATACGTTCCAGTCAATGCTCTTTATGTCATCGCCGTACCGGTATTCGCGGACGCTGTCGAAAACAAGTCCCACTCCCTTGACCATGGAACGGTATTCGCCGGTAAACGAAGAACCTAATTTTTTGGCCGTACGGAGTTTTATTTTTTTCAGGTAAGCGTCATTTTCTTTTGCTTGTGCATCGTTTGCAGGCTCTTGCGTATTTTTCCGCTTTTTCATACAAATCAAGGAACCTGTACCGAGTCAAATATCATTTTCACTATATCATCGGCCTTTATTCCGTCGGCCTCAGCTTCATAAGAAAGTATTATGCGGTGACGCAGTACATCGGCTCCGGCATCTTTTACATCGTCAGGGGTTGCAAACCCGCGTCCCCTCATAAACGCCAGACATCGCGCCGCCTTCATCAAAGATATGGATGCCCTCGGGCTTGCCCCAAAATCTATGTATTTTTTAAATTCCTTGCCCGAGGGTTTTCTTGTTTCTGAAACTATTGATACAATATAATCTATAAGTTTTTCGTCAATATAGATGGATTCAATGAGGGCAGATTTCTGCATAAGAATTTCAGGCGAGACAATCACAGAAAGATTGTCGAGATTTATGTTTCCAAAATTGGAAAGCATCTCGCGCTCCTCGCTGCCTGACGGGTAATCTATAAGGACTTTCATAAAAAAACGGTCGAGCTGGGCCTCAGGAAGCTGATATGTTCCTTCCTGTTCAATGGGATTTTCGGTCGCAAGCACCATGAAGGGTTTGTTCAAAACAAAAGTGTCATCGCCTATGGTCACTTGTCTTTCTTCCATTGCCTGCAAAAGCGCGGAGTGTACCTTAGCAGGGGCGCGGTTTATTTCATCGGCTAAGAGAAGGTTTGTAAAAACAGGTCCTTTTTTAGTAAAAAAACTCATTTCGTTTGGATTATACATTCGGGTGCCTATAAGGTCGGCCGGCAAAAGGTCTGGCGTAAATTGTATTCTCTTGAAATCAGAATCGATTACCCGCGCAAACGCCCTCACTGTGAGCGTCTTGGCAAGACCGGGAAGTCCCTCAATAAGGATATGGCCTCCAGTCATAAAAGAAATAATAACACAATCTATTAAATGATGTTGGCCTATAATTACCTTTGCCATTTCATCTTTGATTTGTTGGACAAAAACGTTTTCCTGTTTTACCTTTTCGGTAAGCTTTTCAATTTCAGCGTATTCCATATTACTTCCTGGCGGTTACAGAAAACAATTTAATTTCTGCCGGCCTCCGCAGCCGTGTAAGTAAAAGAGAGGATAAGAGGGCGGTTGTTGTCGCCAGGAATAGCCGACTGACTCTTGACTAGTTCTTCATTTTGATAAAGGGCTATTTTTAAAAACGACGTATTAGGTCTGCCTGCTACATCAACCTCAAGAGATGTGAGACCCCCAAGTCCCTTTGAGTAAGTGTGTATTGCGCCTTGGGTTTCAATTTCCAATTCATTTATTGGATAAAAAGTACTGTCAATAGTATAACCTGCTGTAAAACGATCATCAAAAGACATTACTACAAGCTTATAATAATTTTCATCATCGTAATTGCAAGCTGAGGCGCACAAAAACACGGCTATAAAAATGCAGCGCCATATTTTCATAGTGGCAACCATTCTATGCCTTGCCGGCCGAGCCCAAGACATTGATGTTCTTGTGCTTATAGAGTTCTTTAAGAGAATCCCTTGCCGGTCCAAGATATTTTCGCGGGTCAAACTCGGCTGGGTCTTTTGCAAATAATTGTCTTATGGCTGCGGTCATGGCGAGGCGGCCGTCAGAGTCAATATTTATTTTGCAGACCGCCGATTCTGCCGCCTTGCGCAGTTGTTCTTCGGGAATACCTATGCTGTCTTCCAGAGCGCCGCCGTTTTCATTGATTGTCTTCACCAAATTCTGCGGAACCGAAGATGAGCCGTGGAGTACTATTGGAAATCCCGGAAGTTTTTTTACAATTTCTTCGAGAATATCAAAACGAAGAGGCGGAGGAATTAAAATGCCGTCAGCGTTTCTTGTGCATTGCGCCGGAGTAAACTTATAGGCTCCATGCGAGGTGCCTATTGAAATAGCAAGCGAATCAACGCCGGTTTTGCCGACAAAATCCTGAACGTCCTCCGGGTCGGTATAAGTCGAGTGTTCGGCCGATACATCATCTTCAACTCCGGCAAGTATGCCAAGTTCGCCCTCTACCGAAACATCGTATTTGTGCGCGTACTCGACAACGCGCGCGGTAAGTTCAACATTAGCATCATAGGGTAAATGCGAACCGTCTATCATTACAGAAGAAAAACCGCTTTCAATACAGTTTTTACAAAGCTCCAAAGTGTCGCCGTGGTCAAGGTGCAGTACAATGGGGATGCGCTTGCCAAGTTCCTGCGCATAGGCAACGGCCCCCTCGGCCATATACCTGAGCAGCGTCTGGTTAGCGTATTTGCGCGCCCCTGCCGAAACCTGTAATATAACCGGAGATTCTGTCTCAACGCAGGCCTGAATTATAGCCTGCATCTGCTCCATGTTGTTAAAGTTGTACGCAGGGACGGCATATTTCCCGTCCATAGCTTTTTTGAAAAGCTCTTTTGTATTTACAAGCCCTAAATCCTTATAACTGACCACAATATACCTCTCGCCGAAACGCCTTTAGTATGGCCTTGTTTTTAAGCTCTTTTCAAGAGCTTCTAATTTATCTACCTCATTAATTACATCTGTAATGTTGTTGGCGAACTGCGCCAAACCTGCTGCGTTTTCTATGATTTTTTGCGAGTCTTCCCTTACGCCCAAAAGCGTTTTTCCAAAAGGTTTTCCAATCTGTACCATCTCGGTAACATAGCCGCTCAAATTTTTGATGGCTGCCGTACGACCGCGAATTGTCGACGTAATCGTCTCAACCTCGTCTACCGAACTTTTGAGCTGTCTTTGCGTTCCGTCCGCAAGCTGTTTTACTTCATCGGCAACTACGGCAAATCCTCTTCCGGCTGTACCGGCTCTGGCTGCCTCAATCGCCGCGTTCAAGGCAAGCATGTTCGTCTGGTCTGCCAACTCGTCTATAGCAACAAGTATTGCTTTAAGGGTGTCTGTCGTTTTATCTACCATAGAACTTCGTGATACTAACTCATCTAAGGATTTATGTACCTCGCTTAGCTTGGTGAAGAAGACGTTCATTTGTTCATATGCCGCGCCAACGTCTTCGGTAATAAGTCTCGAGAGTTCTATATTCTCTTTAAAACTGTCGAGTGAACCGACAACAGAGGCTATCTTTTGGTTCACTTCCAAAATCATCCCGGAGCGCATTTGGTTGGTCTGTTTCTGCCGATTTCTCATACGGGCCCCAAAATAGTCCCTGAAGGTAGCATAGTTGTGAACGAATGTTTCGTCTTCTGCCCATTCAACGCCTTCCTTTTCTTTGAAAAACATCAATGCAGTAAGGGTTTGGTTTATATTTACGCCGTATAATTCTCCGAATGTCGAAAAACCCGCAATCGGGCACACAGAAAAGAAAGTCGCGTCTTTGAGAGCGGATTCGTTATAAAGCCTGCGGAGTATGCAATCAAAGAATATGCCTCCCAGAAGTTCTCCATAAGCCGATTTTTCCGTAACGAAAGACTGGAAAGATCTTCTCGTATTTTCGAGAAAGTCCTTCGATTTGGCTATCCATACGACATCTCCGCTTGCAACGTCACAGAAAAACGAAATGGTCTTTTTTGCCAAATCAACGTCTGCCACCGAACGCAAATACATTTCTCCGCCTATGTCCACTGAAAAAGTATATTCGTTCATGAAATCCATAAGACGTTCAGGCGTACATTTTAAATATTCGCAAACGGCGTCTACTATATTAACGGCCTGTCTCGTCTCAGTGTTATATATGTTTTCCACAGTACGAGAAGAAAGATGGGCGTCAAGAATAGTAAAACTTTTAGCGGTTTTATCAAAATTTTGAGTTTTAAAAACAGAAAACCTGTAGCCGTCCTTGAGTTTAATAAATATAATAACAGCCTGATTTTCCCAAATCCTGTCATTTGCATATATATATGTGTGGCGGTCCAAACTGAGATCTGTGGCGACAGACCCCCCTATAAGCGTGCATGGGAATGCTCCGGAACGGTAAACCGCTTCCATAAAAAAGTTCTCGCTGTTTGAATAACCGTCTATCAAAGTTATTCCAAAAGTTTTATCGTAGCTCAGTTTAAAATTAACCTTTACGTTTGCAAAAGAATCCATCAATTCCCCAATAGTTTCGCTGACAGGTCTGTATTGTCCGGCCCTTATGCCTTCACAAAAAAGAGGAAGCACCTTAACGTCTATGTCATCAACAAGTTCTCTGCTGAAACTTTGAAGCACTATTACGTTTCGGCCCGGCGTTGCTTCGATATATAAGGAGGAAAATAGCTTGGAAGCCCCTGAATCCTTGTCGGCACACAACTCTCCCGAGGTAGTGTTAAGCACCAACTTTGTGTCGCGGCCTACATATTTTCTGATCAGGTCGGCCACATTGCCAAGATTAAGAAAGGGCGACACAAACCCCATAATCAGCGCCGGAGGAACGCCGTCAAAATATAAACTGTCAATTGCTTCCTGGGTTATACCTTCCGTAGAAAGTCTTCGCACTTTAATTACCTCAGAAGATTTTACTTCTTTCTTTTGTTGTTCTTCAACGATTCCTACCGGCTCATTAATCGATTTTTTTTTCAAAAGCATGGCTACCTCTCTATTTTTAATCTGCCCGATTTTTCAAAATCATATTGGCAACAATGATAGCACGGAAAACTTTAAACACTTTCCCATGTTAGAACACTAATATATAGCAATAATTTTTTGCAAGCATTTTCAGGGTTTTTAGCATAAATATATTTTTTTTGTCGGCATTTTGGCATTCAAAAAAAAGCCTATTTACGGCGAAAAGTATCGGGAAAAACTTTCAACAGGTTTTTAAGTCCGCCAAGCCGTTTTGCAAGCCCTTTGCCATAAAAAAACAGAAGCGCTCCCTTAATTCCATCATACACTCTTTTGCCGTTAGGATGCCACCAAAAATTCCTCCTGGCAAACGGCATTATGTCGTTTACTATGACCTGCAACTGTGTCATCTCAAGAAAACCTGCTTTACCGTGAGTTCTGCCTGTCCCGCTCTCTTTGAAGCCGCCCCAAGGGGTTGCCGCTATTCCATGAGACATAAGGTGGTCATTTATCGTAACGGCTCCGGCTTTTATGTTCCGGGCAATCCGCAAAGCCTTTTTATTGTTCTTGGACCATACAGAGGCGGTAAGTCCCAGATTTGAATCATTTGCCAACTCTATTGCCTCGTCAATTTCTCCGTACGGCATGACTCCCACTACAGGGCCAAAAGTTTCTTCTTTCATGAGCGGCATATTATGATTGACTCCGGTTACTACAAGGCAGGGCAAAAAATTGCCTTTAAGCCCTTTAGGCACATTGGAGGCGGCATAAATACGGGCGCCTTTCTTCAGCGCCTCGCTCACATGCTCGTTTACTCTTTTTACCTGGCGCTCCAAAGTAAGCGGACCTATGTCGGTATTAAAATCCAACCCGTTGCCTGTACGCAGCGCTTCCACCTTGTTTTTCAGCATATTCAAAAAATCGTCATATACGGATTTATGCACATATATTCTCTCAACTCCGCCGCATGACTGTCCGGCATTAGAAAAACCGGCCCATACTGCGCCGGCTGAGGCCCTTTCTAAATCGGCGTCTTCGCATACTATCATAGGATCGTTCCCGCCAAGTTCCAAAACAAGCGGTGTCAGTTTTTTTGAAGCCTGTTTCATAAGGTATTTGCCAACTCTGACAGAGCCGGTAAAAAACAACTTGTCGACGCCTGCATCTAAAAAAGCGTCGCCGGTAACGACGCCCGGCGTATTGACGCTGTTAAAAACATATTCCGGCAATGCGGCAGACTCAAAGCATTTCTTGAGAAGCCTTGCTGCGGCTCCGGTTTCGTCGGCAGCCTTTAAAAGTACGGTATTGCCTGCAAGAAGAGCCATAATCACTTCTGAGAATGGTATTGAGAACGGGTAATTCCAAGGCGATATTATACCAACGACCCCGTAAGGAACGCGCACGGCAAGGCTTCTCTTATTTATAAATAAAAGGGCTCCGGGCGGTATTTTTTTGTCGCTCATAAATTTGTGCGCATTATTGCAATAATAGTCTATGGCTGCCGCAGAGGGCAAAATCTCAGTTGCCAGCGCATCTGTAAGCGTTTTGCCGTTGGCAAGCGAAATTATTTCGGCCATTTCGTCGGCGCGTTCGATTATGTAGTTTTTAAGTTTTTTTATGTATTGTATACGGGTTTTCAGCGGGAGGGCGCCCCATTGTTTCTGCGCCTTTTTTGCATTTAAGACCATTGAGAAAACATCTTTGACGCTATGAGCCGGAAAATCCGACATTTTCTGCGGTTTTTTAGTAATTACTTTTTTCATCGCATTTTCTCCTGCCGTACTGTGAATAACAATACAAGAAAATATTACTTGTCAAGAAATAAAATGTGAAGCGGGAATTAATTATACGGCTTTGAACCGGTCACAATTTGTGACCAGTTCAAGTAATCTCTCATGCCACTGTCTGAACTGTGATTTTTATGATTCTGAACCGTTTGCACTGTAAGTGCCTGAAGTGTACCTCGTTTTGTGGACATATTTTTCTACGATTTGTAAGACATCATGGCGGCGTTTGCCACCCGAAAGTTTGCGCCAGACTACCGCACGGCAAAGACGTGAGGGGAGATTAGTCAAAATCCCCCTGCCAGACAGGATGTCTCAATGCCGACGCGCGACAGGACGTCGCAAAAAGCGTCGGCCTTGACAATCCCCCGGAGTCTTCAATCGGCAGACAGCCTCGCGCGCGTATTCTCTCGCATCGCGCTAATGCGCGAATTGCGAGTGACGCGCGTAAAGGAGTCCGGCGCAGAGCGCCGGACGATTTAAGGTTTGGTTGGAGACATAGAATATATTTTGATTCATCACCGAAAATTCAGGCATTCAACCAGACCCCGAATCGTCCGAAGGACACCGCTACGCGCGTCACTCGCAGACCGTGCGAAAAGCACGGCGCGAGAGAATACGCGCGCAAGGCTGTCTGCCGATTGAAGACTCCGGGGGATTGTCAAGGGGGTTGGATAATCCCCTTGACGCCTTTGCCGTGCGACAGTCTGGCGCGAACTTTCGAACAGTAAACGTCGCTATGATGTCTTACAAATCTTAGAAAAATATGTACACAATAAAGGGTACACTTCAGATTGTGTTTCACACAACAATGCGGCAAAAATTTAGGTATTACAAAAAACAATATAATTCAGGTAAACACCAAAAAAATCCCCGCAATAATTTTTT
>Ga0099364_10002368_pt1 | contig 30208 bp, 19 predicted proteins | sample TergutTh196P3_FD_73070 | JGI IMG/M metagenome (GOLD analysis project Ga0099364, IMG submission 73070) | Microcerotermes parvus P3 segment gut microbial communities from Pointe-Noire, Republic of the Congo - Th196 P3 | ecosystem: Host-associated > Arthropoda: Insects > Digestive system > Gut ...
CAACAATTTTTTGCTATCTACTTTTCTTGTTATTGAAACAAAATACTTAGATTATAGAATTTAAATTTAAAAGGATATAGAAATTGTACTTTTATGAAATAATCATTTAATGAACTCCAAACATATTAAATAACATATCTCCTACTTTCAATTTTTTCGAATTACCAGACACCTTGATTTATAATATAAATTTACTATATAATATTATAATAATATATTGGATTTATTTTATAAATTAAATCATGATAATATATATTAATTTAAATTAATTTATTAAATTTGAATCGTGATTATAATTAATTTTTTTAGATTTGGATAAGTATTAATTTATTAAATTTAAAATGATAGTAATTAATAAAATATATTTTTTAATAAAAGTATATTAGCAATCCTTAAATGTTGATTCTTTAAAGCTAGTGTTTTTTATTTTTTTAATTATTTTACATGTACTATCTAAATTAGATTTATAATAATTTTCAACTCTTAAGACTTTTGGACTTAAATTTCTAATTTTAAGTTGATTTTTAATATGTTCTAGATTGAATTTTTGATCAGATCCAATAGCTATTATATCTGGCTTTGTTTCTGCAACTATTTTAAACATATCTGTTTTATGACCTAAATATGCTTCATCAACTGGTTTTAATAGTTTTACCATCTCTAATCTTTGATTTTCATTAACTATTGGAACTCTCTTTTTCGCATGAACGGTTGAATCTCTAGCTACAACAACTATTAATTTAGAATCTCTTCCACCTAGCTCTTTAGCTTTTTCTAGGTATAATCCATGTCCTGGATGTAAAATGTCAAATGTTCCTGTAGCCATAACTATCATTACTTCACCATTTTAGTATAAATATTTTTATATATAATTAATAACCTTTTTTTGGTTTTCAATTTTTCATTTTTTCTATTTTTTAATCTTTTTAGTTATTTACTTTAATTTTTTGAATTTTCATAAGAATTTTGATATTTCAAAGCTTCTTTAAGATTTATTTTATTTTTATAAAGGGCAGAACCAATTACAACTCCTTTAACTCCAGTTTTACTTAATTTTGCAATGTCTTCTATTGTTGTGATTCCACCAGCATAAACTACTGGAATATTTACAGATTCAACAAGTTCAATAGCTGGTTTAACATCAAAACCTTTCAAAAGCCCTTCAACATCAACGTTTGTAAAAAGGATACTTCCAGCACCAATTTTTTCAAATTTTTTACTAATGTCACTTGGTTTTTTAGCTATTTTTTCAGTCCATCCCTTAATAACTACTTGAGAATCTTTACTATCAAGAGAAATCATTATTCTTTCACTGCCAAATTCATTGGATAATGTAGCTATTGTTTCTGGGTTTTTGATACCCATTGTTCCAATAATTAATCTTTCAATATCTAAGTTCAATAGCTTTTGAGCATATTCTATTGATCTTATTCCTCCTCCAAGTTGAATAGGAACTGAAACTTCATTCAATATTTTTTTTATAGTTTTTAAATTATCTTTACTTTCAAGAGCTCCATCAAGATCAATAACATGTATTAAATCAGCACCTTCATCTTCCCATTTTTTAGCTACTTTTTCTGGGTTTTCAATAATCACTTGTTCAGTTCCAGGCTTTCCCTGAACTAATTGAACACATTTGCCATTTCTAATATCAACTGCAGGAATAACCAACATTTTATCATCATCAAAAGACATAAAGAACACCTAACTATGAATTACTAAAGAATAGTTAATTAATATAAACAATAATAATTACAACTTAAAAAAAGATTAGTCAATACTTAACTTTTAATCTACCATAATAAAAACATTTCTAAAGTGGAAAAATTTGAAAATAGAGTATTAAGTATCTTTAATAATTTATAAAAATCATCATTTAAATATCATTAAACCTTTTGCTTTAATCAGTATATAAGTGGAGTTCTTTAAAATATTTTCACAAGAACTTCTAAAAATAGTCATAATTATATCAACTAAAGTTCAATATAAACTAATTATCATAAACATATAAATAAATCCTAATGAGCATTACCTCTCTGTTCTAATGTATTATCTATGAATTACCTACAGCTAATGTAATAAATAACCATGGAGTTTCACTGTTGAAATAGTAAATTTTTTAAACGTATTTATAATTATTAATGATATTTTAAAGGTTTAATTTAATTTTTTAAATTTATTTATAATTATTGATGATATTTTAAAGGTTTAATTTAATTTTTTGAACTTATTTATAATTATTAATAATGTTTTAGAGGTTTAATTTAATTTTTTAAACTTATTACAAATATAAAAAATATTTTAAAATAATATAATATTAAGGAAGGAAAATATGGCAGATAAAGACCAAAATGACAATTTAAAAATATACATTGAAAAATTCTTTGATGAACTTGAATTATATGATGATAAATATAATGGTCACAGCTATAAGGATTATTTTCGTTTAGCTGTTTTAAATTTTTTAGAAAATGAAAATGATTACAATGCTTCTGAAATCTATAGGCTATTTTTTGAAATTTATCAAATTACTGGAGAGGATAAATCAGAATCTAAAGGTCTTAATGTTGTTCATGATGAACCAAATTTAATGCTAGATTTAGTGCAGACCTTAAAAAAGTATGAAGAAAATACTGGTGAGTTAATTGAAAAACAAAGAGACCATTATATTCATTCAGTTAATGTATTTTTATTAGGATTAGCTATTTTTTCTCAAAATGCAAATTATAGAGAAGCTTTTTTGCTTGCAAATTATGATAAGAAATATGGATATTTTTATAAAACAAAAAATGAGGAGTTCTTTTATAGGTGGGGAATAGCTTCTCTTTTCCATGATATTGGATATCCATTAGAAATTATTGGAAAACAAATGAAAAAGTTCATTAATGAAGGTGTAAATTTTATCACCACAGAAACTGATGTTTTCACCTCTAAAAAATCTGATGTTAAAACTTACCTTAGCTTTGAAGATTTCAACACTTTCAATACCATAATTAAAAAAGATTTCGACTTTCCAAAGAAATATCGAGAAATATATGATGAAACTAACTTCATAGATCTATTTAAACCATTAGACATATTAGCACATAAAATCAGTTTAGCTTTTGTCAATCTGGACTTGGTAGATATAAAAGATAATCTTGATAACTTTGTTAATGTAATGGCAGAAAATGGCTTTATAGATCATGGATTTTATAGTGCAATTCTTGTAATGCTTTATTATGGCTACCTTATACAAAAATATAAAAAGAAAAGTGAATTCTTTTTCTTCCCTATTGTTGATAGTGCAAGTGCCATATTACTACATAACTACTACAGGAATGTATTAATGAGTAAAAATTACAAATTCCAAAGAGGAAAGTTAGAAGTTGCTGAACATCCTATAGCTTACTTACTTATTTTGTGTGATGAACTTCAAGAATGGAATAGAAAACCATTTGGAGTTGAAGATAAGAAAAAATACCATGCAAATGAATCAAAGATAGAAATTACAGATAATCATATGGATGTTGTTTACATTATAAAAAATGGAGCATTATCTCCAAAATTTGGAAAAGAAAAATCTGACTTCTTATACCATGTTTTAGATATATTTGACCTATTTAATAGAGGTTTGTCTGTAAACCCAGAAACAGAAGACACAGTAACTCAGCTAATGGATGATTTAATAAAAATTGACTTAAACACTCCAAAACAAGTAATAAAAAATATTGAAGAGTTAGCAAAAAAAACACATGACTACTACAATAATCTTAGAAAAGAACAAGGAAAAGAGATAGAATTTGAAACTTTTGAGGACTTGCCTGAAGATATGAAGTATTCTAACTTTAGACAAGCAAGATCAATACCAAATAAGCTAAATTTAATAGGGTGTGAAATAGTAGATAAAACTGATAAAAAAGAGGAAGTTAATGAGTTTGAAAAATATGAAATAGAATTTTTAGCTAAAGTAGAACATGATGAATGGGTAAAAGAAAGAGAAAGCACTGGATGGACATATGCAGAAGAAAAAAATGTGGAAAAAAAGCAAAGTCCTTATATGGTCCCATGGGATAAATTAGATGATGAAATTAAAGAATATGATCGTGATCCTGCAAAGAACATCCCAAAAATACTTAATTCAGTTGGTATGAAGGTAGTAAGAACAAATCTAAGAATTTTAGCATATAAAAATCATGAATACTTCATCAAACTAATGAAGGAGGAAGGAGAAAAAGACTTCACAGAGAAATTCGCTGATTTATCAATACCTACACAATATTCTAACTTTAAACAAGCTGAAAACCTACCACAATTACTCGATAAAATAAGTTATAGGTTAATTTCAAAAGAAGATGAAGGAATAGCTATTTTAAGCTTTTCAGATGATGATGTAGATACAATTACAAGATTACAACATGAAAACTGGTTATTAGACAGAGAAAATCATGGATGGACACAAGGAGTAGAATGGGACACAGAGAAAAAAACCAATCCTAACCTCAGAGAATGGAACAGATTAAGCAGAAAAATGAAACAAATCAACATAAAGGTAGCTAAAAAACTACCAAAGCTATTGGATGAGGTAGGTTTGAAAATAGTTGAAAAGTGATTTTAAAAACATAGTCCTTATAATGTATGTGTCAAACTTTCACCTCTCAAAAAATATTCAAAAGGATATATGTTTCTTATTTGAGATATATATTTCTTATTTTTATTTTATATTTCTTATTTAGGACATATATTCTCTTAATTGAATAGGTTTTGGATGAAAATAGAGTATAAAATAAAATTTTGATGGCATACATAAAAAAAAGTTTTTTAAGTAATGATATTTATTTGAACTATTATATTTATTACTTTTTTTTAATTTAATAAAATTATAATTTATATTTTTTCATATAACCCTATTCCTATTTATTTGAACTATTATATTCATTAACTTTTTTTAATTTATTAGAATTATAATTTATATTATTTTATAATAATTGTATTCATGTTTATTTTAATCATCGATTTTTTTAAAAATAAATTAATATTTTCTTAATTATTAATTAAAACATTTTTCTTTCAATGTAAATGTTTTATAAATAATTTTCTAAATGAGGTTGTGTTCAATTCCTGTAATTATCATGGTTGTTCTTATAGTATTTTCAAGAGAATCATCTATTTGAATTCCCCAAACAATTTCAGTTTCTGGATTTAAATTATCAGCAATGATTTGTACAATTTTTTCAGATTCGTATAATGTTATATTAGAACTAGCTGAAATATTGATTATTGCACTTTTAGCTTCAGAAATATTACAATCAAGTAATGGCCAATTAAGTGCTTGATGTGCAGATTCAATTGCTCTATTTTGAGAGTTTGATTCACCTATACAGACCATTCCTATTCCAGATTCTTCCATGATAAGTTGAATATCTTTAAAACTCAAACTAAGTAAACTTTGGTTTGTTATTAATTCGGCTATACTTTTTATTACATGAGTTAAAATTCCATCAGGAACCAAAAATGCATTATCTATTGTTAAATTAGGAGTTACTTCTAATAATTTATCAATTGGGATTACAATAACTGTATCTGCATTATCTTGAAGTTTTTTTAGACTTTTCATTGCAGTTTTTCCTTTTAAAAATCCTTCATCAAATAATGGCATAGTAACTATAGCTATAGTTAAGGCATTTAATTTTTTAGCTATTTTTGATATTACTGGTGCAGAACCTGAACCAGCTATCCCTCCAAGACCACAGCTTATAAAAACCATGTTTGCATCTTCAAGTTTTTCTTTAATCACATCAGCATTTTCTTCAGCTAAAGCTTCAGCATCTTCAGGGCGATTAAGAGAATTTACTGCTGAATTTTCACCGAGAAGTATTTTTTCATCAGCTTGACAATGATATAAATCTTGTGCATCAGTATTAATAGCTATGGTATGGATATTCTTTATTTCCATTTCATTTATTCTTGTTATCGTGTTATTTCCAACTCCACCAATACCAACTACAATAATTTTTCGTTTGTTCATTGCTTGCATTTTATTAACTCTCCTTTTTTTAACATGTTTAAATAATTTATTTAAATTTTGAGTAAAAATCTTTTAAATTAAGTTTAGTATGATTAAACAGATTATGATTAAAAAAATGTTTTTTTAAAATTTAAAAATATTTGTTATAAAACATAGAATATTAAAATATTTTTCTAAAAAAGCATCTTTATATTATTATATAAAAATTAGTTAAACTAAAAAGTTTAATGAATTTATAAGGGATAAACTTGTATTTTTAAATAGAGTTTTAGTATGTAATTTTGGTGAAAATAGATAATCAAGGAAAGTAATTACAAACTTATAGTCTTTTTAAGAAGATATTTTAATAATGATTTAAGAGAATATCAATTTATTTTAAATCGATTGTTAATACTTTTAATTTTTAAAAATAATCAAAATATTAGTATTATAAAGAAAATACAAAGTATAATTATTTAAAGTAATAAAATAAAGAAAATCAAAGATTTTTTAATTTATAAAAATAGAAAATTTCTTAAAAAAGAAAAATATAATGACATAAAGAAAAATATTTTCTAAATTATAGCTAAATAAGGTAATAGAGGTGTTTAAATGAGTTATGGGTTTGGAAAAGATAAAGGAAAAATGTATTGTTCAAAATGTGGACTTGAAAATATTCCAGTAGTTGTAAATCAGGATTCTCGTTGTGGTGGAGATTATGTATTTATTTACGAAGCATATTCTAAATGTGGAAACGAAGAAACCTCTTATTATTATGATATTTATGATGATGAACCTATTTACAATGATATTTACAATGGTGATAGTGTAGAAATTCAACAGATGTTAGATGAAAAAGGGAATAATAGGTGAAAAAAAAGTATATGTACGGAAAATAAGAAATTTTTAAAAAAATAACGAGTAAAAAAAGAAGGATAATTGAAAAAGAAAAATATTTATTATCTAATAGCTGTGCAGAAGAAAATATTTACTAAACTAATCTATAGTTTTTTTTTTTTTTTAACAAGTTCATTATTTTCATCTAATAGATATAAAGGATTAAACCATTAAATTTTAAATTTTTTATCTGGTAAAAAATGATTATTTACATATTTAAAATGGTTGTCATCTAATTTTTCATCCTGTGTATATTGTGGTTTTTTTTCTATAAATATAATCGTTGTTTTTATTATATTTTCAAGAGAATCATCAATTTGAGCTCCCCAAATAATCTTAGCTTCTGGATTTAATTTATCAGTAACAGTTTGAACGATTGTTTCACATTCATCTAAATCTAAATCAGAACTACCTGTGATATTAATCAGAGTACTATTAGAATTAAAAACATCAAAATAAAGTAAAGGACTATTAATTGCTTCATAAATTGATTCTGATGCTCTATTTCCAGAATTTGATTCTCCTATACCAATCGTTGCCATTCCAGCTTCTTGCATAATGTTTTTAACATCTGCAAAGTCCAAAGCAACTAAACCTGGCTTTGTGATTAACTCGGTTATTCCTTTAACAACACGAACTAAAATTTCATCAAGAACCAATAATGCATTATTTATTGTTAGATTAGGAGCTACTTCTATTAGCTTATCATTAGGAATTACAATAACTGTATCTGCACTTTTTTGGAGTTTTTCTAATCCTTTTTCTGCTTTATCTCTTCTTAGAAACCCTTCAACACTAAGAGGCATAGAAACTACAGCCACGGTCAAAGCACCAGCTTTTTTAGCTAACTTAGCAATTACTGGAGATGAACCTGTACCAGTTCCCCCTCCGAGACCACAAGAAATAAAAACCATGTCTGCTCCTTCAAGTTTCTCCTTAATATCATCTTCACTTTCTTCAGCAGCTTCCTCACCAATATGTGGGTCTCCACCAGCACCCTTACCTCCACATGTTTTTGGACCAAGAAGTATTTTTTCATCAGATTGACAATAATATAAATCTTGTGCATCAGTATTTATAGATATTGTATGGACATCATCTACTCCAATCTCGTTAAGTCTTGTAATTGTGTTATTGCCAGATCCTCCAATACCAACTACGGTAATCTTTGTTTTTCCATTGTCTATGCCTATTACTTCATTATCATATTTTTTAGCTATTTTATCAAAAACCTCTTTTTTCACCCTTTTTTTAGATTTTTCAATGGATTCATCTATAAACTTCATTTGATTATTCTCCTTTTAACAATATACTGGGCTGTGAACTCATAAAATTGATTAATTAACGATACTGTTCATTAGTTTCATAATAGCTATATCTGATTCTTTTTTCATTTCCTTTAAAAATATTATTTATTTATATTAAATATTTTTTATATAATTATTTATATATTTATTAAAAATTATGAAAATAATTTTTCTAAAAAAAGTATCTTAAATTTGAGTTTATAAAGGATAATGTTGGATTTTTAAATAAAATATGGAATAATTTAGTATTAATATAAATAACTTAGTTAACAGTAGCTATAATCGGTTTATTATATTTTACTGAGTTTTTCTGCAAATTCATAATGAAGTTCTTTACTTTTTCTTATTAATTCTTCTTCAGGTAAGTTGTAGTTTTCAGGTCTTTTAAGAACTACTCCTTCAGCTTCAACAACTCCTCCTGGTCCTAAATAAGCTCCTGGACTTATTTTTAGCAGGGTTTTTGAATCAATTTCTTTAAATGTTAAAGAGTATGCAAATCCTTTTCTCCAGCTTTTAATAAAGTGATCAGAATATTTTTTTTCTAGTGGATTTTTATATTCTTCTTTTATATCATTTGAAAGGTCTTTTTCATCTAATGATTTATTCATTTCCTTATCTTTTCTTAATAAAACTTCTAAAAAATATCTATTTTTGACTAAATTTAGTAGTTCTTCAATTGATTCATCTGAAAATCCTTTTTCACTTAATAAACTAATAATTTCATGATCTTCTTTAAGTTCAGGTAAACTTTGTAAGAACTTATAGTCTTTTTGTGGAATCATCTCATAAGATGTTTTTTTAAGTATTGCATTGAATTTTTCACACATTGGTTTTTTAAAAAATAAGTCGGTAAGTTCTGTGAAATAGCTATTCAATTCTTTTGCAATAGGTTTTAGGAAATCTGAAAAGAAGTTTTCACTTTCAAATAAATCTTCCATTTTATGATTGAACTGGATTATGTATGCTCCTTTTTCAGTTTTTGACTCTCCATTTTTAACTTTAGAATCTAAATGTTGATTTTTAATATTATCCATGATTTTTTTAAAATCATTCACAATATCATTTGCAAATTTTGTTTTTCCATTTAATCCTTTAAAAGAATCACTTGTTTCTTTTTCATTAATAAAATAATATTTTTCATATTCGCTTTGATTTAAATCATTGTCATTTGATGATTTCTTTTTTTGATTTGTTATTGTGTCTATTTTTAAATCTTGCCAATTCCAGAACATTCCATGCCATTTAGTAGGAATGCTTTGAAAACCTGTTTCTTCTTCTTTTTCTCCCCATGATCTTGGGGACCAATTATACCCTACATAAATTTGTCCTTTTTTGTATTGTTTCATATATTTTACAATAGCTATCCAAATCTTCATTAAAGAATTTCCTTCCTTATCCTTGATATATTCCATACTTGGTAAATAGCGATCTTTAGCTGTTTCCATTAACATAACATGAAAATCATTACTATAAGGACTGATAACTGATAATACTGACCAAGGAGCCTTGCCAATATTTATCGTTTTTATCACACTAGTTTCTAACTCTTCAAGCATTTTTTCCAAATCTAATGCATCAAAGGGTCGAAGTCTTTTTGATTCAACTGGTACTTTTTCACCTTTTGGAACTATTGGGGCCAATGGAACTTTGATAACAGGAATTTTACTCATTATAATCCTCTTAATTTAAATTAAAACTTAATTCTATGTTTATTTAAATTTTCAATTATTACTGCTATTTTTATTTAAACTTAATATTTACTATAAAATTTGTTTTTTTCAAATAATCTAATATATTCATTTATAATATTATTTTCGCATGTTTGAATACTTTAAATTTTTAATACAATGAATATATTGCTATTTATTTTAAATAAATATAATTTTAGTATTTATTTTTTATTACAAGGATATTTATGAACATAATTTATACAATTCGTAACATTCTTTTTATTAAAATAGTGGTTTATCAAATCCAGATTGATTTTACTCTTTTTTTCAAATTCACTACTTTCATCATCTAGGAATATATAAATGATTAAACCAATAAATTTAAATTTTTTACAGGTTAAAAATGATTATTTAGAAATTTAAAAGGATAATTATCATTTTTATCCTATATATCGGGATATAATTTGGTTTTTTACCATAAATAGAATTGTTGTTTTAATAGTATTTTCAAGAGAATCATCAATTTGAGCTCCCCAAATAATCTTAGCTTCTGGATTTAATTTATCAGTAACAGTTTGAACAATTGTTTCACATTCATCTAAATCTAAATCAGAACTACCTGTGATATTAATCATAGCACTATTAGAATTAAAAACATCAAAATAAAGTAAAGGACTCTTAAATGCTGCATGAACAGATTTTGACCCTCTATTTCTAGAATTTGATTCTCCAATACCAATCGCTGCCATTCCAGCTTCTTGCATAATACTCGTGAAATCTAGAAAGTTCACACTAACTAAAGATGGTTTTGTGATTAATTCTGTTGTTGTTTTAACAACAGAAGCTGAAATCTCATCAAGAAGCAAAAATCCATCATTTATTGTTAAGTTAGGAGCTACTTCTAATAGCTTATCATTAGGTATTACAATAACAGTGTCTGCATTATCTTGAAGTTTATCTAATCCTTCTTTAGCATTAGCCATTCTTCTAAATCCTTCGTAAGAAAATGGCATAGTAACTATAGCTATAGTACAAGCCCCACCATCTTTAGCTATTTTAGAAATTATTGGAGCAAAACTTGTCCCTGCTCCTCCTCCTAGACCACAGGTTATAAAAACCAGGTCTGCACCTTCAAGTTTTTCATAAATTTCACTTTCACTTTCTTCACCAGATTTCATCCCAATTTCCAGATTTCCACTACTTCCCATCCCTCCACAAGTTTTCTCACCAAGAAGTATTTTTTCATCAGCTTGGCAATAATATAAGTCTTGTGCATTAGTATTAGTAGCTATTGTGTGGATATTATCTATTTCCATCTCACTGATTCTTGTTATCGTGTTATTTCCAGCTCCACCAATACCAACTACAATGATTCGTTTTTTCCAAAAATCAACATTTTCTTTTTTCTTTATTTTCATCCTTTCATCGGATTCTTTAATTACATCATCACTAAATTTCATTTACTAACTCTCCTTTTTACAAATAATTGAGTATTAATTCTTAAATTTAGCTAATGAAACCACATATTGATCTCATTTTTTTCATTGCCCACTTATCATTTTTTAAGATTAAAAGATAATTTTGTTTAAATATTAAATTAATTCTTCAAAATGTATATTTAAATTTGATATATAAAAATTCATTAAAGTAAAAGGTTTAACGAGTTTATAAAAGTTAAAGTGCATTTTTAGGATATGTAGTGGATACTATAAAAATTGATTAAAGTAAAAGGTTTAATGAATTTATAAGAAACAGGAGTGAGTATTATAATATTGAATAAATGTAATTTGATTAATATTTAGATTTTTAAAGTGATAAGTTCTTGTATATGAATATTTTGATTTTTAAATAAAAAAATTCTTTCAATTAATATATGATTAGAGGTATAATGGTCGAAAAAGGAATATATGTTTAAAAATATTAGAAGTGATAAAATGTCAATAGCTAAAGATTATTTATCAAGTATAGAGTTAGGTGAAATTACAACGTATAAAAATATGACAACTGTAGGGTTGAATGGATTAAATTTTCCAGAGATTGAATATCTTACATTAAATGAGGGAATAAATAAGGGTAATGTTACAATCACAGAAATTGATGAATTAGGAAGTGTTCCAAGTTTAAATATTATTAATAATGGAGATTTGCCAGTTTTATTTATTGATGGAGAAGAATTAAAAGGAGCTAAACAAAATAGGGTTTTAAATACAACTATTCTCATTCCAGAATATTTCAAAGGTGAAATTCCTGTAAGCTGTACAGAAGAAGGAAGATGGAGCTATGATAGTCCAAACTTTACAGATGCTGAAACAATAGCTCCTTCAAGAATTCGTGAAAGTAAAAGTGAATCTGTATCAGCGTCCCTAAATGATTATAATAGCTATGAATCAAACCAAGGAGCAGTATGGAATAGAGTAACTAATTTATTTTGTTCACTTAGTACAGACTCTCCTACCAATGCAATGAATGATATTTTTGAAGCTAAAAAAGATAATTTAGATGATTATATAAAAGAATTCCCTTTTCATAATCAAAATGGTATTTTAGTATTTATAAATGGTAAACTAAGAGGTATGGATATTTTATCAAGTGAAAATAGCTATGGAAAATACCATGAAAAAATTATTAAAAGCTATTGTTTAGATGCTTTAGCTGACAAACAAGAATATGAGGAGAATACAGATTTTATAAAAAAATCTAATAATTTTATAAATGAAATAGTTACTATTAGTATGATTAAAAAACCATCTATAGGTTATGGTTATGATTGTAGGTTTGTAAATGAGAATATAGCTGGAGCTATTTTAGTTCATGAAGGTTCAGTAATTCATGGGGCTTTCTTTAAAAAAATTAGGGAAAAAGAAGAAGAGAGGGAAAGTTTAAAATCAATAATATTCTCATAATATTTTTTTTTAAATAGCTAAACTTTCTCGTAATCATAGATAAAATATGTAATTTTTTTATATTTTCTGAGGACTATCAGGAAGTATTCAAAGCCTCTGAAACAAATTTTTCAAGGCGATCCAATGCTTTTTTGGTTTCTTCTTTTTCTTTTTTTTCTAGGAGAACTCCATTATAAAATGAAAGTGGTTTTGGACAACATAGTGGGTTCATATTCGACAAAAAGGGAATAATACTTGCAGAGTCTGGTTTCAATTCATTGTGGATATCTTTGTGAAATGAACGGATTTCATATTCAAGCCATTTTCTTAAAAAATGTTTTCGAGAACTTCCAACAGCAATCAAACAGTTTGCACTATCTAAAGCATTATCCAATTCTTTACTGTAATCTTTAGCATATGAAACTTCACTAAAATAGGTTTTTAGTTTCATTTCTCCTTTCACATGATTATAAACTTGGTATGCAAGGTCTTTGTCTGGTTCTGCAAATGAAATAAATACTTTATACTCACTAGATTCCTGATTTTTATATTCCCACAACTTTGCAGCACGTTCGAGAACACCACGTGCAACAGGACAGAGGTTGAAAGGTCGAATACAATTTTCCCATTCAGTTCTATCCCATTCTGGCAGTATCTCACAGATATATGGTATGAATTTATTTACAATTGTCTTTTTGAGAATATCTTCTCCTTCGAACTTTTCCCCATCATAGAAAAAGAAATCGGGGATGAACTCAGTAACACCTTCTGCCAGTAATTTTTTCATTCGATGAACTTCAAAGAGACCAACAGGTGCATTAATAAGTTGTCCATCAACAAGTTCTCCATTAAGAAAAATTGCATGGTCATCTAAATTAAGTTTAGCGACACGATCCACTTCTATTCCAAAATCTTCCCCACAAATGTTGATATAACATTCGTCTACTACTCGCAAATCATTCTCATTATATGTTATTTTCAAAGTATCTGGACCATTTAACCATTTGACTGGCATAAATAAGGTTTCATATTGGCTAATATCTCCCCAATCTGTGTCAATAAGTTTGGATTTCCACTTTTCCCTTGCAATCAGATGTTCTGGCATATCTATAGGGTTTTCGGATTTGGTATCAAAGATATATCTGAATTTTTTCTCACGATTTAGAATAAGAAGTTCTTCACGAAACTCTCTTTCAACGACAGCAAAAGGGTTTAATAATTCTGCAGATGTATCAGAACCACCATTTGTAAGATTCCATCCAATTGGAAATGTTTCACGATAAAGAAGAATAAAATATTCTTTATTTCCTAATTTCACAACAGGAAGTGTACCTCCACTTACATAACGAAACGGAAACTTTGCATCGTTAAATTCCAATTTGTTTTTGGTGGAGTAGAAAAATTCATTGAGTTCTTGGCTGTGCAAAAATACTTTTCTGTCAAAATCTTTTATTTTGTCTTTAATGTGTTTTTTCCCTTCTCGTGTCCAGATGCAGGGAGATTCATCATTGAAACTTACTTCACATGTAATTTTTTCAACATCTTTTTCAACATCACGTGTTAAAGTAAATTCTGATAAAAGAATTTGAATGAATTCATTCTCTGCTTCATGTAATGGTCGAACAAACCTTTTTGAATAATCTTCCATAGATAATATCTCCTTTTATAATTTATTTTTTAAAATATCTTTTAAAAGCCCAGTAGAAAATTCTTTCTTTATTTATTTAGGATACTGCCCATTAATACTATTTTAAGTATTATATTGAATGAATTTCCTGATTTTATTATTTTTTTTGATTCAACTAAGTCAAGTAAACAAAATATTTAATTTGGTTATAGGAGGCTGTTGCACAATTATTTTTGTTCAAGGAATACATAAATAAAAATTAATAATTTTTAAAAAAATTTGAATATATTAAATTTTGTTTAATTATAAATTAAAATTTTCAATTTTGTTCATCAAAATAAAATTGTGCAATGACCGCTATAGTAAAAATCTGTAATATTATACTCATTGAATAATAATTAATTCATATTTTTAGATTTATTTAAGTACTTTTCTTTAAATTTTATTCACATAAAAATACTATTGGATTAAATGAGGAATAAGTGTATAATTTAAATGAAAAGAATTTAGAAATGGTTTAGGATTTTTAATCAAATTCATTACATTTACAGTACATATAGAAAATGTCAAAAGTCAATAAACTTTTTCACAGTTTCTATTTTATATATTTAAATAAATATATATAAAAATGTATTAATAATATGTTTTGGTTCAATTATATTAAATAAACTAATTTCATAAACAATAAATAATATTTTTTAATATTCAAAAGATTAAAAGAAAGCTTTGTGGTATCAATGAACTGGGAAAAAGTAACAATATTCATTGAAAGTACTTTTAGTGATATGCATGGTGAAAGGGATTATTTAGTTAAAAATGTCTTTCCAGAACTTCGGGAATGGTGTGAAGAACGTAAACTTCATCTTGTAGATGTTGATTTAAGATGGGGTGTCACGGCTGAAAATGCCGAAAATAATAACACGATTAAGACGGTTTTAAATAATATAGACCAATGCAGACCTTTTTATCTTTGTTTATTGGGTCAAAAAAGGGGTTGGGTTCCAAATATTGAAGATATTAGCTTAGAGACTAAAATGACTTATCCTGAAATTGAAAATTTTATTAATGGTAAATCAATAACTGAATTTTCAATAGAACATGCTGTCCTAAACCCTTTGACAAAATTTAGAAATGGTCAAGAGATACCTTTACTTCCTGCTAAATATGCTTTGTTTTACTTTAGAGAAGATGACTATATAGATTATTTAAATGACAGCCAAAAATGTATATACACTAACCAATGTGAAAGCAACCCTGAAAAATCAGATTTTAAATTCAATAAATTTAAAGATAGGATAAAAAATAGTGAATTAGATTTCACTTATTATCAAGGAGTATGGGATGAAAATCACATTGTTCCTGAACTCGACCACATGGGAGAAAAAGTAGCCTTGGGAGGATTCACTAAATTTATCATGGAAGATGGTTCTCATTTTAAAGATACTATATTAAATCAATTGAAAGAAAAAATATCAATGGCTTTTCCAAAGAACATGGAAATTGAAAAAGTCACTAGCTTACAAAAAGAATTAGATCAACAAGACCATTTTAGAGAAATTAACATTCAAGGTTTTATACCAAATAAGAAACTCTTAAATGAACTTGATAGTTATTTAGAAAATGATGATAATAAATTATGTATTTTAACTTCAGAAGCAGGTTTTGGAAAAACTTCTCTTCTTGCATCTTTTACAACAAACTTAATGGAAAGAAATGATTTGAGAATTTTCACACGTTTTGCTGGTATTTCGAATAAAAGTGAAAATCAATATGATATTTGGAGAACAATTATTGAAGAATCAGCAGTTCACCTCCCAAAAGGTAAAGATAGTTTAGATGATTGGTTACCAAACTTTGAAGAACTACAAAAAAATATAGGAGAAGTTTTTGAAAATTTATCAAAAAATAAAAAAACCATTATTATCCTAGATGGTATTAATCAGCTTCATAATGGTTTAACTATGTTTAAATGGTTACCAAAAGAATTACCCAAGAATTTAAAGATTATATTAAGTTTGAAAGAAGATGAAGAAAGTCAAGAATTAATATCTATTTTTCAAGAACATATTACTCACTTTAGAATTAGAAATTTAGAATCTGATGAAGAAAAAAGAGTTATAATTAATAAATATTTGGAACAATTTCTTAAAGTTTTAGATGAGGAACAAATAGATATGATATGTAAAACTAAAGGTTCGGATAATCCTTTGCTTTTAAAGATATTGTTAAATGAACTTAAAGTTTTTGGACAAGTTGACAAATTAAATGAACAAATATCTAATTTCCCATCTAATCCAACTGATGCTTTCCAAAAAGTTCTGGATAGATTAGAAAATGAAAAGACATACACTAAAATAGACTCAAAAAAAATCGTGAAACTAATTTTTGGACTCATAGCAAATGCAAGATATGGATTATCAGAAAGTGAATTAGTAGAATGTATAAAAATTTGGCAAAAAGAAAATAATGACATTATTTTTGAAGTAAAAGATTTAATACAAACAATACAGTCGTATATCAGACAGCTTAGACCTTTTATGAAAATCTCCGAGGGTAAGTTTGATTTTTTATATGGCAGTTTTAAAATAGCTTCAATAAAAAAATATCAGGAAGATAATCTCAGATTTAATCAAACTTTATCAGATTATTTTTTACAACAAGCAGACCCTGATGCCAATTTAAGTTTTAAAGGAGAAAATATTAGGCATTTTAATGAACTCCCTTATCATTTGGTACAAGCAAACAACTTTCTACTTTTAGAAAAAATATTGTCGACGTATTTATGGATTAAAGGAAAAATAAGTTTATCAAGTATCTATGACACAATACGAGACTATGAACACCTTGAAAAAAGAAAAGAAAATCATCATATTAATTTAATAAAGAAAACTCTTGTGCTTTCTTCGCATATAGTGATGAAAGATAATAATAGCTTAGCTACTCAACTATGGGGTAGGTTGAAAAACATAGAAAATCATAAAATCAAAGAATTATTAATCGAAATAGAAAAATATACAAATTATCCTTGGTTTAAGCCTCACCATAATATGTCTTCTCCAAATGGACCATTAAAAACAGTACTAACTGATCATACCGACACAATACATGATGTTGAATTCTCCCCTGATGGAAAATATGTTGTTTCAACTTCAGAAGATGGTAGTATACGTGTTTGGGATTGGAATACAAAAGAAGAATTATCGAAGTTTGAAAGTGAACATGGATTTATCCATTCAAAATTTTCTCCCGAGGGTAAATACATTGTCTCTGGTTCTATAGATGGAGGTGTTCATGTTTTTGATTGGGAAAGACAAAGTGAAATAATTGTTCTTAAAGGACATACATTGAAAGTTAATTGTGTGTGTTTTTCTCCTGAGGGTAAATATATTGTTTCTGGTTGTGAAAGTGGCAGGGTTAGTGTTTGGGACTGGAATAACAATCAAGAAATAGTTAGATTAATAGGACACACAAATTCTGTCAGTAGTGTAGATTTTTCTCCTGATGGAAATTTTATAGTATCTGGTTCGGTTCATTGTAATACTCGCATTTGGGATTGGAAAAATAAGAAAGAAGTAATAAAATTTAAAGGAAAGGGAAATAGTGTAAATAGTGTTGGGTTTTCTCCTGGGGGCAGATATATTTTTTCAAATTCCTCTGATACAACGATTAGTATATGGGATTGGGAAAAAAATATAAAAATGAGGGATTTTAATCATGAAGATCGTGTAAATAGTGTTAAATTTTCTCCTAATGGTAAATATATTGTTTCAGGATTAAAAGATAGTTTTATCTGTATTTGGGATTGGAGAAATAAAAAGGAAATAAATAGACTTATTGGACATAAGTTAGGTGTCAATGCTGTTAATTTTTCTCCAGACAGTAAATATATTGTTTCAGGTTCAGTCGATGAATCTATTAGAGTATGGGAGTGGGAAAAAAAAGAAAATGAAGAAATAAATCATATTAGACATTTTACAAATGTAAATTGTGTTGATTTTTCTCCAGATGAGAGGTATTTTGTTTCAGGATCAAGAGACAAAACTATCCGTGTTTTTGATTGGAAAAGAAAAAAAGAATTAGTTAAACTCATAGGACATAGTAAAGGAATATACAGTGTAGAATTCTCTCCTGATGGAAAATACATTGTTTCAGGTTCGTGGGACGGTTCTATTCGTATTTGGGATTGGAAAAATCTTGAAGAATTAGTATTCTTAGAGACTTCTGATTGGGTTAATAGTGTAACTTTTTCTCCTGATGGCAATTTGGTAGTTTCTGGAACAAAAGACAATATCATTCGTATTTGGGACTGGAAAAACCAGAAAGAATTAGCAAAGTATGAGGGACACTCTGGTTCTGTGGAGATTGTTTGTTTTTCACATGATGGGGAGTATGTATTTTCAAGTTCGTTAGATGGTAGTATTCGTATTTGGGACTGGCAAAATCAGAAAATATTTGTTAAAAGAGAGGAACAAGCAAATAATATTAATTTTGCAGGATTTTCTCCTAATAGTAATTATTTTGCTATTGGTTATGAGGATGGTCGAGTTCACATTTGGGATTGGAATAGTAATGAGGAAATATCTAAACTTGAAGGACATAAAAGCCCTATAAATAATATTTCTTTTTTTTCTGATGAAATGTATTTGGTTACAAGCTCAAATGATGGTACAATAGGTTTTTGGGACTGGAAAAATAGAAAATTGTTATATTCTATTGACTCCGAAGAATTAATCTTATTTTCATCTATTTCAAAGAATAATGATAAAATAGTGGCTGGAACAGAATCTGGTCTAATATTAATGTATTCTATTGAAAATTCACCAGATTCAGCAGAAATTTTTTATCCTTCAACTGATATGGTCAATTCTCTTTCTTATTTAGACTTTTCTCAAATTGATCTACATAAAGATGAAGAATTAGTATTTATGGATGAAGAAATTGATGATGATTTAGATTATGATGTTTTTATAAGTTGGAATAATGCAGATGAGGATATTGCAGATTATATATATGAGTGTTTAAGAAATAATGATATAAAACCTTGGATTTCATCTAAAAATATTCCTGGAGGTGTTGCGTTTCGACGTCAAATTATGAAAGCTATTAGAAAATCAAAAGTAGGTGTTTATATTTATTCTAAAAATTCTCAAGATTCCCCATATTGTATACTTGAAATTGATCATTTGTTTAGTAATAAAAAGAGCATAATACCTTATAAAATTGGAAAATTCAAAGTTTCTGAAGATATTGAATTTTATTTACCTAGTATGCAGTGCATTCAATCTTATCCTAACCCAAAAGAGAAAATTCATAAGTTAATTCATGATGTTTTTAAATTGTTAAATAATTTTGACGATAATTCAAAAATGACTATAGGAACAACACCCTCAAAAACAAAAACAACCTGTAAACTTTCTGAAAATGAGGAACAGAGTGAAAATAAAAAAATTTCAGATTTTAACAATTTAAATGAAACGGTTGAAGATTTAGCTCAAGCAATTCATGAACACAGTAATAAAACTAAACATGATAATGGATTAGTAATAGACTTTCCTTTTTTTGATGATTTATCTGAAAAATCCCAAAATTATTATATTTTTGAAGCTAAATGGATTTTAAGAATGTTAAAAAAGATTGATTGCAAATTAACTTCACGTTTGGATAGTAAAGAGGAAATTTTATTTGATAAAGATACTGTGGAATATTTAGCTAAACTAAATCATGGAAAATGGGTAAATGATACTAAAAATTTGGAATTATTTTTTAATAAGTCAAACTTACAAATAAAAAAAGACATTCATGTGGTTCCTTGGTATGCTTTAGATGATAACATTAAAGAATATGATAAGGAGTACATAAGAAGTATTTCTAAACTCGTGGCGATTATCCATAAAAAAATTGTTAAAATTGAATAAGTGGTCTGTTAATTATGAAATGGAAAAGAGCTACAATATTCATAAGTAGCACATTTAACGACATGCATGGTGAAAGGGATTACTTAGTTAAAAATGTTTTTCCAGAACTTAGGGATTGGTGTGAAGAGAGGAAAAATCGTCATGTTGATTTAAGATGGGGAGTAACAACAGAAGGCACTGAAATGCAAACACAGTAAATATATCTAAATAAGGCACTGCCAAATTTCAATGGTTTCGGGCATTAGACTTTTGTGAAAAAATCGTTAAATTTACTCTCACTTACAATTTACAGATCTTTTGAATTGTTCCAACCAGTTGATTTTGGCAGTGCCGATAATATTGTGCTATTTTAATTAAAATTTAAAATTAATTTTAAAAAAAAATAATAAATAAACCATTAAAATCACACAAATTATTATAATTATTTACCATGTAATATTAAAAATTATTATGAGGTAGAATTTTGACACTATTAAAATAAAAGTGAAATTAAACTCTTTCTTCATGTAGAAATAGGATGAAATAGCATTATAAATAATTCCACCCCCTATAATCTAATCGTGGAGGATATAAAATACGTAGATTAAAATCTCCGTTCTTCAATAATTAGTGAAATAATTGGTTTAATTATTTTTTCCTAGTGTATAGGATGTTTTCACTAAAAAACCTATAGCTAAACCTATTGAATCTGACATTATCAAAATTTTACATTTTTGTTAGTGAAAAATAGAATTATACCAGAATCTCGTATTAAAGTAAAATGTTTAAAGAGTATATAAGTAAAAAAAAATGAAAGGAATAAACGCTATTATAACTTACTAAAAAATAGCCATGAGCTGTTGTTAAAAGTTGCATAATAAATAGTGAATTGTAAATTTATTTTATAAAAAATCATTTAGAAAAATAATATCTCTTTAAAATTCTTTAATTATTAAATTAAATAATGATTTTCATTAAAATAAGATATTAAATATTTTAATAATATTCTTTATGAAAATAATTTAAATAAGAATTTTTATTTATAAATAAAGTAATTTAAGTAAATTTATAATACTAAAAATTCCATTAATTTATTCAAAAGAAAAAAATTACAAAACACTATAGCTATCAACTTGAGAGAATGGTTATTTTTTATATTTAAATTCAAATCTATGGTTTAAATTCAAGAAAATTGGATTTATTGAAGTATACTAAATAATAGCTGGAGGTGTGAAAAATTTTGTCAAAAATCACTTTGTATGATGATTTACAGGATAAATATTTTTTTAAAAACTTTATGGAGGATACGAATAATTGATTTTTTGGATTCTTCAGTAATGAAAAAAATAATGCTAAAAAAGCTAAATAATCTATATAACCTAGAAAAAATAGCTATTTATCAAACAGCTGCTTTTTATGTTTTTTTTAATTAAATAATGTTCTATTAAAGTAGGAAGTTTAATGAATATATATTCTACGAATAATTTATAATTTATTATATATTTTTTCATAAGAATTAAATTTATAAAAATGAATTTTTGAGTTGGTTTAATGTTAAATGAAGTTTTTTATAAAAATAAGAGAAAAATATTGATTTTTGTTTCGATATTTTTAATGGTTGCTGTAGTTATTGGTACAGTAGAAACCGTTAATGCCTATAGTGTCAGTTATTATGTATCAGGGAATAAATTGACCGTGAATTTTAATCCAGATTCTACAGCAATTTCAGGTCAGGAAAATAGCTATAATTCATCTATAAAGTTAGGTGATGGGAAAACTATTAATTTAAAAGTCAATGATTATTATACCTCAAGTCGTGTAACAGGTACTTACAGTTTTGGGTATTTTTTCCCAACAAGAGACAGTAGTGCCTCAGTCACAATAAATACATCTGCAAACACTCCAAAAATGAAAAGTGTTGAGTATAACTGGAAAAAAGATGGATTAACTTCTTGGTCAAGTACTATGGGATCTAGTCGATGGTCATCTGATGGAAAAGATGATTTGTCCTCAGATGAATCTCATAACTATTATATCCGTACTACTGCACCATCTAGAGGATCTTGGATAAAGATAAATAGATTAACAATAACTTTTGATAAAAATATTGAAACTAGTTCATCTTCCTCAAGTAATAAAGCAGATCTTAAAATAGCTAAAGTATCTAAAAAAGGCAACACTCATACTGTCTTTATAAAGAATAGTGGTAAGAAAGCTGCTGCTAAGAGTGTTTTAGGTGTTTATGATGGTAAAACATTGATTAAAAAAGTTAATGTTAAGGCAATAGCTAAAGGTAAAACTGTTCAAGTTAAAGTCCCTCTAGCTGCAAAATACAAAAATAAAATCAAAACTTTCAAAGCAGATTATAATAACAAAATTAAAGAAAGTAATGAGAAAAATAATGATAAAAAAGCTAAATGATAAAATAAAAATTATTTCAAATAAAATAGCTATGGAATTTTAAAGTTTTATAACTATTTAAATAATTTTTTTTTTAAAAAATTTGTTTTATTTTATAAAAAAGAGATTAAAGGTAATCAATATTAAAAGGTGTTGAAAAATGATGAATAAAAAAATTTTAGCCGTTATAGCTATTGTTGTTGCTATTGGAGTAGTAGCTATAGGTTATCTTATTTATAATGAAACTCCAGAAGGCACTTTCAGAGTTTCTGGAGTAATACTCAATATTCCAGAAGGATATACAGTGAAAAAAGAAGGAGAAGGTTATGCAACATTAATCAAAGATGATAAGCAAATTATTATTTATGAAGTAGAAGGAGTTTCAGAAACAGTCTTGCAATATATGGAAAGCAGTGGTGATTTGTCCCTAGCATATTCTAGTGACGGTCCTATTAAGGCACTAATTTCTGTTACAGATGCAGGTAATGCCACATATTTACCCGGAGGTACGGAAAAAGTGGATAATAAAGAGATAGTCTTTTACTTCCAAGAAGGAATAGCTAATAGTGAAAAACTAAAAAATATCATAGTTGAGAGGAATAAACAATAATTATTATAAAACATTCCTTCTTATTTTTTTTAACTAATTATAGTCATGAAAATAAAATTTTTAAGTAATGATAATTTTAAAATTATTATATTAATCTATTTTATTGATTTAAAGAATTAAAATTTATATTTTATTAATCATGATAATATCCATTATAATTTTAAAAATTAAAAGAAATAAAAAATGATTTTTTAAAAATAAATTAATATTATTCAGATTATTAATTAAAATGTTTTCTTTCAAGAATATAAATATAATAAATATTAAAAATGATTTATAATAATTATTAATGATTAATTTTATAAAAATAAACAAGATTATAATCTTTAGCTATTAATAATTGATTTTAAGCAAAATTTAAAAATTTTAAAAATCCAATTATTTATAAAAAAAAGATTATTTTTACAAAACACTAAAATTACAAATTTATAAATAAGCATGCTTTTAAAATTTCATTACAATAATAAAAATAATAAAACTATTTATTTTTAAAATTCACAATAATTCACAATATCTATTAAAACTCTTAAAAATTGGATCCTCATATTTATTCATCAAAAAAACTAAAATTAAAAAATTTAAAATTAAAAAATCTAAAGCTAAAAAATTTAAAACTAAAAAAACTAAAACTAATATAAAAAAATATTGAAAGTGATTTAATGTTAGCTATTCAAGTTCCATTGGTAGGTATTAATGAACTAAAAAAAATACTAATGGAAAAAAGGTTTATAAACAAAAAATATAAGATTTCAAGTGAAAATAGCTATGGCTACATTCCAATAAATATAAAAAAAGAAAAAATAGCTGAATTTCCTTTAAAAGATATTGAAAATGAATTAAATAATAAATTAATTAATAATAAAATAATTAATCATGAAAAAAATAAAAAAAGTCAAGCTGAAAAAATAGCTATTGAAATTATTGAAAAAGATTTGGAAAAGCTTAAAAAAAGTCCTAAAAGTATTAGTGAACATCTCAAAGGGAAACTAAATAGTGAGGAAATTGAAGATTTAAAAAAATCATTTGATATTATTGGAGATGTGGTTATCCTTGAAATTCCTGAAAATTTAGAAAAATATAAAGCTATGATTGGAAAAGCTACATTAAATTTCACTAAAAGAAAAGCTATTTTCATGAAAAAAAGTGCAATTAAAGGAATAACCAGAACAAGAGAAATAAAACATGTTGCAGGGGAAGAAATTTCAGAAACCATTCACAAAGAACATGGAGTAAGACTGAAACTTGATTTAAAAGATGTTTATTTTTCTCCAAGATTAGCTACTGAAAGACTTAGAGTAGCTGAACAAGTACACAGCAATGAGCTAATACTAGACATGTTTGCGGGAGTTGGTCCATTTCCAATATTAATAGCTAAAAATAAAACAGTGAAAATATTTGCCGTTGATATTAACCCTTCAGCTATTGAATATATGAAAGAAAACATCTATTTAAACAAATTAAAAGGAGAAATTATTCCAATTCTTGGAGATATAAATGAAGTAGCTAAAGAAAGTTTTGGAAAAAAAGGACTTAAATTTGATAGGATTATTATGAATCTTCCAGGAACTTCTTTTGAATTTTTAGATTTAGCTATTTCTTTAATAAAAAACAATGGTATATTACACTATTATGAATTTTCAGATGGTTATAGTCAAGCTACTCAGAGAATTGAAAAAATAGCTAATGATTATGGAATGATTAGTAAAGTTTTAGCTAGTCGAAAAGTAAAATCAAGTAGTCCTGGAACATGGCACATTGTTGTTGATGTGAAACTAGTAAAAAAGGATGAAATACAATAAAAGGTTAGAAAAACTTAAATTTCAAAGAATAAATATGTTTAAGAGTTAAAACCTTAAAATAAAAAAATATTTCATTGTGAGTATAAATATTATATGTCCTTAACAAAAACAAATAATAGCTATTGATTAAAAAATAGATATCTTATTTATGAATTATAAAAATTAACTGATGAAAAGATTTTAATAGGGGAATAGTCTTTTTAAGTTTCAATTTTCATTATGATAGAGAGCATTAGCTAATCTGTTGAAATTATGAGAAAAAAAGAATATAGGAACAAAGAACCAAGATAATAATTATCTTGATTCTAACCCATAATGTTTACCATTACTTTTTTTTATATGTGATAACTAGTATATAAACTTTAAAGCTAATGAAAAATATAATACTAGTTGTACGTTGGATTTTAAAATATAGGAACAGATTTTTTATTAACTGAATGATGTATTTATCACCTTTCGGAAGATAACTAACGCCCATAATGTTTACCAAAAATATTGGGCAGTTTTTTATTTTTACTAAGGTCTGGAGTGGAAATAGATATTTATTATTCATTATCTCTATTTTTACTGATAATAAGATAAATTAGAAAATTATGGGAATTGTTATTTTATATTATGTTTGAAGATAAATGTAGAAAATTATTAGGAATTGTTATGTTATATTATGTTTGAGGATAAATGTAGAAAATTATAGGAATTGTTATTTAAATTATGCTAAATATGATATGATAGGATAAGAGGAGTTAAATAATGGATCAAGTTATACCTGAAAATATTAAATTTAGAATAAAAAATTTTGGACCTATTTGTAATGGGGATTTAGAAACAAATAATTTTACAATTTTCATAGGACCTAATAATTCAGGAAAATCTTATGCTTCATTATTAATTTCTGCAATAGCAAGTTATTCTAATAGTATGCACGAAAAACTCAAATCTTCAGATTTTCGTTATCATGATGAATTATTCTCTTCTTTAGAAAAAAATTATAACTCTCTCTTGAAAGAAATATATAATGATGTTTATGAGTATGTTAAGGAAAATCCTCATTTTGAAAAACCTTTTTTATTAAATAAAGAAAATATAAATATTATTTTTAAAAAAATTATTTGGCCATTATATTCTAAAGTTTTTTCCATGGAACTTGAATTAATGATATCCCCAAGTGACATTAAAGATTTAGTAATGAAAAATACTAATAATTTTGAAATTGAGTATGAAAATCTTGTTATTAAAAATAGTAAAAATTCTATTATTTTACTAAAATCTGATATTTCTGTGAAAGAAACATTTTTTGCAGTATCCTCTGTGGACATAGATTCCGTTAACAGCCATATGATACAAAGTAAAGTGACAAATGAAAATTTTATTTTTAAAATAAATTATCCAATTTTTGCTTCAAAAATTTTTAGTGAAAGTAATATTGATGATTCTGATAATTCGAAAGTTGATATCCTATTTAAAATTATTGTAGCTAATAGTGAAGTTATGTTGATTAATTTTCTTTTTGGTCAAAATACGTATTATATGCCAGTTGGAAAAACTGAAGTAATGCATAATTTTTTAAAGATTATTTCACAATCACTAAAGAATGAATATCATGGATACTCTCAATCCCAAAAAAAACTTGCTGGAGATATAGTAGACATTAATAAGAATCTCAAAAGAGATTATTTTAAACTGGCAACTGAGCTTGAAAATGAAATTTTCAATGGAGAGATATCAATTGAAATTGATGAGGATATTCCTAATGTGTTTTATAAAAGAGAAGATGGTCTTAAAATTTCAACTAAACAAGCATCGTCTTCAATTGCTGAATTAGGACCTATAATATTATATTTAAAACATATTTTACGTTCAGGAGATCTTTTAATCATTGAAGAGCCAGAATCACATTTAAATCCTAAAAATCAAGAAATATTCATCAAATATTTAGTTAAAGCTATGAATAATGGTTTAAAAGTCTTGATAACAACACATAGTGATTATATATTAGAAAAAGTTAACAATTTTATCAAATTAAACAATATTGCTGATAATGCAAATAAAAAGAAAATAATGAATAACTGGAATTACGATGAGGATTGTTTATTAGATTCTGATAAAATTAATGTATATTCTTTTAAAAAAACAGGAGAATATTCATTTGAACCTAAAAAATTAAATATTTCCAAGTTAGGAATTGAAGAATCAGATTTTGAAGAAATTAATAAAAGGTTATATGATGAATCTGATGATATATTGGATGAATTACTGGAATGATTCTTATGACCATTGTCAATCCAGCTTTAATAATTAAAGAACATTAAAAGACCTAAGTATGATGGTTGTAATTGTTTTCATGAAAGTAGGTGCAATGAAAATAGATGTGAGGTTTCAGGAGCAACAACTAGATCTTTCATTATTTTAAATGGAGATGAAATTAAAATTCCTCATAATCCTAATGAGGATTCTGCTGATTGCATATTTATTAAACATAATTTCAGGAATGAAAAGGTTAAAATTATCATTGTTGAATTAAAAAGCTCTAGATGTAAATTAGAGAAATTAAAACGTAAGTTCCAATATACTGGTTTAAGGATATTAAATGCTTTTAAAGAAAATGATTTAGATGAACCTATCATTAAATTTGTGTTGTTAGGTAAATTAGAAAGCCATGCAAGAAAAGTAAAAAATTATGATTTGATTCGAATAGGATCCAAGTCAAGACCATTTAAGGTTAAAAATTGTGTAATTCATATAAATGAACTTTTTTAGTTGTAATAAATTGATTAATATCTAATATTTCTGTAAAAACTATAAATCATGTGATTTAGCAGATAATTTAAAATTTAAACCAAATTAAATTCTTTTTTTCAACTTTAAATCATGTGATTTAGTAGTTAATTTGGAATTTAAACCAAATTAAATTCTTTTTTTCAACTTTAAATCATGTGATTTAGTAGTTAATTTGGAATTTAAACCAAATTAAATTCTTTTTTTCAACTATAAATTATGTGATTTAGTAGTTAATTTGGAATTTAAACCAAATTAAATTCTTTTTTTTCAACTTTAAATCATGTGATTTAGCAGTTAATTTGGAATTTAAACCAAATTAAATTCTTTTTTGTCACTGTAGAAATCTTTATTTTTATAGTGCTAAATTAATAGTTGTACAAACATTCTCATTATTGTGATTTTAATTGTTGAAAAAAGCTTTGAAATTCTTCAGGATTAATAATTCCTTTTTCAGTGATAATCCCTGTAATTAAATCTTTTGGAACAATGTCAAAAGCAGGATTAATAACTTCGGTTCCTTTTGGACAAATTCTAGTTCCCCCATAATGAGTTACCTCTTCTGAACCTCTTTCTTCTATCTCTGCATCATAAATAGAAATATCAAAATCAAATGTGCTTAATGGTGCAGCTACATAGAAAGGAATCTGAAATCGTTTTGCAGCTAATGCTACCAAAAGTGAGCCAATTTTATTAGCTATTCCATCACTAGCTACTCTATCTGCTCCAATAATGACTTTATCAATCTTTCCTTGCTGCATTAAGTATCCACTAGCTACATCTGGAATAAGCTTTACTGGAATATTTTCTTCTTGCATTTCCCAAACACTAAGTCTTGCACCTTGACCTAATGGTCGAGTTTCATCGCAAATAACATTTATATCTTTTCCTTGGTGAAATGCTGATCTTACAACACCTAAAGCAGTTCCATAATCAACACAAGCAAGAGCACCAGCATTACAATGTGTTAAAATTGTATCTCCATCGTTTATGATTTCGCTCCCATGTCTGCCAATAGCTAAGTTAGTTTCAATATCTTCCTTATACATTGTTAACGCTTCTTGAACAGGATCATTTGATGTTAATACTCTATCAACTGCCCAAAATAAGTTAATAGCTGTTGGCCTTGAAGATTTTATTTCTTCAGCTACTATTTCTAAATTTTCATCTTTTAGGTGAGCTAATACCATACCAAAAGCTGCAGCTACTCCAATAGCTGGTGCACCACGAACAACCATTGTTTTAATAGCTATTATTACATCTTTATAGCTATTACATGTAAAAAAAGTTACCTCATCAGGTAACTTTGTCTGATCAATAAGGATAAGTTTATTATCTTTCCATTCCATTGTTTTCATAAGATTCACTTTAATCACTTCTAATAAAAAAGATTTACTTAAGCTATAATCCCTTTTTTCAAGAAGTTTATTTTTTATTATATCAATTTTTGTACTTTCTTCAGGTTTTATCTTGAATTGAACAGAAACACGTTTTTTTTTTAAAAATCTAAATTGTTATTAGAAAAATCATCAATAACATATCTTATTAAAACTGCTTTGTTAAATTGGAATTATTTTCTTTATTTAAATTTTCAACAAATCTTTTTAACTCAAGATTTACATTCTATTTTAACCTAAAACTCATTCCAACAGAATTATTCATAAAAAACTCTTTTTTGTTCCATCTTATTTATCCCACATCCTGTTTAAACCTTTCTTTCAATAATTAAATTTTTTTATAAATATTACTTCTTTTGCCTATGTTTATTATTTCAATTTGATGTAGATTTTCATTTATAATGAAAAAAATCCTATAATCTTTTTTTCTTATCTTTCTTTCTTTTTTCTTCCCACTTTTCAGTATTTCAGATGCATAAGGGTTTTTTGAAAGTTCTTTAATACTATCTAATAAAAATTTTAAATTTATTTTGTCTTTTTTACTTAATTTGATTAAATATTTATCTGATTTTCTATTGAAAACAATTTCATAACCCATATCTTTTTTCAAGATCATCAACATCCACTTTTATTCCTTTCCCTGCCGCTATTTCTGCTCTTCCCTCCTCTATATCTTTCATTAACTCTTCTTTGGTTTGCCCTAATTCAAATGCAAGGATTTCAAAATCTTCATCTGTTTCAAGAGTATCTATATTTCCACATTCATCTGCAACATACATTATTTCTTTTTTCTTACTGGCTATTTCTGTTTTTTTGGATATTGTTGTCATTTTTTATTTCCTTTTTTTTATAAATATTATATTTTTTAAATTAGTTATATTTTTTTTTTTTTTTTTTTTTTTTTTTTTTTTTTTTTTTTAAAAGGTTTTTTAAAAAAAATAAAATTTAAATTTAAAAAAAAAAA
>Ga0099364_10002369_pt1 | contig 30184 bp, 37 predicted proteins | sample TergutTh196P3_FD_73070 | JGI IMG/M metagenome (GOLD analysis project Ga0099364, IMG submission 73070) | Microcerotermes parvus P3 segment gut microbial communities from Pointe-Noire, Republic of the Congo - Th196 P3 | ecosystem: Host-associated > Arthropoda: Insects > Digestive system > Gut ...
AATTCGGCTCGTTCTTTTATTGTTAACTCTATACGTTTTCTTCTCATGTAGTATTCCCTCCCTATTTTATCATACTACATATGAAATCTTTTGTATAGCTTTTGTTGTTACATCCTACTAGTATCGGCAATTATGCGTTCCGTATGTGCAATGCCCTTACCAGCGTAGTAATCCCCCCAAGCGTAACGAGTATCGGCAACAATGCGTTCCAATTTTGCCCCGCCATTACTAGTGTAGAAATCCCCGAAGGTGTAACGAGTATTGGAAACGATGCGTTCTCTGGCTGCAGCCTTACGAGCGTAGTAATCCCTGCAAGCGTTATGACTATCAACACTGGTGCTTTCCAGATCCCCGGTCTTATCGAAGTAACATTTAATGGAGGTGATACTACTTTTACAGCTGATCTCGCATTCCCCAACGGAGCAAATTTGCGTACAGCGTATATGCCTCCTCTTGGAGGCGGCGCAGGGACGTACACCAGATCCGGCACAGTGTGGGAGAAAGTTATTCTCCCGGCAACTTACACCGTAACCTTCGACAGGAATAACACCGACGCGAGCGGCTACACTGAAGCAAACCCGCAAACAATGCCAGTATCTGCAGGCGCAAGTCTTGGAACCCTGCCGCTGCCGCCAACACGAGATATTCCCCAGTATGTTTTTAACGGCTGGAACACACAGGCAAACGGCTCCGGCACGGCTTTTACGGAAGATACAATTGTAGCAGAAAGTATCACCGTGTATGCGCAATGGGCAGTTATTGTCGTCCCGCCGTAATGTCTGAGAGGAGGCGCGGAAAAAAGGCACCTGTCATAGGTCAGTTTGTCTAAACACACAAAACGTTTAGACAAACTGATTATTGTCTGGTACTTAGAAAAAGCATAGTTGGGCGGCTGGGAATCGTACCGAAGGTACGCGACCTGTAGAGGGCGTTTGGAGCCAACCGAGTTTAACCAATCGTCAAAATGGAATGGAGAACATAAATGACCAATAATCATTTGGCGACATCAGCCCTCGCAAGGTTTTGCGTACCTTCGGTACGACACAGCAGCCCAAGCAGGATATATCGAAGCAGGGAAAACAGTGCCCATCAGTGAGATTGAAAAATCCTGATAAAAATGGTACAATTGTTGTATGGAATTTATAATACTGGACAGTGCGTTAAAGCATGGCGTAACAAGGCAGAGTATTATGTTCTGTTTGTTGCATTTTCATAACTACATCGTACTAACCGAGTATCCGTTAAAACGAATGTTTGCCGGGTTCGACCACAATGGTAACGCTCTGGAGATTGCCGTTTTAGGAGATGATGATGACCATTTGGTAGTTATACACGCCATGAAATTAAGACCGCAGTATTACTATTTACTGGAGGAAACATCGTATGAATTATAGCGAAATAAATGTAGAAGAAGAAATGGCGATAATAGAATCCGCCATCGAAGAGGGAAAATACCGTAAAGCGACCCAACAGGAAGCGATGGAAGTCCGTCTTGCCGCCCTCAGTGCCATTGTCCGAGAAATGCAAGCAGTTGTACAGACCAACAAAAAAGCAGCTAGTGCTTAATTTTTACTCACGTAGAAAGGGCGAAAAACAGTGCCCATCATGCGTAAGTTTGTCTAAACACAGTAAGCGTTTAGACAAACTGAGTAAACTACAACGCGTAAAATTCCATGTGATCACCATGAGCGCCAACTAACTCTTGTTTTTTGGGACTGATTATTAGATCCATTGCTTCAAGAGCAAGTACTCCAAGAAGAACTTTTTTTGCGCCAGGTATTACTATTGTAGGTATAGTAGTACTCCGATCTTTCCAATGGACATCTACAGAGCGTGTTACTATACATTTAACAGACTCCCCGTTTGCTATATGAGCGGTTGTATCTCTCTCTTTAGTAAGCCCCAGTTTTTGGTACAGTTCTTCAGTTATGACAATAAACATCGCACCTGTATCTACAACCGCTGTAACAGCGGCTGTTCGGACTTCTTCCGGCTTGATAAGCCCTTCCAGGGCTTTCCCTACATCAAATGTGTTTTTTAACGTTATTTCCGTGGTTACAATTCCCATATAAAACTCCTTATAACCAGTATAGCACACGGCGAGAAAACGGTGTCATAGGACAGTTTGTCTAAACACAGAAAGCGTTTAGACAAACTGTCCACAGCAGCGTAGGCAAGGGAGGTCTCCGAGCATTTATCCAACAGCAAAAGCAGGGGTATTTTGCCGTCTCATTGCATGCTTCCGATCTTCCATTGTGTCATAATGAACCGGCTTAAATTGAGATAGTTGTTCCGGAGTAAGTTTAGGGCTATCCTCATCATATACCGGAGAGTATTTTTCAGCTTCCTCTAGCATTGAGAATTCTTCAGGGGTTAACCCTGTACCAATCGGTCTCCTGTAAATCTCTTTCGCCATGATATAACCTCTTTTCCTCTATATCCGCTAAGCGGACTGAAATAATATGCGGCATTTCTCCGCCAATGTTATTCATTGGCGACGCTTCTGTATAAACCATAAAAAGAACCTTCCCAGCCATTCCGATAGTCTGCCATCGGTCTTGCTCTGGGGTACTATGTTCTTCATCGTAGCGTTCAATACGCATTTCATCATCAAGAACCAAACCGCCAAGCGACAGGGGTAAACGCCGCTTATTTATGTTTACCTGATTTTTTGCAGAATCCCATGATACATCCATATTGAATTAGAAACCCTTATATTTAATATAACATAACATCCCAAAAAAGCAACAACAAACGTCTGTCATGAGTCAGTTTGTTTTAGATATTCAACTATAGAAGAAACAATGTCTTTATCCCCAAAGGCGCCGGCTTTTGTAACCAGAAGGCCTTCTCCCGTTTGCCCTTGCGCCCTTGCAAGGGCAATACCGTTTTGAATCTCTTTTAAGGGTTTCAGAACGTTATACCGCATGGCTTTCATTATCCCCTGTAATGTGTCGCCTCCAAAAACAACCAAATGCAGGCTTCCGGTTTTATCAATTATTTTACGAGTCATTTCTCCAAGAACAGATGGGATATTTTCTGCGCCGTTATTTTGAACAGCCTTAGCTTTGCCGAAGCTCGCCTCCGTTCCAAGAATACAGACGCCTTTGTCAAGAAGACTCTTAGTGCAGTCCTGTAGTAAAGTTTGCGCTTCTTTTGACTCAAGCCGCTGCGGCTGTAGAACTACTTTTTCATCCGAGAAACAAAAACCGGATATTCTGTTATCCTTTGCTGTTTTAATTTGATCAACCGAGACAGGATGCAGGCTGCCGGAAATGATTAGGATTGGTAAATTGCCGGAAGGGTTGACAACAACTTCCTGTGGTTTTTTATCAAAGGGCAGGGTTTCCATAAGCACTTCGGCAAAGCCCGCGCATCCTGCGCTGATCTTAAGCAGGTTGTTTTCCCATAACAGGTTTGCAGTTTTTTTTAAGTCATCGAATGTTTCGCCGTCAAAGACAAGGATTTCACTTGTTTGTGCAGGTTCTGGAATTGCGAATGTTTGGTTTACAAGTATTACGGGGACAGCCGATTGTTTTGCGATTACTGCGGGGATAAAACTTTCGGTGATGGGGTTTAACGGATCATTTGCCATGGAGCTTTTATGGATGAGTTCTCCATTAAGATACTGGAAGCCGTTTTTGGTTGTTCTTTTTAAGCCCGGAAATGCGGGAACAAACGGAAGTCTTGTGTTCCCTGCCGCGTTCATCAGGGCTTCCAGTTCGGCTCCGATATTTCCTCTTAAACAGGAATCTGTTTTTTTGTAGTAGTATGAATAATTATTAAAGGTTTTTGTCATATTTGTTACAGCCGCACGGGCTTCTTGGGGAGAGGCATGCCTTGTGTTTAGGTTTATTACAAGCACATCGGGATTATGATCCCGATTATGATCCCGATTATAATCCCGGGTATAATCCCGGGTATAATCAGATGTTTTAACCAGTTCAGGGGAAATAATAACTTCCACATCAATTCCGGCTTTTGCAAACTGAACGCCGGTATCAAGAGCGCCGGTAAGATCATCCGCAAGTATCAGAAGATTGGTTTTCATTATACTATTATTGCATACAAGAGAATGTCAGTGCTATACTGACAGTTAGTCAATGTTAACAAGTTAAGAAAGAGTCCGCGGATGCGTACCTTCGGTACGACGCGGATTAACGCGGATTATGATATAGATAATTTCTGCGTAATTCGCGTAATCCGCGGATTAGGCGGATTAACGCGGATTGTGATATAGATAATTTCTGCGTAATTCGCGGAATCTGCGTAATCCGCGGACACTCTTGTCATTCGTTATTCACTAATTTTTAAGGGGGAGAAATGGGCGGGATTGTCAGTCGGCTTTGCGGCGAAATAAAATTGCCGCGTATGTTAAAGGTTAAACAGCATTTTGATCCTTCATGTATAAAAAAAGATGATATTCCAAAGGCGGTGTTTGACGAATTATCCAAACCGGAATTGGCCGATGCAATAAAACCGGGTATGAGAATTGCCGTTACTTGCGGAAGCCGAGGGGTTGCAAACATTGCGGTTATTACAAAAGCTATAACAGATTATGTTAAATCAAAAGGCGCGCATCCGTTTGTGGTTCCTGCAATGGGAAGCCACGGAGGAGCTTCGGCGGAAGGGCAGAAAGCGCTTCTTGCAAGTTACGGAGTTACCGAAGAATCCGCGGGCTGTCCCATTCATTCTTCAATGGAAACTGTAAGTTTAGGGAAAACAAAAGATCCTGTATATGAAGTGAGGCTCGATAAACATGCGGCACAAGCTGACGGAATAATTGCGGCAGGCAGGATCAAGCCGCACACGGATTTCCACGGTGAATATGAAAGCGGAATCATGAAAATGCTTGCAATCGGGCTTGGAAAACGCGAGGGCGCGGATATTTGCCATCAGTTTGGCTTTGGGCGCATGGCGGAAATGGTTTTACTTTTTGGAAAAGCGATTATAGAAAACGCACCCGTGATCATGGGTTTTGGAATTATGGAAAACGCCTATTCGCAAACTTATAAACTTGCAGCAATGCCGGCGAGCGAAATTGAAAAAAGAGAGCCGCTGCTTTTAAAAGAAGCGCGAAGCCGTCTTCCCTTTTTGCCTTTTGAAAACTGCGATGTTCTTGTAGTGGATAGATTCGGCAAAGACATTTCCGGGCTTGGCATGGATCCGAATATAACGGGGGCAAGCCCCTGCACTCCTTTTGTAAAAAGCTGTTTTTCAGCTAACAGAACTGTTGTTCTGGATCTAACAAGGGAAACGCACGGGACTGCAATGGGTATCGGCGCGGCTGATGTTATAACTAAGCGGCTTTTTGACAAAATAGATTTTGAAGCATCGTACGTTAATGCAATTACTTCGCGAGGCATTGACTATGTAAGAATTCCGTTGATTGCAGATAACGACAGGGAATCAATCCAGACAGCTTTGCGAACGTGCATCGGGATTGATAAAGACAATCCCCGGATAATCAGGATAACCGACAGTGTTCATACAGAAACTTTTTATATCTCGGAAGTTTTGAAAGATGAAGCCGTAAAGAAGAACCTTGATATTCTTGAAAGGGCGGCCGGCTGGAAGTTCAATGAGGAGGGGAATTTATGGCGGGACGTTTGAGGCCGGTTCTTGGTATCAGTATCGGCGATCCTGCAGGTATCGGCCCTGAGATTACGTTAAAAGCCCTGGACAGGAAAGAGTTATACGAAAAAGCGATTCCCGTTGTCTATGCTGACAGAATTGTTCTAGAAGATGCAATGAAGGTAACGGGAAAACGGTTTAATCTAAATCCTGTTAATGATCCAAAGGATGCTTTCGGGCTTTCGGGTACAATTGACTATATTGAAGCGGGAATTATTTTACAAGGCGGCTGTTATTCCTACGGCGTTACAAGCGCAAAGGCCGGGGATGCCGCTTTTCAATATATTATAAAAGCTATTAACGATGCAAAGGAAAAGAAGATTGACGCTGTTGTAACTTGTCCTATCAATAAAGAAGCTATTAATATGGCGGGGCATAATTTTGCAGGGCACACAGAGATTTTCGCTCATTATACAGATACCAAAGATTTCGGGATGCTTCTAACAGCTGGAAGCGGCGGGAATAGTCTTAATGTTATTCATGTTACTACTCATGTTTCGCTTAGGGGGGCTTGCGATCTTATCAGCAGGAAGCGTGTGTTAAAAACCATTCATCTTGCGGATAAAGCTTTGAAGCTTATGGGGAAGCAAACGCGCCGTATTGCGGTAGCCGGGTTTAATCCGCATTGTTCGGAAAACGGCTTGTTCGGAGATGAAGAAAGGGATGCAATAATCCCCGCTATAAACGAAGCAAAATCCCTCGGGCTTGATGTTACAGGTCCTGTTCCGCCCGATACGGTTTTTACAAAAGCTCTTGGCGGCGGTTTCGATATTGTTGTTGCAATGTACCATGATCAGGGGCATATTCCTCTTAAATTAATCGGGTTCACCGTTGATAAATCGACGGGGGGTTATTCCGGGATTAGGGGTGTCAATGCTACTATCGGGCTTCCCATCATCCGCACTTCGGTGGATCATGGAACCGCGTTTGATATCGCTGGAAAAAATCTGTCAAACGAAGAAAGTCTTCTTGATGCTGTTTGTTTGGCTGTTACTTTTGTAAAAAACCGAGAGTGAAAGGGATTCTGCTTTTTTGTCAGGCGCCTTTTTTCGGATGTTTAATGAAAAAAGTGTCCACGGATTACACGGATTTTCGCGGATTATATTCTCTGCATTAATCAAGAGGAGAACCTTCGACCATCTTCGATGGTCTCGGTTGGGGATTCCGCGAAATCAGCGGACTCTCTTTTATTGCACATAACATGCTTTTCTTTTAATCGAATGTTCTTTATGCCGATAAAACCCTTCTTTCCCCAACAAAGGTAGACAAACTGGCCAGTGACAGACCATATGCGCCATAGCTGGAGCCGCTGCTTGCGCGTTCTATGCGCACGGCCATGTCCTTTTTGGAAGCCAACCTCAAAACCAAAGAGCACATAGAGACTCTGGAAAAGAACTTCGAGTTGGCAAGAATTTATGCCCGCGAAAAAATGGAGCTGCCGCCTATTCCAACCATAGACGACCTTGAAAAATATCCCGAGCTTGTAGCATTGGAGAAACCCAAGAATGATAAAAAGGTTCGTTAAACGCGACGAGGGCTTTGTCTGTCAAAACTGCGGACATCTTGTGCCGCAGCTGCTAAGTTCAAGCCGCGACCACTGTACCCACTGCCTTTGTTCCAAGCATGTGGACATTTGCCCCGGAGACCGCGCCAACCCATGCGGAGGCATGCTGCGCCCCGTCGGCGTAGAAGTTTCCGGCAAAAAAGGTTACATCATAAAATATCACTGCGACACTTGCGGGTTATACCATAACTGTAAATGCGCGCCCGACGATGATTTGGACGAGATTATAAATGTATGCCGGCAGATTCTCTAAGATTGCTTCGTTGTTGTTTGAACGCAGCTCCCGACAATTTTATATTTTGATTTTGTTGCTGTAATCCTGCCCCCGCTTCCACGGTTGTGTCATACCCAAGCGCCTTATAAATGTCCACCATTCCATCAAGCGCGCCCCACGAACCCAATTGCGCGGTTATTAAAGCTCCGCGCTCCGGCGTCCACCCCGACGGCATGGCATCTTTGACTTGTTGTTCCAAAATCTGGGCGGCCTGCGCCAAATTGTTCCTTGGTATCGCCACCGAGCCATGTTCCTCGGCCAGCGCAAACGCGGCCTCCAACTTAGCGGCCTGTTCTTGGTTGGTAAGACCGTCGGCATGCCAGGAATGTTGGTTCCATGACTGCGCATACGCCGCGGCCTGATACGCCCGCACCCACGCCCTAAACACATCCGTCCCGGTATTGCCATCCAATCCGGGGGTATCGTATCCATATGTACCACCAAGTTGCGATATTATGCGTCCCGTGTAACTATCATAGCCCTCAACGGCTTTATCACTTATATGGGAATAGTCGTTTATGTTTTGTAAGTCATCTCGAAAAGCTGCTTGTCTTCCTTTAATAGTATTAGAATTATTAAGCCGGTTCTGCTGTCCCGTGGTCGGAATACCGATAACCTCGTCCCAGACTTCTTGCGCCCATGCTTCCATTTCCGCGGTTATGGCTTGGCTTTGTCCGAATAACAGGGGTGTAAGGCCCTCAAGTGTCGCCGTAAACTCACTTTGGGTCATCATGCCGGGGAATTTGGGTTGTTCTTGCCCGCCCGGATTGCCGCCGGGATTACCACCTGGATTTCCACCGGGATTTAAATCACAGGCAGCCATACCAAACAAGACTACTGCTACAAAAGCAGTAATCCCAAAAAATTTGATCGTGTTCTTCATATAAGAACCTCCTTCCTTTTACATTTTCTTCCTGATTATTGTTTTACCTGATCAATAAATAAAAATGCCAAAAATAAACGACCGTATATTTCTATCATTGCTTCGGAAAATTGAATAACTGTTTAGTTAATTCAAATACCTTTTTTTTCACTAAATTGATATGATTTATAGAAATATTATGTAAAATATTTAATTATTTATTGACAATTATTGGATTATGATATATTTTTTTTATTGTAGAAAACCTGTATTAAAAATATTAATTGCTTAATTTAAATGGTCGTTTATTTTAAGCACCTCAACTTGATAAAATGAGGCGGCGGAATTCTGGAAAAGTCTTGAATCTAACCTTAGCCTTGTAAAAAAGTGCCACCTTTTCAAAATGTTCAACTTTTGTGAAGAACCGGGAGTGAAAGGGATTCTGCTTTTTTGTCAGGCATGGGCTACCAGAAACGGCGACAGGTATTGTACTTCGTCTTCAATGTTTTTTGGTATTTCCCGTATCATAAATGAGCCGGGCGGGATTGTTTTTGATGTTTCAGTATAGGCTGTTCCTGCGTCATCATATACACCAATTACTTTCTCTGCAACGATAACGATATGTTTTCCCTGATACTTTTCACGGAGTTTTTCTTTATTCGAGTTATAATAAAGTAGTTCTTTCTCAAACATACTTGCTCCTTAAAATAAATATACGGTTAGGCTTATTTTTTGTCAATTTATTTGATTTTGTTTTTCTGCCGCATGACACACTGGTCAATGACATACACCTGTTTTACGACTTACGGAAAATACTTTATATAAATTTTAGTTATTATTATTTTCTTTAGTTTCAGTAACAGAAATATCCCAAGGATTTAACAATTCAAGAACAGATATTTTCTTAAAGTCATCAATATTCCGAGTTACCAAAGTATAACCTTCAACTATAGCGGTTGCTGCGATAATTGCGTCTGGCAATTTAATTTTAATCTGTTTACATAATTTTATTGTGCGTTCGACAATGTTGTTACTCAAAGGGTGAATTTTAGACATATTAATAAATTCTTCCAATACAGCTTCATTTTCTGGTGTATCGTTGAATCTAAGTACCTCTATCTGAGAAATTACAGATATATTTGGTCTTTTTGCAACAATTTCAGAAACAACTTCCATACCGGAAGAAGGAATTTTACCCGCAAGGTATCCGATAATCACATTTGAGTCTAGTAAATATCCCTGTCCCATTCACTTCTACCTTCCTGTAAGGCTTTTTGATAATATTCATACTGTTTATCAGAAAGTTTTAATGCTCCTGCAAGATGAGTATATGGCTTTGGATTGTAAGCGGAAGCGGTTTGGGTTGGAGCATTTAACCTTATTAAATCAAGATGTTCCATATCTGCAAGGAGATTTAATGCTCTGTTATTAATAACTTCAACGGTTACTGTCATGTTATGAGTATAGACCGTTTGTAAAACTTAATCAAGGTAATTTATAAGGTAATCAGCAATTCAAAGTATCAAAACCCGTTTGTAAAAAAGTGCCTGTCATTGCGACACGAAGTTCGACTATGTATTATGACAACGCATTTTTGTCGACACTTTTTATTATCCTTCCAATTCTCTCGATCAGTTCGTTTTTAGCGACTGGTTTTTGGATAAAATCAACAGCACCCATTCGTTGGGCATGCTCCATATCTTTCGGATCATCAGATGACGTAAAAAATGCCAACGGAACTGTATGCAAATTGCCTATGGTTTTTACCCGCTCATAAGTAGTCCAACCATCCATATCCGGCATTATTAAATCCAGCAAAATCAAATTGGGAACCAGACCCTCTGAAAAAAGAATTAAGGCATCAAAACCTGACTTGACGCATACAACTTCATAGTGGCTTTCCAACACAGCCTTGGTTATTTCAAGGTGGATCGTATCATCATCAATAATAAGGACTATTTTCTTTCCGCTGTTCGAAGAACTTAACCTTGCTGTTTGACTGGCCGCTATACGCCGGGAAGCCTCCTCCACCATGCTTGTGTATTTGTTTACATCGCTTAAGCCTTCCAATACTTGTTTGCCTCCTTGCCCCTGCTCTTCCATAGCTTTCAGGACATTGTTTTCCTGTTCTGCGACAGTCATGATGCTACTGTTCATCACTTCGAATTTTTGGAGTACATCGTTCGTTGAATTGGTTATTTTATCGATTGAACCCTTAATATTTTTCAATACTGTGCTGATTGTTTTTGACTGGTTGCTGGAGTTTTCGGCAAGTTTGCGTATCTCATCGGCAACCACTGCAAAACCTTTGCCGGCCTCTCCGGCGTGGGCTGCTTCTATTGCGGCGTTCATCGAAAGCAGGTTTGTCTGGCTGGCAATGTTCGACATTACCGAGTTAATCTCAAGAAGTGATTCCGACTGGGTCGAAATAACCTGAATGTCGGTGGCGACTCCGCCAAGACTCGTACGCCCCACCTCTGCAGCTTTCTCCAGCTCCATAACATTTTGTGAGTTTTTAACCAAGGTTCTATTAACCGAACTAATATTAGCAACCATCTCTTCTATCGCAGATGAGGATTTGGAAACGGAATTGGCCTGAGCCTTTACATAATCGTTGAGCTGCTCCGCTAAGACCTGCATCTTTTTGGTAACGCGATTCACTTCTTCTAATTGCTCATGGACTTGTATTTTGGCATCTTTTATTATTTCATGCTCTTCATCAAGCAGGGCAATATTATAGTGGGCACAATGTTCTACCTTGTTGAGATTATTAAAAATAGCCACTGCCATTTTTTTACAAGATCCATAACCGCAGGCAGTACAATCAAATATATCTTTCTCGGTGTGTTTTTTTAGGCTTTTGTAGACTTCGGTTAGCTGTGCTTCGTTAGGTTCTTTTATAGTATAGTTGGCAGAAATGTCTGAGTAACTGCGTTTATACAGATCGGGCTTCCAATATTTTTTTAGCAAATTGTGATATTTTTTGTACAATCTTTTCGTGTGCCGGGGATTTAGCTGTTTTTCAAGCTCCTGTGAACGTTTGCGCACCGGGGTTTCAAGTTCGTCAAACGGCTTGCTATGGTTCCCTGTGCCGGGACCGCCAAGGCAGCCTATCTCGCAGTTAAGGCAGTCAATAATCAAGGGGAATTCAACTCCCGGCTTGTTTAGAAGTTTGGAAATAGTTTCTAAATAATTATAAATAGTATGAGTACCTTCGATTTTACGAGTAACTTTCCCGATGCCGGGTTTGAAACGTTCAAGCGTATTCAAAAGGCCGCCGGGGGCAGGGAATGTTACAGCACGCTCTGCAGCAGGACCGATGTAATCCACGGCAGGATATTTTGACAGATCCAGATTATTTTTTTCAAGCTGATTTTTAAGACTGAGCATGGTGACATTGTAACTGCCCATGGTGTCATCAAATTCTCTCTTTTTTGCAAGGCATGGAGAAATAACCACTATCTTGTGATTGCGGTATTGCGGATAAAACTCTTTGATCATTTTTATGCTGTGTAAAATTGGGCTGTCTGCCGGCGCAAGATACGGGATCAGTTCAGGGTGGTATATTTCGATAAAACTGACAATCGCAGGGCAAGGCTGTGCGATTACTATTTTTGGTTTTTCAGTATTGATATAATCAAGGTAAGAAATAACTGTAAGTTCAGCCCCGAAACTCACATCAAAAAAGGCTTCGACCCCGAGGGATTTAAGGTAGCCGTTTAACCTGAGGTATTTTTCCGGAAAAACCGAAGCCACAGCCGGAGCAACAACGGCGATCGTCTTTTCTCCGCGTTTAAGAGCATCTGAAAAGTTTTCCATGTCGTCTACCGGATGCCGCGCATTGTGTGTACAGACGGCGATACAATGACCGCAGCCTATGCACAAATTGTGGTTAATATCAAGAATATCCTTCGAGCCGTCTATGCAGAATTTTACCGAACAGGCGCTAATACAGGCATGGCAGTTTATGCACTTTTCCCTGTCTATTTCAATAACCGGTGCTAGTTTTTTCATATAACATCCTTATCCCTTTTCCCTTTTCCAATAAGCCATTCAGTCCCAATTTCACATAACTCCAATTAATGGATTGCTTAAAATAAACCTACGTTTATTTTGAGCACTTAGGAGGATCGAGATTTTATAAAGAAACATGAAAAAATGCAATGAAAACTTGACGATTTAATGAATTTATGCTAATATCAATAATCAATGTTTAGATCAAAATAAACGTACATTTATAATAATCATTTTTTTTAATACTCTCTGTTATCCAGTTTTAGCCTTGTCTAGGATCACAGATAAGCCTTGTCTAGGATCATAGATAAGCCTTGTCTAGGATCACAGATAAGCCTTGTCTAGGATCACAGATAAGCCTTGTCTAGATTCACAGATAAGCCTTGTCCAGGATCACAGATAAGCCTTGTCTAGATTCACAGATAAGCCTTGTCTAGATTCACAGATAAAGCTTGAGCAGATTGCCCAACAAGCAGCCCCCAATGTCACTTTTCTTTTTTCTTTTTTCTTTTTTCATTTGTAGAGCCCCTTCCCTTTCTATATACCCCGCTATATCCCGCTTGAAAAATAACAGAAACGGGTTTATAATATAAATATATGATAGATCGGGTATTGATAGACACATTAAACATAAGAGCCAAAGATTTTGCCATTAAATGGAAAGATCAGATCCATAAAGCCCCCCATTTGAAACATTATCAGGAAAAAGACGATGAAACGCTGATTGAGTCAAGCAGGCATTGTTTTCCCCTGCTTTCCCGTTCGTTAGACCGAGGATTTGATCGGTCGCTTATCGGCGGTTATTTTGTCAAGCTCGGGAAGGACAGAATGAAAGAAGGGTTTCCTATTTCCGAGGTTATTTACGGAATTAACATAATGCAGAAGGTCGTCATTGAATACATAATGACCGAATTTGCGCCTGAAAATCCGATGAGGATGTATCAATCCATGGGCGCGCTGACAAAAATAGCGGAATTCTTTCTATTGGGCAGTTTCTACCTTAGCAAAGGTTTCCTTGAAGAAATATATACAACTATGAGAATGGATGAGGATGTTTCCGAAGAAATGTTAAAAAAATACTTAAGAGACGATTATTTCTTCAAAAAAGATTAATTTTCTTTCGGAGCTTTGGTTTTTATGGAAGCGCTTGAGATAAAAACAGTATTCACAATTTCTTTGTTCGGCGCTGAAATTCCCATTACAGAAACTGTTATTGTCTCGTGGGTTGTAATGGCTGTTCTTATCGCGGGCTCTCTGCTCGTTACGCGCAAACTCAAGACAATTCCAACAGGACCTCAGGCGATTCTGGAAGCGGGGATGGAGTTCCTCAACAATTTTTCAAAAAACCAGTTCGGCGCTTTTTCCAAATACCTTGGGGCGTACATAGGCACGTTGTTTTTATTTCTTGCGGTGGCTAACGTTATCGGTTTTGTTACGCCGCCGGAAATTAAAGCTTTTGGATATACATTTACTCCGCCGTTTCATGTCCGCCCCCCTACAAGAGATATTAATGTTACGGCGGCGCTTGCGGTAATTTCTGTTTCGCTTGTTTTGTTCTGCGGTATTGCGGCGCGTGGGTTCAAGGGTTGGTGCAAACATCTTTTGCACCCGGTTCCCATTATGCTGCCCTTTAATATTTTAGAATACTTTACACGGGTTTTGTCTCTTTCGCTCCGTCTTTTTGGATGCGTACTCGGCGGAGTTGTAATGATGGGGCTTGTGGAAAAACTATTTCCCGTAGGGCTTCCAATGGTAGTCTCGCTTTATTTTGATTTTTTTGACGGGTTGTTTCAGGCGGGGCTTTTTGTATTTTTAACAAGCATTTATTTATCAGATGCTGTAAGGGTTCACGAATAAGTTTATTCAGATTGAATAACTTTCGATATTAAGGAGGATAGTATGGCTTTAACAACTGCAATTGGCGCGGCTCTCGCGGTATTTACCGGTGTGGGTGCCGGGATCGGTATTTCCCTTGCGACAAAGGGATTGATGGATGCAATAGCCCGCCAGCCTGAGGCTGCAAATAAAATGACGCCGATGTTTATTGTCGGTATAGCTCTTGCCGAAGCAACTGCAATTTATGGATTTGTTATCGCAATTATAATTCTTACAAGCTGAGGTAATTCCCGTCATGCTTGATTTTTCAGTTACCTTTATAATCACCATTATCAATCTCGTCATTTTGTTTTTTATACTGAGGGCGTTGTTATTCAAACCGGTAACGAAATTTATGGCGGAGCGTGCAAAGCGTGTTCAGGATTCAATTGATCAGGCGGAAATTGACAAAGCCAAAGCGGCGCAGCTTCTTATTGAATATGAAGAAAAGCTGAAAAAAACCGAAGACGATGTGCGGGAGATTCTAAAGACCGCACACGAAGATGCGCAGAGGCAGGCGCAGTTGATTATCGCAGAAGGAAAACTGGAAGCGGAAAAACATTCGAGCGTCGTACGTGGGCAGTTGGAAGCGGAATATCAGGCTGCCATGACGAAGTTCAGGATCGAGGCGGCGGCTCTGGTAATGGCGGCTTGTGCAAAAATGGCGGCACGGGAATTTTCCGGCGATGACAACAAGCGTTATGCCAACATGCTGCTTGAAGAAATTGGACAATTAAAAAGGTGAACCGGAATGTTTGACGCGGCGCGGTGGGCAAGGGCATTTTTAGCAGTTTCAGGCGGGGATGCAGGCGATACATTAATCTGCCTGAAAGCTCTGGCGGCGCCAATAAAATCCGTGCGCGGCGTTTTCTTTGGAAGCAATGGTTCTGCAAGAATCGAAAAGGTACTAAGGGAAATTACCGACACCGGCGGCAATACCGGCGGTGAAGCAGAAAACTCTCCTGCTGTTGAATATGCCATAAGATTCATCTGCCTGTTAGTCGAAAAACACAGCTTTAGATATATTGATTTAATTGTATCAAGAATAGAATCAATATTAAATGAAAGACAGGGAATACTTGATGTTACCATAGAGGCGGCGTCTTCGGCATCTGCCGCGACAGATGCCGTACTTGAAGAAAATCTAAGGCAGATGATCAAAGAAAGAACAGGCGCGGCGGAAGTAAAAATAAACACCCGAATTAAACCACAGTTGCTTGGCGGTTATCTTCTTCGTACAGAAGGATTTTACATTGATGCAAGCCTAAAGGGGCAATTGGAAAAAATGACGGCGGCTTTAATTTCGGACGGAGGCAGTAATGGTTAAATATGATACCCTTTCTAAAATTCTACAGGAGCGGATTGAACATTGGCAGAACAAAGCTTCGTCAGGAAGTTCCGGCTATGTTGTACAAACAGGTGATTCTGTCGCTTCGGTTTACGGTTTGAATAACGCAATTTACGGAGAGCTGGTTGAATTTGTTTCCGGCGCTGTGGGAATTGTCCATAACCTTGAAGAAGAACATGTCGGCTGCGTAATACTTACAGGCGAGTCTCTTGTAAGAGACGGCGAAGAGGTAAGGGGAACAGGCAAGGTCGTGTCCGTTCCTTCGGGTAACGCTCTGTTTGGAAGAGTGGTAAATCCGCTTGGCGAAAGCATAGACGGCAAAGGGCCGATAACCGCAGAATGTTATATGCCGCTGGAAGCGCCTGCCGCGGCGGTAATTGAAAGAGGCAGCGTAGATACTCCGCTTCAAACAGGATGTATTTCCATAGACGCGATGATTCCAATCGGGCGCGGCCAGAGGGAACTTATTATCGGCGACAGGCAGACGGGAAAAACAACCATCGCCATAGATACGATTATCAATCAAAAAGGAAAAAATGTTATTTGCGTGTACTGCGCTATCGGGCAGAAGTCGTCTTCGGTAGCCGCAATTATAGAAAATCTAAAAAAACATGATGCAATGGATTATACATTTGTCGTACTTGCATCGGCTTCAGACTCGGCTGCTTTTCAATACATTGCGCCTTATGCGGCGGTTGCGATGGCGGAACATTTTATGTATCAGGGAAAAGACGTGCTTGTTATATATGACGATCTTTCCAAACATGCTGTTGCATATCGTACAATCAGTTTGCTGCTTCGCCATCCGCCGGGGCGCGAGGCTTTTCCCGGCGATGTGTTTTATCTGCACTCGCGTTTACTGGAACGTGCGGCAAAACTTTCGGACGTAAAGGGAGGCGGCTCTATCACGGCTCTGCCTATCGTGGAAACACAGGCAGGGGATATATCGTCATATATTCCCACAAATGTAATTTCGATTACGGACGGGCAAATCTTCCTTGATTCGGAATTGTTTAATTCGGGTTTTCGCCCGGCTGTTGATGTTGGGCTTTCCGTAAGCCGTGTAGGCGGCGCCGCTCAGTCAAAGGCGATGCGTAAGATTTCCGGAAGAATGAGGCTCGACCTTGCCCAGTACCGCGAAATGGCGGCATTCGCCCAGTTCGGCAGCGATTTGGACAAGGCGACTCAGGATAAACTTGCGCAGGGCATAAGGGTGATGGAAGTGTTAAAGCAGCCGCAGTATTCGCCGTATTCTTTGGAAGAAGAAGTGGCTATTCTTTTCCTTGCGGTGAACGGCTATCTCCTTGAAATCAAAGTAGAAGAAATTCTTTCATTTATAAAAGATTTTCTTGTATTCTTAAAAAGCCAAAAGAGCGATTTAATGAGAAGCATTGCGGAAACAGGAGTTGTTTCCGTAGAACATGAAGGCGAATTACACAAAGCAATAGATACTTTCAAGGGACTGAAAAAGTAAAAATATGGCAAACTTACGGGATGTGCGCCTTAGAATGAGGGCGATCAGACAGACATTGCAGGTAACAAAAGCAATGAACCTAATCTCTACCGCAAAGCTGCGAAAGGGACGAAGGCTGCTCGAAGATACCAAACCCTATTTTGACAGGATTCAAAAATCGATGTTTGATATTATCTCGGATGCAGGGGTTATACAAAGCAAGTTTTTCAGGAAAAGAAATCCGGCTAAGCCGTACCGCACGGCGATAATTGCAATAACAAGCGATAAAGGGCTTGCCGGCGGATATAATGCAAATATTTTTAAGCATGTAAATGAACTTTGTCTGCGTGTGGAAAATCCTGTAATGATACTCATCGGCAATGTCGGGTGCCGTTACTTTTCCCATTCATCTCATACAATTCTTGCTAATTTTTCTTTTCACTCGCAGATACCAACAGTGGATCACAGTACGGAAATTAACGATTACATGATTTTGCAGTATCTTAAAGGCAGCTTTGATGAAGTTCACATTGTGTATACTCACATGTACAGCTCGGTAAAAATGAAGCCGACAGAACGCCAGATTATTCCTGTTGATAAACAAAGATTGCAGCAGGACATTATGGAACTTGGAAATTTAAAAAGAATAGATTTAGGATTTGAATTCATGCCGTCGGTTGGAGAAGTTTTTGACGCGCTGGTTCCGCAATACATGAAGGGAGTAATCTACTGCTGTATGGCGGAAGCTTATGCAAGCGAACAAAGCGCGCGAATGTCTGCAATGGATGAAGCTACAAAAAGCGCGGAAGATATGCTTACAGCATTGAGGATCAGCTACAACCGTGCGCGGCAGGCAGGCATAACACAGGAGCTTTCGGAAATAGTAAGCGGCTGTGCAGCTTTGTCATGCAAATAAAGGAGGCCGTATGGCGAATAAAGGATATATTACCCAAATAACAGGTCCTGTTGTGGATGTTTGTTTTGAACATGACCAAATGCCTTATATCTTAAATGCGCTGAATGTAAATGTGGATAATAAAACTGTTATACTGGAAGTTCTCCAGCATACAGGCGATAACCGCGTCCGCTGTGTTGCGATGTCTGCAACTGAAGGGTTGTCCCGGGGGCTTGAAGTTGAAGATACAGGCCACCCGATAAGAGTGCCCGTTGGCAAGGAAGTTCTGGGGCGGATGTTTAGCGTAACGGGCGAAACAATCGATAACAAAGGGCCGTTTAACGCAGAGCAGTATGATTCAATTCACCGTAAAGCTCCCGGATTTGTGGAACAACGCCCTGCGACACAGGTACTTGAAACAGGAATAAAAGTAATTGATTTAATTGCGCCTTATGCCAAAGGCGGCAAGATCGGCTTGTTCGGCGGCGCGGGTGTTGGGAAAACAGTCGTCATCATGGAATTGATCCGCAACATAGCAACCGAACATTCAGGTTACTCGGTGTTTTCCGGCGTTGGCGAAAGATCGCGCGAAGGAGCCGACCTCTGGAAAGAAATGATCGAAAGCGGCGTTATCGACAAAACCGCGCTTGTTTTCGGCCAGATGAACGAACCTCCCGGCGCGCGTATGAGGGTTGCGCTTTCAGGGCTTACGATGGCGGAACATTTCCGCGATGAGGGCGGGCATGACGTACTCCTTTTTATTGATAACATTTTCCGGTTTATTCAAGCCGGCGCGGAAGTTTCCGCTTTGCTTGGACGCATACCCAGCGCGGTCGGTTACCAGCCGACTCTTGCAAACGAAATGGGCAGCCTTCAGGAACGGATTGCAAGCACGTCAAAAGGTTCGATCACAAGCATTCAGGCTGTCTATGTTCCTGCCGACGATCTTACCGATCCGGCCCCTGCAACTACATTCGCACATCTTGATGCGACAACAACTCTCTCCCGGAAAATCGTAGAGCTTGGAATTTATCCTTCGGTTGATCCACTGGATTCAAGTTCGCGTATTCTTGACGCGGCAATTGTCGGCGAGGAGCATTACCGTGTTGCCTGCCGCACACAGGAAATCCTGCAGCGTTATAAAGAGTTACAGGACATCATTGCCATTTTGGGCATGGACGAACTTTCTTCCGAAGACAAACTCATTGTGGCAAGGGCGCGCAAGATACAGCGGTTTTTAAGCCAGCCTTTCTTTGTCGCAGAAAAGTTCACCGGTATCGCAGGGCGTTATGTGCCATTAAAGGAAACAGTCAGGGGCTTTAAGATGATTCTTGACGGCGAGTGCGATTCATATCCCGAACAGGTTTTTTATATGGCTGGCGGAATAGACGATGTTCTTGAAAGGATAAATTGATGGCGGCTCTTTTTAATTTTGAAGTGCATACCCCTTACCGGCGTTTTTATGACGGCAAAGCGCAGGTTATCACATTAAGTCTTTCTGACGGAGAAATTGGAGTATATGCGCGCCATTCCCCTTTTATCGCCGTTACTGCAACCGGCATACTCCGCATCAAGGATCCTGCGGGAAAATGGCTTTCGGCATTTGTCTCGGGCGGCATTCTTGAAGTGAAGGAATACAAAAATGTCCTGCTTGTTAATGCCGCCGAATGGCCGGAAGAAATTAACCGTGAACGCGCACTTGCCGACAAAAAGCGCGCAGAAGAAAATCTAAGCAAACAAATTTCTGAATATGAAATTGAAAGAGAAAAAGACGATATAAACCGGGCTAACTTCCGCTTAAAGGTTTTAGAGTTGCAGAAACCCCCACGCAGAATAGTGTAATGTACAACATGGAGGCACTGTTTGCCGCACATTTTTGATAATATAAGCCCTCTATCAGATTTTGGTATATGATTAACTTAAAGGAGTACCCGGAAAATGACCAATTTTTTTGAAACCCTGGAAACAGTCTTAAAAAAAGACAAGCGTTTTACATCATTAGACACAGGAACACTCTTACGTAATAAAATCTATGAATCGGCCATTAATATGGATAAAGACCTTATAAAACTGCTCCTTTCCAACAATGAAACTAAAGAACGCTTCTTTATCGATGTGGACGGCGTACTTGTATTTGATAAAATCGCTTTCAGTTGGGTTGTTAACAATCATCAATTTCTGCCGGATAGTTATACACGCTTTAAAAACCGTATTGGATTGTCAGACAGTAATGGCGAAATCATATCCGCTTCAAATGATGTAGTCCTTTCATTCCCCTACAAAGATTGTATTCTCGAAGGCGGACAAACCAAAGAAGATCAAAAACGAAACGAAGTTTTTTACAATGCCACCCTTGCTCCCGATGAAGTAGATCGTTTACTTTATCCAAAAGTTTTAACCGGAGCAAAACGATATACCGCTAATGGAGTTGAAGAAGGGATTACTTTCAAAGATGATGATAATTTGATAATTAAGGGGAATAATTTACTAGCAATTTCATCTTTATTGAAACGATTTGAAGGGAAAATAAAGTGTATTTATATTGATCCGCCGTATAATACCGGAGGTGACAGTTTCGGTTACAACGATAGGTTTAATCATTCTAGTTGGTTAGTTTTTATAAAGAACCGTCTTGATATTGCAAAAAAATTATTAAAAAGTGATGGCGTTATTTTTATTCATTGTGATAATAATGAACAGGCATATCTAAAAGTGCTTTGTGATGAAATATTTAATCGTGAAAATTTTATTGAAACAATAACAGTTGTAAACAATCCTCGTGGTCGTGATTACAGTGGGATTGCAAATATGCACGAATTTATATTGGTTTATGGTAAAACACTTGACTATACTCTATATAACTTATGTGATGAGGAAAAACAGTTTCCTTACCAAGACGAAATTAGCGGGTTTGAGACACGTGAACTACGAAATAGAAACACAGCATTTCATCAGGGCAACCGCCCAAACTTTTGTTATCCATTCTATGTAAATCCAAATAATGTAGATAATAACGGTTTTTTAGAAATTTCTCTTAATCAGAAAAAAGGTTATATAGAATTATTTCCTGCCAAATCACAAGGCATTCAAACAGTTTGGAGATGATGGGGTAAGGATAAATCGATGGAAAACCTAAATATAAATATTGTTGGTAAATCTATGCAAAACGGCTCATTTATGATTATGGAAAAATATCGTAAAAAAGATAGAATGGCTCGTTCTGTTTGGTTTGATAAGAAAGTTAATTCCGAAAGAGGAACTTTGCATTTAAAAGAATTATTTGGAGAAAAGGTTTTTAGCCATCCAAAACCTGAAGATACCATAGCTCGTGTTTTAGAGATTGCTTCACAAGAAGGTGATACAGTACTTGATTTTCACCTTGGATCAGGTACTACCGCTACAGTAGCACATAAGATGGGAAGAAGGTATATAGGAATAGAACAACTGGATTATATTGAAACGGTAACATTGGAGCGTTTAAAAAAGGTTATTGAAGGCGAACAAGGTGGAATATCAACAGAAGTAAACTGGCAAGGCGGCGGTTCTTTCGTTTACTGCGAACTGGCAAAATGCAATCAAAACTATATTGATGAAATAGCCGCTACCAAAACTGATAAAGAAGCCATTACCCTGCTTGAGCAGATATTAAAAACAGGCTTTATAAGCCATAAGGTTTTTCCGTCAACTATTTCCGAAGCGGTAGATGGTTTTACCGATTTATCACTTACAGATAAAAAACGATTTTTAATCGAATTACTTGATAAAAACATGCTGTATGTAAATCTATGCGACATTAACGACAAAGACTATTCCATAAGCAAGGAAGACAAGGCGTTTACCAATAGTTTTTACAATATCGAAGGCAAGAAATAATGAAAAACAAAATTCAATTATTTGAAGACAGGAAAGTCCGCACTCTATGGGATGAAGAAGCCGAAAAATGGTGGTTTTCCGTTGTAGATATTATTGGGATTTTAACTGACCAGCCGGATTATGAAAAGGTTAGAAGTTATTGGAAATGGCTAAAAAACAAGCTAAAAAATGAAGGCAGTCAAGTGGTTAGTAATACTATCCAGTTGAAAATGCTTGCTCCTGACGGAAAAATGCGGCTTACCGATACCGCCGATACAGAGCAAATTTTACGTCTTATCCAGTCTATACCAAGTAAAAAAGCAGAGCCGTTTAAGTTATGGCTTGCTAGAACAGGAAGAGAAAGATTAGACGAAACCATAGACCCTGAACAATCTATTGACCGTGCAATATTGAATTACCGCCGTTTGGGGTACAGCGAAAACTGGATAAATCAGCGTATTAAATCCATAGAAATTCGCAAAGCGTTAACCGATGAATGGGATAAAGCCGGAGTTAAGCAAGGTGAAGAATACGCTTTTTTAACCGACTTAATGACTAAGACATGGAGCGGAATGACTACAAAACAATACAAGCGACATAAAAACCTAAAAAAAGAAAACTTACGTGATAATATGACTAATTTGGAGTTAATAATAAACATGCTTTCAGAAGCGTCAGCAACTGAACTGTCCGTAAAAAGTGTACCAAAAGACTTGCAGGAAAGTGCAGTTGTTGCTCAAAAGGGCGCTAACGTTGCAAAAAATGCACGTCTAGAAATTGAACAGCAGGGCGGAAATGTAATTAGCAAGCAAAACGCAAAACAGATTGGACAAAGGAGCAGCTCCAAAGAAATTACTACAACGAGCAAAAAGAAAGGTAAAAAATAATGCTAAAACCTAGTGTTAATTAATATACCTGCTTGGGCAGTTTTGTCCAAGCGCTTAGACAAAACCGGATTACTGCCCGTCTGGTGCAGGCACAGCGTTGTCAATGCAGGATTTAGAGAAAATTGCCTCTCTTGCGGGGTTTTCGATTATAATGTATACTCATAACAAGGAGCAAAGCCATGTTAGTTATAACAGGTATATTTGAAGATGGGCGCTTTATCCCTGACGAACCTGTTTCAATTCCGGAGGGAAAAAAGGTTACAGTTACTATAGAGGATGAAAAACCCAAGATAACAAAGCGGCAAGTACTAACAATGGCGCAAATTGATGAATGGTCTAAATCACCTGAAATACAATCTCTTGCAGGAGTTCTTAAGAATTCAAATTTATCACCAGATATTACTTTAAGCGATATTAAAAATGAACGGCTTAAGGAAAAATACGGGGCATGAAAATTCTTATTGATGGAAATATCGCTCTTGATATACTTCTTGAAAGACAGCCTTTTTTTGTTTCGGGAATTCAAATATTAGGACTCTCTAAAAGTGGCATTGAACTATATATATCTGCCTCCACTATTACTGATTTGTATTACATAATAAGAAGAGAATTAAAGAGTAAAGAAAAGGCTATACATTTGATAAAAAATCTGATTATTAGTGTAGACATCGCTACGGTTTCCGGAAACGAAATTCGCAAAGCAATAGACCTTGATTGGGGTGATTTTGAAGACGCAGTGCAATTCGCCACTGGTGAAAGTCTTGCTGTAGATTATTTAGTAACCCGTAATAAATCTGATTTTACCTCTGCCACAATGCCAGTGGTTTCACCTGATGATTTACTGCGTATCATGACAACCCCGCAATAAGGAATAACACAAGCAAGCATGAATACAGCAACCCACATAATTACCCTTTGCGTATATGTCTGCTTGGACACTTTTGTCCAAGCGCTTAGACAAAACCGGATTACTGTCCGGCTGGTGCCATAAGCAAGGAAGACAAGGCGTTTACCAACAGTTTATACTATATTGAGGTTAAATGACCATGAAAAACAAGATTCAATTGTTTGAAGACAGGAAAGTCCGCACTCTATGGGATGAAGAAGCCGAAAAATGGTGGTTTTCTGTTGTAGATATTATTGGGATTTTAACTGACCAACCGGATTACAAAAAGGTTAGAAGTTATTGGAAATGGCTAAAAAGGAAGCTCAAGGAAGAAGGCAGTGAGTTGGTTAGTAATACTAACCAACTGAAAATGGAATCTACTGATGGCAAAAAATACTTGACAGATGTAGCTGATACTGAGCAAGTTTTACGTCTTATTCAGTCTATCCCAAGTAAAAAAGCAGAGCCGTTTAAGTTATGGCTTGCCCGAACAGGAAGGGAAAGATTAGATGAAACAATAGACCCCGAACAATCTATTGAAAGAGCAATATTGAATTATCGCCGTTTGGGGTACAGCGAAAACTGGATAAATCAGCGTATTAAATCCATAGAAATTCGCAAAGCGCTAACCGATGAATGGGATAAAGCCGGAGTAAAACAAGGTGAAGAATACGCTTTTTTAACCGACTTAATGACCAAGACATGGAGCGGAATGACAACCAGGCAGTATAAACGGCATAAAAACCTAGTGTTAATTAATATACCTGCTTAGACAGTTTTGTCCAAGCGCTTAGACAAAACCGGATTACTGCCCTCCTGGTGCAGGAACAGCGTTGCCAATGCAGGATTTAGAGAAAATTGCCTCTCTTGCGGGATTTTCGATTATAATGTATATTCATAACAAGGAGCAAAGCCATGTTAGTTATAACAGGTATCTTTGAAGATGGGCGCTTTATCCCCGATGAACCTGTTTCAATTCCTCAAAAAAAGAAGGTGGTAGTTACCATCGAAGAACATACAGGCTCAACGAGTGATCTCACGACAGCAGAAAGACTTTCTAATTTCAGAAAAAAATTCAATCGAGAAACCTTCATTGAACAATTAAAAAAACAGGCAAAAGAAGAACATTCATTTGACTTTGATGTTCAAAAAATAATTAATGGCAATGAAACCGAAGAAGATATGCAAATCCGCTATCGCCTTGAAAAACAAGCATGGGGCAATACAGTAAAAGCAAAGGTCTAGGAAACATAATGCCTGACAAAAAAATTATGCTTGATACTAACGCTGTACTCCGCTTTATAACCGGTGATAATCCAGAAAAAAGCCAAAAAGTATCAAAGTTAATTAAAGACAATAACTGCATTGTTCCCATAGAGGTTATTGCAGAAGTAGTCTTTAATCTGGAAAAAGTTTACTTGCAACCGCGACAGCTTATAGCAGAAGAAATAAAAGAATTTGCAAATATAAAAGAAAACCTTGTTTATGAAAAAAATATCGTATGTTTTGGCTGTAGTATTTTTTCTTCAACAAAATTCGATTTTATTGATAGCCTTCTTGTTGCCTATGCTAATGTAAAAAATATTCCAGTATTTACCTTTGATACAGACTTAAATAAAAAACTTGAACATAATGCAGCTAATCAATAATTGAAGGAATGGACTTCCCCCGATAAGGTGGACAGTTAGTTAAGCCCGTGATAAACCTTAAGGAGAGGGAATCATGGGAAGGCGAAGAAAAGAGTACACAAAAGAGTACAAAGAAGCAGCGGTAAAACTCTACAACGACAGTGACAAAACACTCAAAGAAGTTGCAGACGAATTAGGTATGCATCCTGAAAACATTAGACGCTGGCTTAAGGAAAGCAAAGAAGGAGAAGCTCAAGGCTTCAAGGTGTTTCCAGGGCATGGGAATCCACGAGATGAGGAATTACATCGCTTACGGAAAGAAGTGGCGGATCTTCGGGAGACAAATGAAATATTAAAAAAAGCGATGGTCATCTTTGCGGAAAAAAAGCCCCAATAAAGGCGTATTTGTTTATGAAAGGGTATAAGAACAAGTACAGCGTATCAAAGATGGCCAGGTTGTTAGGGGTAAGCCGTAGCGGTTATTACGTATGGGAAAAGGGTAAACCTGAAAAGCGTAAGGAAAAAGAAATTGAGCTTACAGAATTAATAAAACATATATTCACTGAGCATCGTGGTAGGTATGGAAGCCCAAGGGTATGGGCTGAACTTAAAAGTCGTGGTTGGCGAATAGGCAGAAAACGTGTAGAAAGGTTAATGCGTGAGCAGCAATTGAGAGCACGCAAACGTCGAAAGTGGGTAAAAACGACCGATTCGCGCCATAATTATTGTGTATCGGAGAATATTCTTAACCGTAACTTCCTCGCATCCTTTCCCGGAGAGAAATGGGTATCAGATATAACTTATTTGCGGACAGAAAGAGGGTGGTTATATTTGACTGTGGTTCTTGACTTATGGGACAGGAAGGTTATTGGTTGGTCAATGTCAAGAGAAATGTTGGCTGAACAAGTAAGTCAAGCTTTAGTTATGGCTGTTAAAAACCGTACTCCCCGAAAAGGGCTGATATTTCATTCTGACCGCGGGGTACAATACTGTAGTGAAGAATTCCGAAGTACACTTAAGCGATTGTGCCCTTTTGTGCGCCAGAGTATGAGTAAAAAGGGAAACTGCTGGGACAATGCCTGTGCGGAAAGTTTTTTTAAAACACTAAAAACAGAATTGGGTATTCTTAGAGGGAAATATAATTATAATCAGGTGCGAACAGCTGTATTTGAATATATCGAGATTTATTATAACAGATGTCGTAGACATTCTGCTTTAGGATATGCTACACCATTAGCATTAACAACTAATATTGCGGCTTAACTGCTTGTCTAAAAATTCGGGGGAAGTCCAACAAGTAAAAAAAACCCTCCGTATTCTTTGCGTCTCTGCGTTAAATAAATCCAGTAAATTGCTGTTCTACAAATATCCACAAGCTCCAGCATAAATATCCAAAAGATCTCCTATACGGTCATAGATAATTGATAAGGGATCATTTTTAAGATTGCCAGCCATATAACGGCGGTATTGTAATGGAAAAAATTGACTTAAAAGAGCAGGCGGAACTTCCATTACATTGTTCAATAGCCTTTGTATTGCTTCCTGTACATTTTTTTCTGGAAGATAATAACGTAGGCGATCTGAAAAACTATAAAGCTTTTTATATTCTATTTCTTCTGTAGTGCCGAAATAATATTTTCCCCAGTGTTTTTTTGAATTATTCATTTCTTCTAGTAAAGTTTTTTTCAGGTTTGAACGCAAAGCAGAGTTATTTGAGACAATTATTTCTTCTATAGCTTCAAGTAAAAAAAGTGTTTCTCTAAGTACAAATGTAAGGGCTGGCCCTACTTTGAGTATGGCTATTCCGTCTTTAACCATTTGTGCAAGGTTATGCGCACATTGGTAATCAGTTGAGTGTCCTTCAAAAACAATATTATCTACTTTTTTTAATGCACTGGTCAAATCTGCTGCCTTATCTGCATTATAAAAGAAAACAAAATCATCTCCAAATTCCACACCAGGCTGAACAACAAAAGCAGTAACATCATTAAAATTAAGTCCTGCTTTTTGGAACTCGCTTTTGAAAATTTTAATTTGTTCAAGAAAGTCATTTGCACTTGTGGGATTTATGCTTTTGTCCTGTTCCTGGCTTCCTCCGGGAATTGGTACTTCGCTGCCTATAACTAGAACTGGACGCATACCTGGTTTTGGCATGCTCTCAAAGGTATTAAGAACTGCTTTTGCAAGAACAGCAGCTCGCCTGGCGCATATCTTAAGGTCAAGAGGCCCAGAAGGATCATCTAAAAGCCTCATGCTGGTATCAAGGTGAATCTTGGTAAATCCTGCAAGGGTATAGGCTTTTACCATTTCAACTGCTTTTAACATGGCAGATTCTTCGTTTTCATATTGCCATAAAAGCGGACCTAGATGATCCCCGCCCACAATAAGCTTATTAGCTGTTAAACCCTCTTCCTGTGCAATTTTTTGAACCTGGCTAAAAAACTCATGAGGCTTTATGCCTGTATAACCGCCAAATTGATTTACCTGATTTGCAGTACTTTCGATAATAATGGGGTAATGATATTTAACAGAATGCTTTATTGCAGCACGCATAACCATTTCATTTGCACTGCAAACTGAATAAAGACCTGTTCCCTGGCCTTTTCGGTTTTTCTTAACCATGGTTTTAATAGGATGTTCATTCATGCATATTATCCATTAAGAAAGCGAAAAAAATTTTTACAAAAATATTTTTTTCTTTGTTCATCACTTGCACCTGCAAAAACCAAAGCTTCATTATCCATGGCCAGTATTTGTTTGGCAAAATCAGAGCTGTAAATATTGCTGCAGTCAGTTCCAAAAATTATGTTATTTTCAATATCATAACCAATATTGTATATCTTGAAAAAAATATCATTGCGATAAATTTTTGGCGAGCCTGGCGTTGTATCTATAAACATCTGGGCACTGGAAGTTCCGCGCTCTTTGCGGTTTTGCCAGTAGCCGTAAACAGCAAGGCACTCGTCATACCAGGGCCAGGAAACATGTGCCATTGCAAAACGCAAGTTTGGTATATCAAAAAGAGCTTCGAAAAAAGCCGGCCTGTTATACTGTGACCATGGACCGTTTCCGTAAAGTATGCCGGAATGGAACAATATGGGTTTATTTGTCTTGGCAATATGTTCCCGTATTTGCATTGGTCTTGAATCTCCCGGATAGTGACGGTTACATATAACCTTGAATCCCCTTATACCTGCAGCCACAGCTTTATTTACCTGATCCATGGCATCTTCTTCCAGCGGGTCTATCCAGTAAAAAGGTATTATACGATCAGAAAAGCATGCCCATTCCATAACCTGAGACAGGGCTTTTTCCGGGCTTACATTACTGGCTCCTACAGGTCCGTCAATATTGCCTTCTTTGTAAAAAGAAGCAGGACTTATAGACAAAAGAACCATTTGATTTATTCCAGCTATATCAAGCTGTTTAATTAATTCTTCTTTTGAACTGGCTTTTAAATTTGTATGAACATGGCAATCAATTATCATTGCTTATTCTCCATTTTTTATTCATATAACGATAGTTTTAATTTAATCCCAAAAATTTTATTTAACCCCAAATATGAAGAAGCAATTACTGTTATATTAGTTATTAGTTGACAAGCAAATTATAAAGGTTATAATTACAGTTAATTAATTTAAACACTTCTAAACAACTTACTAATGGCATTATCATCTGATTTATCAGGTAATATTAAAAATATTTCAAAGAACGTATCACAGAGATATGGTGATGATATTAGGAGGATATTTTGAATTATTTAATAGGAATTGACGGCGGCGGAACAAAAACAGCAGTTTGTGCTGCAAGCAGCGATGCTTTATCACTTTACTATGCAAAAACAGAAGGTTCCTCCTGGCGTGAACTTGGAGCAGAAAATGTTGCAAAAAATTATAAAGATATTGTAGCTGGCCTTGTTGGCAGTGATCAAAATAAAATAGCAGGAATGGCTTTAGGGCTTCCCTGTTTTGGAGAAAGTTCAGAAGGGGATAAAAGCCTGGAAAATGCCTTAAGCAGTGCTTTCCCAGGCATACCAATTTATTATACTAATGATGTAGAAGTTGGATGGGCTGGCTCCATGGCATTAAACCCAGGAATAAATATTGTTGCAGGTACAGGTGCCATTGCTTTTGGAAAAGACAAAAATGGTAAAACAGCACGATGCGGTGGCTGGAGTGAGTTTTTTGGTGATGAAGGGTCATGCTATTGGGTTGGCCGCAAGATTATGGAACTGTTTTCAAAGCAATCAGACGGGCGCATACCCAAAGATCCTTTGTATGAAATAGTACGCAGGGAATTCAATCTTAAAAACGATTTTAGTTTTATTGATATTGTTCATAATGATTATGCTCCATACAGGAAACAGGTAGCAAGCTTGCAATTAATAGCAGAAAAAGCAGCTATGCAAGGTTCAGTCAGCGCCTTATCCCTGTACAAAGAAGCTGTAGACGAGTTGCTTCTGCTTGTAAACGGGCTTCGTAAGCAGCTGGATTTTAAGGAAAAGCCATGGACTGTATCTTACACTGGAGGGCTGTTCAAGGCAAAGAAACTTGTTCTTAAGCAATTCTCTCAAAAAATAAAACAGGAAGGAGGCCAGGTATCCCAGCCATGCTTTGGCCCTGTTGAAGGTGCAGTACTCCTGGCCTTTCAAAACTTTTATCCAGAAGGTTTATCAAATATACAAAAATTAATGAAGGAAAATCAAAATGGCAAATTGTAAAGAATTTTACGGATTGGATGATTCTTATTTTATGGAGAGAAGCTGCATAAACACAGCAAAAGAGATTGCGTCTCAACCAAAACTCTGGAAAGAGCTTTCAAAATATCTATTGGAAAAAAAGCAGGATATTGCAAATTTTATTAAAAGCCTTGGAGATATAAGCAGGCTTAGAATTATACTGACCGGCGCTGGCAGCTCTGCTTTTATAGGAGAAGCACTTGCCATGTTTGCTGCAAAAAGCAGCGGCATCAAGAGCGAAGCTGTGCATACTACTGATATGGTTTGTAGCCCT